>OJIV01000020.1_pt1 | contig 72472 bp, 69 predicted proteins | sample 1595861 | NCBI WGS metagenome assembly OJIV01 (sample SAMN05416883, study PRJEB24817) | seawater metagenome | isolation source: Sea water | place: Canada:Atlantic | collected 2013-11
TGGGCTCGGAGATGTGTATAAGAGACAGTACGTATTCAGGTAATTACGAAGAAAAAGGACTTCCAATTCTTATGATTAGTAATCATTTCTCGTTTTACGATGGATTTATTCAAATTTTGTTAAATTTTAAAATTTTTAAACGAAGGTTTTATTTTATGATGCTTGAAAAAGAGCTGAATAAATACAAAATATTCACCAAAGTTGGAGCCTGTTCAATCAATAAAGGCAGGCGTTCAAGTATAGACAGTATTAATTATGCTGTTGAAATGTTACAAGATAAAGAGAATCTATTTTTGTTTTTTCCACAAGGAAAAATAAGAAGTTTATATACTCGAGAGTTCATCTTTGAAAAAGGCTTACTTTCCTATATTTTAGAAAATAAAAAAAATGATTTCCAATTGGTTTATAATATTAATCTTATTAATTATGGAGTCAAATATAGACCCGATATATGCGTTTACTATAAAACACATATCATCAGTAAAAATTCAAATGCAGAGGATGTAGAACGAGAATTTAATAAATTTGCTGAATCATGTTTTATCAAACAAGGAGTTAAATGATTTATTTTTGTTATTTTCTATTAGGTTTACTAATCATCCGATTGCTGGTAGCATCTATTAATTATCTTTCTTTTGCGTATTTACCAAATGCAACTTCATTAACCTCAACCACAAAAGTTTCAATTTTAATACCCGCGCGCAATGAGGAAGAAAACATTGGAATCTTATTAGCGCAATTATCAACATTTGAAAATAGTATATTTGAAATCATTGTATACAACGATTATTCAACAGATAACACGGAAAGCATCATCAAACATTGGGCAACACTTAAACCTATTATTAAATTTATCAATGGCCAACAACCTCCAACAGGTTGGTTGGGTAAGAATAATGCCTGCCACCAACTAGCAAAAGCTGCTACTGGTGATATATTGCTCTTTTTAGACGCAGACGTATATGTAAAAAAAGACCTTATCAAACGCAGTATTAGCTACCTTCAGGAATGCGACCTTCATTTGCTATCCATATTTCCAAAACAACTAGCTAAATCCTTCGGAGAAAAAATTTCAGTACCACTAATGAATTGGATTTTGTTGAGTTTACTTCCGATTTTTCTAATTCGAAAGTCAAAGAACAAAGCCTTTTCAGCTGCCAATGGGCAATTTATGATGTTTAAAACAACTACTTATAAGACAATATGGCCTCATGAAAAATTTAAATCCCATCAAGTAGAGGATATCGCTATCATGAGATTATTTAAACAAAAAGGCCTCGCCAGCGATATTCGCTTAGGAGATGAGGATATTTCATGCAGAATGTATGGTGGACTCAATGATGCTATAGAAGGATTTACAAAAAACATATTTCAATTCTTTGGTAATAGCATTTTAACAACTATTTTTTTTGGAATTTTAACGACCATCGCTCCATTTGTAGTTTATTTATACATGGGTTTTTGGTGGTTAATTGTCTATCTTGTTGGTATTGTATGTATTCGAATTTTTGTAATATTGGCGAGTCAACAAGCAGTCGTTCAAAACCTACTTTTAGTCCTGCCACAGCACATTATATTTCTTTTAATAATAATTAAAGGACTCATAAATCAAAAACAGAAGAAATTAATATGGAAAGACCGAAATATATTACAAGATTCGTAATAGTTCTCAGCGCTTTGTTGCTTGCAATGCAATTGGGTTTTTCTCAAAGCATCTATAACGAACCTATTTACAAAGCGTATTCACGGGGCAAAATGGATACATGGTCAGAATTAATGCATTTGTGTGAAAAAAATGTAGATTTAACTAGTTTTGAGCAGCAGTTAGAGCTTGTCAGTTATTACTACGGTTATACGGCTTGGTTAATTGCTGCTGAAAAATACGATCCCGCAGAAGAATACATTGACAAAGCAGAGAAAATTATTGATGAATTATTAGATAAATCACCTGAAAACCCAACCTTACTAGCTTACAAGGGAGCTTATATTGGTTTTACCATAGGCATCTCAAATTTAAAGGCTATTTACTTAGGCAGGAGAAGCCTTAGGTACATAGACAAATCGCTAGAACTGGATCCGGAGAATATTCAAGGAAATATTGAAAAAGGAAATTCCCTGTATTATTGCCCCTCCGCTTTTGGTGGTGATAAGGCTGAAGCAATTAAATACTTCGTAAAGGCAGTTAAAAGCTTTGAAAAACAAGGACTGGTTGTTAATAATTGGATGTACATAAATACCATGACTGCTTTAGGGCAAGCTTACGAGGCTACCAATCAAATTCAACTAGCAAAATTATGCTATGAAAAAATAATTCGCATATTCCCTAACTTTATGTGGGTTGAAGATGAGCTCTACCCTGATATGCTAAAGCGCTACAATCTATAATATTTATTCCCTAGTAACATGAAATCTATAAGCCACAAAATAATATTATACAGCATAAAATTATTTATATTCATGGTGTTAATGGTTAATTCTATAACTATAAATGCTCAAAGTATGCAAGATGATGTTGTTGATCTAAGCAAAACTCCTCCTCGTATTATTAGAGCCTGCTGTGCTTTTGGTTATGATTTAAAATTATGGGGCCTGCCATTTGTTTCCATTGATCAGGTTATTAGTATTGATGATTTGGGCGAACATTACTATATGGGCAATAAGAATGAAGGCATTGGAACTATTTATACAAATAGAGGTGGCTTTATCGATATGGGTCACTTACGAGATCAAATAGATTGGACGCGCTATTTATACATCATCATTTTAAATAGTAGAGGAAAAGGTGAACTAATTTTGCATTTACGCAAGGAGGCAGGAACTAAGACTTTATACTTGAATGTACCCGCAGAGTTTGACAATAATGATTGCATTCTATTAGCGGGAAAAATAACATACGATCTTTCCCTGTGGCATGAAATATCTACTTGGTTTGGCGCATCAACCGTACCTATGATATCAGAAAAATTTTCTAGCTTTTCGGTTGAGGATGTATATTCAAACTTACTTGGGATACACATAGGTATGAAAACATTGCATTCAAAACTCCCTTTTAACAAAGCAGCAACAAATATTATCGCAGCAACATTAGACAGTATAGATGCAGTAAAGACAGCTAAAGAGACCTACGATGCCTATGATAAAGTTAATCATAAATGGTACACGAATAAAAAACGAATACCCAGTAAAAAGGTAACATTAAAGCACGATCCTGATGTTCTTAATTCAAGCCGTCCTTGGATCATTCCCAATCAGACAAATAACTTAAGTGATTCTGTTATTTTAGAAGTTCCTCTTTTAAACACCAAGGGTGAGTTACTTCGTGATTTTTATGAATTGACCATTGATCTTAATTACAGATTTCCTGTAGAAGAAATTTTTCCAGGTCGTGAAAGTAGCCTTATCAACCAAGATGATTTTGGGATATTGCTGAATAGAATCAGCAATGAGTTACAGATCATGGAACAACATGCATTGACAGAAAATAATTAAAATTTTAAAAAAAAGGCCCTATTTATTTGGTCATAATTCAGTATAGACAATGCATTTTTTTATTTTTTACTTTCTTTTTTTCCGATTTCAAATGCCTTTTTAGTCCATTTTTCCTTTTTATAATCTATTACCATTTTTACGGAACCGAAATAATGTTTATGCTTTAGTTATATGGCTGTAAATCTTAAAATTGCATGTATCATTTTTATTGTATATTGATAGGTCTACAATTATGGATATTTCAGTCTTGGAGGTTATGATGATGACAGCTACAAAACAATAGTTATGAAAAAAATATTAATTATTTTATTATTTATAACACTTAAAAATTATTCTCAAAAAGTGTTTTCTACTGAGTACTCAAATCAATCTGATATAAAAGTGTATGTCGTTGACTATGAAAATCAATCTGATTTAAAGGTATTTAAAGTAGATTACCCAAACCAAGTAGATGGAAACAAAGGATTATGGTATTTCGTTGATTATAAAAACCAATCTGACAAAAAAATATATTTTGTTGAATACTCCAATCAAAGTAATTTAAAAATTTTCTTTGTAGCGTATAGAAATCAATCAGGTTGGAGAGACAAATCCAAGCAACATCTTCTATATTAAATTATAAACTATCCAGGATTCGACATCCTCTCATTCTTCAACGAATTTATATATAAAGCTATTCTAAATTAATATATAACCTAATTAATCAGCATAAGCTTTGTTGTAAAACATTGTTCTGAGTTTTTTTTACTTTTATCAAAATCATCGATAATTAAACTGTCTTAGTTGAAATACTTATTATTTTCGAATTATAAGAATTAATGATTAATACTTTGTAAATAGACTTATTTGTATATTAGCCTTTAAATTAAAACAAACCTATTATGAGAAAAAACATTAAATTATTTGGACTTTTAGCAATTACAGTATTAATGATTTCATCCTGTGCAAATAAAGAAAAAAAGGAAGTCATGGATATGGAAAAGGTAAAGAGCGAAATCCAAGCAATGGAAGATGCCTTTGCTGCAAGTGAAAAAGCGAAAGATGCAGATGCAATGGCAGATTATTATAGTGACGATGCCATAAGTTACATCAACTACGTACAACCGCTTGAAGGTAAGGTAGCTATTACCGAATATATTACAAAAGCACTTGCAAAAGATACCACAGGAAACTACAATGTATATAAGGTTGTAGATCTATTTCCGATGGATTCTACTGCTGTTGAGATTGGTTCTTGGACCGTCTACGATGTTTCTGGAAATGAAAAAGATAATGGATATTATATGGCCTACTTTGAAAAACGAGATGGATCTTATAAATGTATTCGAGATATGAATATGACCCCACATGCTATTAAGCCAGGTATGTAAGCTAAAAATTAACAATACCTAACTTATTTACTTTTAGTTCATATAGAATAAAAAAAACCAGGTCATTAACTGGCTTTTTTATTTGATGTAAAATTATTTAATTATTATTTTTTTACTAGTTGGTATTTTAGAAATTTTTAAGTTCAATAGACATTAGTTCTGTTTTTTAGAAAATATTTAAAACATGTAAGCTTTCTGTTTTTTATTAAATAATAGCCCTTTATTTGTTAATTGAAATTAAATAATTAATAATTTAAATAAATCACAGCCATGAAGAAAAATTTTATAATAATGCTATTATTAACTGCACTGATGTTAGTAGCTTGTAAAACAAAAGAAAAAGAGGTAGAAATCGAAGTAATTCCAGAGAGTCCATTAGAGATGATGCATACATCCTCAAATAACTTTAAAAAATATTGGGATGCAGGAGCTGTTGATGAATTAACCAATGAATTTACTGATGATGCGATTAGAGTAATTGGTATTTCACAGTCACCGCATATTGGTAAACAAGAGATAAAATTATCTTTCCAAAATGAATTAGGCGAAGGAAATGATTTAGAGGGCAGTCACATTGAAGTTACTACAGATGTAGTTCGAAAAGTATCGCCTAATGTATTAATTGGAGCTGGAACATGGAATATCTTAAATAGCAATAATATTTCTTTAGATAATGGGAAATGGGGTAATATATATGAAATAAAAGATGGCGAAATTAAATTTTTAATGGAATCTGCGTATAGTTCTAAAGTAGTTGTTAAAGACTCTTCTTCTAAACCAGAAATAATAAAACTTAATAAATATGTAGGAGCAGGCGAAGAAAATTTTGAAAAAATACAAGAATCTATAGTTCGGTATGTTGCTTATTATAATGCTAAAGATTTTGATGCTTTATCAAATGAATTTACTACAGACGGAATAAGAACAGTTAGTAGTTCGGATACAGTAGCTATAGGTAGTGCAGCTATAAAATCCTCTCTAAAAAATGAAACACTAAATCAACTAGAAGCTACAATAGTGGGGTACAGAGATTTAGGAAACTCTATAGTAATAGCTCATGGACAATGGAACGAGAAAGACCCAAGTGGTGCTTTACTCGCTTTTGGACAATGGGGGAACATCTTTAAAATAGAGGATGGTCAAGCTAAATTACTTATGGAATCTGCAGGAGTATTTTGGTCCAAATAATATAATAATTTCAAAACGGCTCCAAATAACTGGAGCCGTTTTTGGTATTATAGTTTTAAATACTTATTTATCTTTTTAATCCTTTTACAGAAAGGATACTTACATATTTATTATTGAAAATTTAGCATCTATTTTTAGCGATAAAAGTTATTAAATTTTCAATGATTTTCTTCCTTTTCTTATCGACTCTATGACTCCAAGAGCTGCACTTTCACCAGATAGTATTGCTGCGTTTAAAGAACCATTTAATTGGGTATCTCCTGCCAAAAAAATACCCCTGGTTAATCGGGTTTCTAATGGGGGCATTTGGTATTGTATATTATTTAATTTTGGCAATGCCATAGGAATCCTATAATGTTTTATGAATGTACAAGAACTAATACCACAATGTTCCTTTAATTCTTTTTGCACTCGCTCAATAAGTAACTCTTTTGCTAAATTTTTACAATCGACAACGGTAACAGAAAGCAATTCTTTTTTTGATTGGCTAGAGGTTGCTATGCTTGTGTGGTAAAAAATATTATTAATCAAAGTGTCATTTTTAGGAATGAGCCCAATTAATGGTTTTTTAATAGTTCTATTTACCGTTTCAAAATATAGTGTATCACAAGATTTCCATTGGGTAGATTGATTTCTTAAATTTTTAATTAACCTACTAGCCTCAGTAGCTACGATAGTATAATCACTTTCTAATTGGGCTCCATTTTCGAGAACTATAGCGCTATCATTTATTGCTGTTACTTTGGTATGAAACTTAAAAACGGTGTGCTTTAAATTTTGAAAAAGTTGCTTTGGTATGGCTTCTATACCTGCCTTTGGTAAAGCAGCATGACCTTCTCCAAACATTTTATAAACAAATTCAAACATTCTGCTAGAGGTTTCTAATTTGTTTTCAAGAAATATACCGCTAAAAAAGGGTTTAAAAAAGCGGTCTATTATGTCAACAGAAAAGCCTAAATCTGTCAAATAAGAAATAGTACTTTGTTCTTTTTCTAAAAAAATAGCAGAAACCTCTTTTTTCTTTAACCTTTGGTTTAGTTTGAGAATTTTAATTTTATCTGAGAAAGTTCCTATTTTAGAAAATAAAGTTGGTAATAACAAGGATAAATCTCTTAAAGGATCTCCGATGGTTACTTGCTTTTTATTTTTAAAAATAGTAGCTCCGGGCATGAATTTTTGTAATTCTAAAGCTTTAAAATCAAGGTATTTCTGAGCAGCTGGGTAAGCTGTCAGTAATACCTGAAACCCATGATCCAATTGATAGCCGGATACAATATCTGTTTTTACTCTTCCACCAACGCGATCTGTAGCTTCTAAAAGAATAGGATAAACACCGTGTTCCTCTAATACTTTTGCAGCTATTAAACCACTAATCCCTCCACCTATGATATGTATTTTATGGTCTTGTTTATTCATTTTAATTTTATTTATTTTACACACATCAGCACCAACAAAATTAGTACTTTTGTGTTAGAGTTTAAATTATTTTTAGAAATTTAAAGGCAATTACTTACAGAACAAAAAACATACTATTTGTAGTAGATCGCAAAGGTATTCTAACTAAAAAAGAGTTTTATATTTCTAAATAATTTAAAATATTTTAAAAATGATTCTAATGCCTGCTCTTTTGATGGCAAATAGTTGAAATTAACAGTTATTAATTACCATAAGACATAATTATGAAAACTATTAATAAAGCAAAATTAGCAGCAAGAACTCCTAAAGAACCAGAAACGGAATCTATCTATTCCATCGATATAAATAATATAAAGGAGCTGCCAATTACACTTTCAGATTTTAAGAATAAGAAAATACTCTTTGTTAACGTAGCTTCTAAATGCGGGTTTACAAAACAATATAAAGAGTTACAAACTTTAAGTGACAACTATGCAGAAGAACTCGTTGTAATAGGTTTACCTTGTAATCAATTTGGGAAGCAAGAGCCGGGTGATGCTTCGCAAATTCAAGAGTTTTGTACCTTAAATTTTGGTGTTACATTTTTACTTACCGAAAAGATTGATGTAAAAGGAAGTAGACAACACCCTTTATATAAGTGGCTTACTTCCAAAGATCTAAACGGAAAAAAAGATTCTAAAGTAAAATGGAATTTTCAAAAATATTTAGTAGGGTCCAATGGAGAGTTTATCGATTACTATCTGTCTGCTACAGCGCCAACTAGTTTAAAAATAACAAAGAATCTATGATGCATTAAGCATCATAGTACCCTAACTTTAATTGGTTTATTTTTAAATTTATCATTTTATTGATAAACTTTTTATTGTTTCGATAGTTCTTGTTTTTATTGAACTTTATAAAATTCCCATTGGAGTGTATGCTAAAGGCAAGATTGCTATAGCTAACTAAACGATAATAAGGTATAATCCATGAATAACGATCTAACCTATTTGCAAAATGTATAATAATTCCCATAGGACGTAATTCAATATTTGCATAATTAATAGCAGTCTTTTGCATATTTTTTGGTTCTAGGTTAGGGCTTAATTCTTCTATAATTAACCTGCTAGAGCCATTACCTCCCATTTTTATTTTTTCAAAATAAGTATATGCTTTGCCTACCATATTGGCACTCTCTTTCGTGTATTCTTTATTGGTGTATGAGGTATTAAATAGCATCAGTATTATTTTTAATTTAAAAATTTTATGTTCTTATTTTATTTAAATTTCTAACTTAATAAATCAATAAAATTAAGGATAACAAGCAAGAAATAAACTTCTTTCTTTTACAGCTAAAATTCATGCATTAAAGTTTCTAGATATGCTTCTCCATTTTTGATATGCTTTTCTTGTTTTTCAATAGGCATTTTATCAAACATTCTTACGAGCATTCCCAAACGTGGATTTGATAAAAAGAAATCGCGATGGCTATTCATAAAGCGCCAAAACAGACCATCCCAAACAGCTTGCCATTCCCCTTTTTTATAATTGCTCATTTTCATTAAATAATTACTACCACTTATATAAGGTTTACTTGCCATCAATCCCCCATCTGCAAATTGACTCATCCCGTATACATTAGTTACCATCACCCAATCATATGAGTCTATAAAGAGTTCCATAAACCAGCGGTAAACTTCGTCTGGGTCAAACTCGCATAACAGCATAAAATTACCCAAAACCATCAAGCGTTCTATGTGATGACAATAGCCGGTCTCTAATACCCTTTTAATGGTAATATCTATGGGCGGAATACCGGTTGTACCGTTATAAAAAGAAGCGGGTATTTTCTTTTTAAATTTCCAAAAATTAGTGGTTCGCTCTTCACTTCCTCTGGTTATATAGACTCCTCTTATAAATTCTCGCCATCCTATTATTTGACGAACAAAACCCTCGGTAGAATTAATTGGCACCTTGTTTTCTTTTGCGTAAAGTAGACAAGCATCAATAATTTCTTTTGGACTTATTAAACCAACATTTAACATCGGTGTTAAGACACTATGATTTAATATGGAATTTTCTGCAACAATGGCATCTTCATATACACCAAAATCATTAAAACGTTCTTTAAAAAATTGATCAAGCCAGGCCTTTGTTATTTTAAAATTTGTTGGATATAAAGGAGTATCCGTAAGGCTTCCTAAATGTTTTGAGAAATGGGTTTCAACATATTTTTTGGCTTCTATATAATAGGGATCTATATCAGGAAACTGAACAAATGGTGCTGTCTTTTTAGCTGGATATTTCTTTCTGTTTTCTGTATCAAATGTCCAAGCGCCACCAGTTGGTTTTCCATCCGATTCTATTAGAATATTTCGTTTTTTACGCTGATCGATATAGAAGGTTGTTTGGTGGTATTTTTTTTTATCACTGCGGAAGAAAGAAGCAAGATCTTCCTTGGTATTTAAAAAGGAAGGCGAATTGTGTTCTGTAAAAGTCATTCCACTTTTGCAAATACTTGTATTTAATCTTTTTTGAAGCCAATAATCTATAGGATCTATATAATGTATGTGTCCAATACCTTGACGCTTTAATTCGGGTATAAGTATTCGTACATCCGAAATTTCTTCAATCGATTCCACATAAAAAACTTCGAGACTTTTAGTTTCCCGAATAAAATCTGCATAGCACTTCATAGTTGCTCTATGAAAAGCTATTTTTTGTTTATGAAATGGATACTGTTTAAAGAATAAATATTCTTCAACAATATATATAGGGGCATTTATTTCAAAAAGTGGAGATTCTTGAAATAGTTGATGTGGAAATATTAAGTGGATACTTTTCATTTGTTCTTTCTGCAACCTTCGCTACAATATTTAACCTCGTTCCATGTTTTTTTCCATTTTTTACGCCAGTTAAAAGGACGATCACAGACCAAACATATTTTTTGAGGTAGGTGTTGTTTTTTCATTTCTAAAATTCTGGCACTTCACTTACTGCTGCATAAGGATAGCTTTCTATTTTTTTTAATGAATAATAACTGTTTAAACCCGAAATTCCAATACTATCAGAAAGCTCTAAATCTACTTCATTATTTTCGATTGCGGTATCTGGAATTAGTAAATGTTCAATTTCACCTATCACTAAAATAGTTCCATTGCATTTAATATCTATTGCTTCTTTAAAGCACATTCCCATTTTAAAAGTGCTTTCTTTTAAAAATGGAGCTTTAAAACCTTTAAGGTATTCTTCCGAAAGGTTACAATATTTAAACTCTGAAACTGCAGCATCAAATTTTGCAGAGGTGTAATGAGCATTTTTTATAAATTCTGGATGAATGTGGTTAATCGTATACTGCCCGTTTTCCTGAATATTTCGGTAAGTATGACCAAATTCTTTTCCTTTAGGTCTTGAAATAAAACCCAATAGCGGAGGATTACTGCCTAAATGGACTACCGAACTAAATATAGCTAAGTTCGTTTGTCCTGCATCATCAATAGTACCGATAAGGTTTCCAGGCTTTATACCGGTAACGGAATTAATAATCTTTAACCTTGTAATTTTGTCAAGTTTTTTAATCTGTTCACTAGTGTAAATCATTATGTCTTCTATTTACGTGTGTGTTTAATAATCGTTTTTTATCTTTTTGCACCGCGGGATGCTTTTTATGTCCCCAAATTTTATCTCTAGCAATTCGTGCACTTTCTTGTAATTCTACAATAGGAAGCGGATAATCCTCCCCTATAGTAAGCCCACAAAAAATCTGTTCCATGTTGGTCATTTTCCAGGGCTCATGTATATGGCTATTGGGAACATTGGCAAGTTCTGGAATCCATTTTTTAATAAATATACCTTCTGGATCGTGCTCTTGAGAGTTTTTCACAGGATTGTATAAACGTACGGTATTAATACCAGTAGTCCCAGCTTGCATCTGAAACTGAGGATAATGAATACCCGGCTCATAGTCTAAAAACTGTCGGGCCAAATGATAGGTGCCATCACGCCAATCTTGATCTAAATTCATAGTGAAAAAGGAAACTACCATGGCACGCATTCTAAAATTAATCCATCCCGTTTGTTCAACCGCACGCATACAAGCATCGATTAAAGGATAGCCAGTTGTTCCTGTTTTCCAAGCTTTAATATAGGTTTCATTTTTTTTATGTGGCAATAACTCATATCCGCTATTAACACAATGGGTTTCATAACTGCATTCTACTTCAAATTTTTGGATAAAATGGCAATGCCAATGTAATCTAGTAAGCATGGCAGAAAAAGCCCTGCTATTTTTTGTTCCGTTTGGATGGGTCCCTACAAATTGAAATGCTTGCTTAATACTCATATTACCCCAAGCTAAATAGGGAGATAACCTGCTGCAGCCTAATCTACTTTCGGTAGGTTTGGAAATATGCTTTTGATAATTAAAACCTCTTTTTGCGGCAAATGACTTTAAATACCGCCAAGCATTATATTCTCCAGCGGGTTGATATGCTTTGGGGTATTCCTTTAATTTTATCACTAATGCATTGGGCAATAAAAAAGGATGCGACAGCATCACCTCTTTAGATAATGTATAGCGATTGTGAACTATAGGGGAATGCATTGTTGCATGCCACTTTCTATTCCAATCATCTCTATTTTTAATACCGCGAAGAACCCCATCTCTTTGGTATTGATTCCAAGTAATGTGATGTTTTATAAAAAAAAATGCTGCTTTTTTATCACGCTGCCAAGTACTTTGTGTTCCACTTTCACGATAACTAAAAATAGTCTCTATAGTGAAATTTTGCGTTAAATATTCAAATATAGCAATGGCTTCCCCATAGAAAATCTCTACAGATCTATTAAAAGTTGCTAGCGAATTATTTAAAGCCATAATAGAATGATATACAAATTGCAAATGTCTTGGACTGGTATCTGGATATGCAATAAGCTCAGGCTCAAATAAATATATTATACGGTATGGAATACCAGCTTGCTCAGCCCCTAACAGCGGTTGATGATCTTGCGATCTTATGTCGCGTTTTAACCAAACAATATTAATAGCTTGACTTCTCAATAGACCAGTTCTTTTTTACATTTTTTCCAAAAAGAAAAGAAAGAAGGAAAATATCCTTGTACAGTAAACATCCAATCTCTGGGTAGCTCAACCCCCTTATAATTTTTATTTAAAGGATGTTCTTTATAAAAAATATTTTCGGAGGTATAATCGGAAGTGAAATCTTTAAATTCTCCAACATATATTTGAATATTATCAATATTTTCTTGGGTAAAATTAAGGATAAAATCGATTGTTTTTTTAGCTACGGGATATTGCTCAAAATGTGAAGGCTCTAGTAAAAGAACTCTATTAACAGTAGATTCTTTGTTCCAAAGTGGGTCTAAATTGTAAAAATTATAAATATAAGTGGGTAGCTTTTTATCTATAATAATTGAACCCTGACTTGGCAAAGGAGTCTTTAAAATTAGCGGTGACGTCTCTTTTAAAATATCAGGGATTTCTAAGGAATTAAAAGCCTCATACGAAATGTCTAAAAAGGTGTTTTTTTGTTGGGTATTACAATACTTATTGATATTGTCTTGATTCGCAACATATTTCTTATTTGCATTTGCTCCTGCAACCCATTGCCAACTCAAGGCATTACTAGCCCAATCTGCATCTAATAAGTAATAATACATCCATTGCCCTGGAGTTTTCCAATGACTGTGCGCTATATTACAAGCTATTGAAGCGATATACATCCTTAGGTGATTGTGTAAATAGCCTGTTTTATAAAAATTTTGAATGCTTTGATCTATTGCTTGAATACCAGTATTGGCTTCAATGATAGCTTTTGAAATACAGGTGTTAGTAATGGGTGCTTGCTTATTTTTAATGTCTTCATTTATACCATCACCTTTTGAAACCCAAACCTGTTGCCAGTAGTCTCTCCAAGTTAATTCTTGTATGAATTTTTCAACCTGACCAGGTTTATATCCACGATTTAAAATTTCGGATAGAATAAATTTTGTAGAAATAATTCCCCTTGAAATATAAGGTGATAAATGACTAACCGAACCATTGATGTAATTTCGTGTCGAACTATACTTAATAGGGTCTATAAGGCGAACACGCTGAAGTATTTCAGAATATTTAGTTGGAAAAAGGGAAGATTGGGTTTCAAATAATTCCATTTAACGTTTGCTTATTTTATTCCCAGATATGGCTTTTTGCCGAGAACATTTAAAGCGACTAATTACTGGATTTCGTTTTTTTAAATGTTTTTTACTTACACCACTATTAACACGTTTACGCCAACGTTTAAAACTAGATTCTTTTAAGTTTCTGCGCATTAGCTTAATGACTTCATTTTCTGGCAATCCAAATTGGAGTAGTATAGCCTCAAAAGTAGTGCGATCTTCCCAAGCCATTTCTATAATGCGATCTAATTCCCGCATCGTAAATTGCAATTTTTCTGTCATGTTAAACTATATATGTATTAAAAACTTATTTGTTTTTGTATAAAATTAGAAAAAAAAAATTCAAAAAATGCTTACATATAGCCTTTTTTTATACAAAATTGATTTTATAAAGGTACAAAAATCTGTTTAATCATAATAACATTTCATTAAACAAATAAATAATTATAATAAATTAATACACATTCATAAACCTATTTTATTATTTCTCTATTTTTGTTAGACTTATGGCCAAAAAAGGAAAGGAAAAAAACACTCGAAATAAAGCAAAGCATACAAAACTTATCAATCGCAAAAAAAATAAATTACGAGAAGAAGAAGATACTCGCAAAGAAAAGCTGAAGCAAATTATTAAAATCGCAAATCAATCGGTTTCAAATAAAACTAATCAATAACTTAGTGTTCGATTGGTTAAATCATCGTGTATATTTGCAAATAAAAACTATGTTAAAAGCCGTTTTATTTGATATGGATGGGGTCATTGTAGATACCGAGCCGCTACATTGTAAAGCGTATTATAAAATGTTTGATGCAGTAAATATTACTGTTTCAGATACATTGTATGAATCATTTACAGGACAATCTACTAGCAATATATGCAAACAACTTTGCAACCTTTTTAATTTATCTCAATCATCAGAAACCTTAGTTCTGCTCAAAAGAAATTTTTTTAAGGAACTGTTTTTTAATGATAAAAGCTTAGCTCTCATTGATGGTGTTTTAGATTTAATTAAAGATTATCACAAAAACGGTATAACGCTGGTACTAGCATCTTCAGCTTCTATGGCTACGATAAATAATGTTTTTAACAGGTTTGGACTAAATAACTATTTTATAGCGAAACTTAGTGGGGCAGATTTAAAAGCGTCTAAACCTCATCCAGAGATATTTATAAAAGCCGCTATCGCTTCAGGGCATTCAAAAAATGAATGTTTGGTTATTGAAGACTCTACCAATGGTATTAAAGCAGCTGCAGCTGCAGGTATCTTTTGTGTAGCTTTTAAAAGTCCTCATTCAAAAAATCAAGAATATGCAGAAGCAACTAAAATAATTTCAAATTTTAAAGAAATTCGTTTTAATAAAATAACTCCTTATTTTAAATAAATTTATTAGTTCAACAAATTCAGTATCTTCCCAATTGTTTTTTCAAATAAAATGGATAAAGAGAAATTTATTAGTATCACGGGAGGAGCCGGTCATTTAGGAAGTTGTTTGATAACATTACTTCTTGAAAAAAACTATTATGTCAATGCACTATATTACCATAGTAAACCTACTGTAATTCATCCAAATTTAAATTGGATTAAGGGAGACGTATTAAAACCGGATACCTTAAAAGAGTTGCTTAAAAATACGTCTGTATTAATTCATGCAGCCGGTATTATTTCTATTGGTGATAAAAATGAAAGTGAAGTTTATCAAATCAATGTAAAAGGTACAGAACATTTAATTGATGCTTGTTTAAATCAAAACGTTAAAATGATTTATATAAGCTCTTGTGCTGCAGTTATTGAAACTAAAAAGAAGGAAGTATATACCGAAAATAGACCCTATAAAACAAAAGATCATTTTTTGTATGATTGGACAAAAGCAACCGCTGAAAAAAAAGTACTGAAAGCGATTGAATATTTTAGCTTAGCAGCTTTTATAATAAGACCAACTGCTATTGTTGGCCCTCCAGATCATAAACCTTCACATTTTGGACAATCAATTATAGACATGGCTAATTATAAAATCCCATTTATTACCACAGGAGGATACAATATAGTAGATGTTAGGGATTTATCACAAACCATTATTAATAGTATTAGTTTAGGTAAACAAGGAGAAATTTATTTAGTGGGTGGTAATTATTTTACCGTCAAACAAATTGCAGAAATTGCAAACCCAAAAAAATACTTTATTAGTATTCCAATTCCTTTACTAATCGCTACAATACCATTTATTAAAATTACTAAAAAAATATTTAATTCACATTGGCCTATAAGCAAAGAGAGCTTAATAACCTTAAAACTAGCACCAAAGCAAATGGATTTTTTTAAAGCTAAAACAGCTTTAAATCATTTGGTCAGACCAATCAATGAAACCATACAAGACTTATTGACTTGGTATAGAAAAAAATAAAATTTATGAGTTTAGAAACATTTAATTTAATCTGTATCATCTGGTCATTAGTTGGTGTTTCTTCATTTATTCTATTGCAATTTATAAGAGCGCCTTATGGTAGGCACCTAAGAAAGGGTTGGGGAACAGAAATTCCTAATAATTTGGGATGGGTTCTTATGGAAATACCTTCGTTTTTAATCATCTTTTATTTTTTTGTAAGTTCCAAGCAGAGTCATTATGCCGCTATGTTAAGTGTACTTTGGCTGATTCATTATTTTAATAGAACTTTTATATACCCATTTAGGATTAGAACCAAAAGAAAAAAAATGCCCATTACTATTGTGCTATCTGCTATAGGTTTCAATTTTGTTAATGCTGGGTTGAATGGATATTTTTTATCCAATTTGGAACACTATGATATTTCTTCTTTTCAAAACTGGAATTTTTATTTAGGTATACTACTGTTTATTGGTGGTTTTTTAATAAATCAAATTAGTGATACCATTCTTATTAATCTAAGAAAACCAAATGAAGTAGGTTATAAAATACCAAGAGGTTTTCTTTTTGAATATATCTCTTGCCCAAATTATTTGGGAGAGATTATTCAATGGATTGGTTTTGCTTTAATGGCTTGGAATTTTCCAGCAACAACTTTTTTAATATGGACAGCTGCTAATTTACTGCCAAGAGTAGCGGGACATCATAATTGGTATAAAAATAATTTTAAAAAATATCCTAAAAAAAGGAAAGCACTTCTGCCTAAATTGTGGTAATAAAATTAAAAAAAGTAAATTAGCAATTGAATACATCACTATAATGCACTTCAAAAAAAAAAAGATTTGGAACTCCTAAAGTTATCTAAAGGAATATTAGCTAAAAAGTGGCTGATCATCTCATTGGTTTTAATGGGCACCCTTTTCTTTGGAAATGAAATAAGAAGCCTGAAAATAGATGCTGATATTTTAAGATCTTTACCAGATGAAGATCCAGATGCCAGGTTATTAAAAAAAATAGGAGAGAATTTTGGAGGCAATAATATGGGAGTTATTATCCTTGAAACGGATAACATTTACCAGACCTCTGTATTAGAGCACATTCAATTACTTACAGATACTTTAGCTAACATCGATGGAATTACAACTGTTTCTAGCCTTACTAATATTATAAATATCAAAGGAGGTGATTATGGAATTGAAATTGGAAAATTAGTAGATGAATATGAAATGCCTGAAAGTCCTAAAGATTTTCAAATTTTAAGAAATAATATTTTAAATAATGAAATGTATAAAGGTTCCATTGTCTCTGAAGATGAAACTTCTACATTAATCATTTTTAATTTAGATAATAATTCCGATGTTAATGCGATAGCTAAAAACGTAATTCAAAAAACAGAAGAATTAAACTTACCTGAGAAGCTTTACTATATAGGTTCCCCTATGCTACTAACCTATATTTCAGATTTAATGAGGGATGATTTAACAAATTTATTACCCCTTGCTTTTTTAGTAATTGCATTCATTTTATTCTTGAGTTTTAGATCGATAAGCGGTGTATTATTGCCTCTTTTAATTGCCATTATAGCTATAGTTTGGAGTTTGGGTAGCATGGCTTTTCTCGATATTAAAATGTCTATGATTTCAAATAATATACCCATTATATTATTGGCGATTGGAAGTGCTTATACCATCCACGTGATCAATAGAATCAATAAAGTAAGTCAATCAAAAGAAACAGATGTAATTGCTAGGGCTCTTGCTTTTGTTTTAATACCATTAATTTTAGCAGCACTCACCACGATTATTGGCTTTGTTTCTTTCATATTTGGAGCCTATCTTAATATGATTGTTGATTTTGGAATCTTTACAGCATTAGGCACCTTGTTTGCATCCCTATTATCCATTTTCTTCGTCCCTGCTATTTTAGAAGTTATAAATTATAAAAGAAAAAAAAATATTAAGCAAAAGGAACATTCCTTTCTAACCAATTATTTTCTTAAACCCATTAATGCATTATTAATTAAAAGACCCAAAACTATATTGATTTTTTGGATGGTATTAATTGCAATAAGTATTGTTGGAATGTCTTCAATTAAAAGAAGTGTTGATATTCAAGAGTATTTTAAAAAGAACAATCCAACGCGATTGGCCGAAAACATAATGATTGAAAAGTTTGGAGGCACCAAACCAATATTTGTTCATTTTAAAGGGAATATGCAAAGCCCTAAGGTTTTAAAGACCATGATTCAGACTTCTGAATATATGGAGAAAAGCCCAGATGTATATACTTCAATGTCTATTGCAAAATTGATTGCTGAAATTAATTTAAATATTACGAATACAAGAGGAATACCAAATAAGAGTGAACAGATAGAACAATTATGGTTTTTACTAGAAGGGAATGAAGTCTTAAATCGTTTTGTAAATGAAGATTTAACGGAAGGTATTATCATCTCTAAATTTAAATCTCCCGATAATGAATCAAAAAAAGAATTTGCAAAATATATGAGGGCTTTTATAGCTACTAATTCTTCTGAAGATTGTGAAATTGAAATCACTGGAATGCCATTTGTTGATATCACAATGGATCAAAGTTTAATAAATAGTCAAATAGGAAGTATCTTAATTGCGATACTTTTTGTTATCATTTTAGTAGGCATCATATTGCGTTCTTGGATAAGTGGCCTTTATGCTTCCATACCAATTATAGCGACCATCATGTTGCTGTTTGGTTTTATGGGACTGACTGGAATCTCATTAAACATTGCAACTGTATTAGTTGCTAGTGTTGCTCTCGGGATAGGAATAGATTATTCCATTCACATCATTTCACATTTTAATGAATCCTACAAAAAAAGTCAAGATCTTTATGCATCAATTCAAGAATCAATTTTAATTAGTGGAAATGCGATAATTATTAATGTAATTTCAGTTTCTGCAGGATTCTTAATTTTAGTTTTTTCAGAAATGGTTCCGTTACAATATTTCGGACTACTCATTGCACTTAGTATGGTTAGCTCATGTTTAGGTGCTTTAACACTACTTCCTTCCATATTAATATTAATGAATAGAAATAAGTCTAAAAACAATATGCAAAATGAATCTTAAGCTTGTAACAGTATATATCGTTATTATCTTTTTTAATTACAGTCCATTAAAAGCTCAAAGCGCTATCGCTTTGTTACAAAACATGGATCTTTTAATTGCAGCACCTAAAGATAAAGAAGCTTCCGTTTTAATGGTAATAACGGATAAATCGGGTAATGAAAAGAAAAGAGAAGCTTCCTTAAAACAAAAAGGGAAATTCAAAAAATTATATAGATATACAAAACCAGAAAAACAATCGGGAATCGCTACATTATCACTTCCAGATGATTTAATATGGTTATACATGCCTGCATTTGGAAAAGCAATTAGAATTTCTTTGCTAAGTAAAAGCCAAGCATTTACAGGAACTGATTTTTCACAAGAAGATATGAGTGGTATTCCATATAGTGATAGGTATGATCCTATCATAATTAACGCTAATGATCCTGATTTTTACACATTAGAATTGACACCAAAATCTAAAAAAACAAAGTACTCGAAAATTATTTTAACAATGGATAAAACTAATTATTATCCAATTAAAATGGAATTTTTTAATAAAAGTAATAACTATTTCAAGTTAGCTACTTATAAATATAAAAAACAAGATAAGTATTGGTATGCAAAAGAAGTCATCATGACTAGTGTTTTAAAAAAACATTCAACTTCTATTTTATTGACAGATGTAAAATTTGATCAAGGAATTGATGATGACGTTTTTACTGTTGAAAATTTAAAACAATAAATCAATCAATAAAGTCATATCTAAAATTAGTTTCTTTACTAGCTTGAATGGTATTTTTTAAGTTTAATAAGGTATTAAAAGGAGTTCCGTCTACAAACAAGTTTGCAAGCCAAGAAGGAATACTTCCTCCTGGATCTATTTGCATTGAAAAAGTCACCTCCATTTTGTTTTCTGATACAAGGACTGTTTTCCAATAACCATATCCTTTTACTCTAATATAGTTATCATCATGATCTAAATAGTCATTAAGTACTTCAATTTCTACTGTCAAAGTTTTGGCATCTGAATCCCATTTAAAGCGATTGAGATATATACCATCTCTATCTTTATAAGGAAATGGAGCTTTTGCTATGGAATAATAGATTTGTAGAGTATCTCCTGTTTTTTCTAATATTGTAGCAGATTTAATTTGATGTCCCCATTTTGGAAAATTAGCTATATCTGCAAGGGTAAAAACAAAATCATGAATAGATCCATTAATTGTAGTAATTGCTTTGAAGGATTTAAATTGACAATCCTCCACCTCTTTTGAATAAACTTTTATCCCATCAGTATCTCTATTTAAAACCCATTCTGCTTGAGAGAACACACATGAATTTTGAACTGCTAAAAAAAATATTAAAACTACTATATTTTTCATGTGAAATTAATCTACTATTTCTATACTATTTGGAATCGAATAGTTATACTTTTCCATAGTAAAACCCCATTCTTTTATTAATATATCCAATTGACTCTTTTTAATTTTGTGCCGGTTTTTTTTGTAACTTTTTAATTTATCAACATACGCTTCAAAGTTTTTCAAAGCAATATCGTAATTATCAATATTTAATGCTGTGTATATCCCATTTAAGGTATCAATTGGATTTTTTTCCAATTCATTGTATGAAATTTCAATAAGATTCCCCTTCGGTATTGATTCTTTTTGTTTAATAAAATCATTCATTATTTTTTTATAAATATCCTGAATTTTCAAATCAATTTCCTCAGAACTAATGCTTTGCAACTGCAATGGGGGTAACATTTTTTTATAAAAATTTTGAGTAGATAAGAATACTTCTATTGGGTTTCTATGTATATGAATAAACTTTGCGTCAGGAAACATTTCTAATAATACCTTAACACGTCCAGTATTTGGAGGATTTTTAGAAAGATAACGCTTCTTATTTGTGTTTTTTATAGCTTTCTTTATAAGTAACTTATAATCTGCTTTCCATTTCTCTAGTTGATTAATATCAATATTATTAAACCTAATAAAATCATTATAGTATTGAATCATATTGTTAGGAAACATCCAGAAAAAGTAAAAACATAGTGGAGTTTTATCTCCTAATGCAAATTCTTCTTCTTGAGGAAGTGATGCTCCTAATGTTACATTATCACCATTTCGAGTTCCAGGGATTAAAAGGGTGGAAAAACCCCTAAATAAAAATCGCCCTAATTTATTGAATAGGGTATCAGGAAATACACTTTGGTAGGTAGTGGCATAAGCCATTTGAGCATCTTGACAAAGCAAATTATGAAGATGAGTCGTACCACTTCTCCAATGTCCAATTATAAAGACTGGAGAATGATCAATTTTTTTTTTATAATAGTTGGGATTAATAAATAAACGTTCATAGCTTCGAAAAGGATAATTAATCAGATTCACAATAACTATTGCTATTAACTTTGGAATATACTTAAATTGAATTTTATTCTTTCTAATCAAGTCTAAAACTATTTTAAAAGAATATCCTATTGCAGGTGGTAATAACATTCCTTTTTTACTTTTTTTAGGCATGTAATAATAATTAGTTGGATGAATTAAATAAAAAACCTACACTAAAATAAAGCCTAAGTTTATTAACATCATTTATATAAGATATATCAAAATTAACAGGACCTAATAAAGAATTATATGAAAAAGTAGCTCCTGCAGACATTAATAAACTGGTTTCTATTTTATCTTCCCAGTCTCCTTTTGGAAAAAAAGCATCTTCTATATAATCGTCAAAATTGGTAAATCCAACAGAAGCAATATTGACATGGGGAACTACATATATTTTATTGATTGGATTTAATTGCAGGGCTAGTGTTATTTTCATGAATTGATTAACGGTAAGCTCATCTTCATGCAATCCTGCAAACAAATAACTTCTACTGCGGTTATTAGGAATATATCCTCCTAGAGAATATTTTCCTGCATAACCATATTCATTAAATGAAACCTCATCTGATTTTAGAGTATCTTCATAAATAAAGTTAGTAGTGCCTTTTAAAATTCCTGTTATTTTTTTAGTAAAGCCAAATCGTTTTTCAAAACTTAAATTAAGTTTTGAAAAACGATTGGTAAAACCATCAATTGAAGGGCTATTTTCATCTATTGGCTCTATGTAAATAGCGTTATGTATAGACCTGCTTACCGAGCCTTTAAAATAAGTTCCTTTAGTTGAAAAGAATACTTTATTTAAACTATTATAGGTGTAGTTTGCATTAATTTCAATGGTATTAAAATTATATTTTTTTAGACCAAAAAAATTACCAACTAAATCTGGATTAAATCTTGGCCTTAAATTAGTTAGCTCATAATCTATTCCAACTCCAACATAACTGTATAATGAATTAATATTCTTGTTTATTTGATTCTTAAATTGAAAATAATTTTGTTTTATATTTTCTATTTTAATTCCATCTTCAAATACTTCTTGAATTAACAACTCTCCTATTGCCTCCGATTGAAACCACCAATTTTTATGCGTTCCAAATATTTTTTGATATTGCAATCTAGCCCTAGGTTGTTCAGCTATATCTAAAGTGACAAGTAATCTAGAGGATTTACCCAAAATATTTCTTCCAGTATAATTAACAACTATTCCTCCACCCCGATACGTATCGTAATGTAATGAACCTTTGAATTGATTTTTAGAATACTCAAAAAAGTTTAACTGCAAACCAAGTTGATTATTTTCTATAAATGATTTATAGTTGATTTTTGAAAACATTCTTGTACCTATTGCTCTGTTAACACCTGCTACTAATTCCTTAGCGCTGTATTTTTTATGAGGTTCAATATCAGTTCTTTCTTTAGCTACTTCGTAATTTCCAATACTTATATTTTTAAAAATAATAGTATCTAAAAGAATTTTCTTTTTAGCATCTGGTACTTTATGAACTCTTTGTTTATATTTTTTTAAAGTTTTAGATAATTTAATTAAACTAGATAAATTGTTGTTAGTTGCAATTTCTCCTTCTTTAAATATTTCTTTACTTTTATTAAAATCTCCTGTAGAATATTCAAGATAAGGTACATGATCTATAAGAATATCACAGATTTCTTTATTTTTTTTAACCTTTAAATTACTTGATAGCATACTTGATTGAACTAATAAAGCAGACATATTATCTAATTTATTTTTCGGTAGCATACCACCTCCTACTGTACTGCCTATAATAATATCTGCACCCATTAGTTTTGCTACATCAGTAGGGAAATTATTGAGTATCCCTCCATCTACCAACAAGGTGTTTTCATAAACTACCGGCTGAAATATACTTGGCACTGACATACTAGCGCGCATCGCTAGGCTTAAAGATCCTTTATCTAAAATAACTTCTTTCCCATTTACAATATCTGTTGTCATTGCTCGAAATGGAATGGATAAGTCATCAAAATTATTAATATTGTAAACTGGAAAAGTTAATAGGCTCAAAAATTCACGGAGGTTTTGATCTCTTAATAGCGAAGGGTTTAGTTTAGGAGACCAATTAATGATATCCAATTCAACTAAATATTTTTTAAATTCACTCTTTTCTTCAGTACTAACTTTGTTCAATGGAATGTCTCCAGTTAACAAATTGTCCCAATTTGTATTATTAGCAATATTTGCAATACTATCACCAGAATATCCCATTGCATAAAGACCTCCAACTACACTTCCCATACTGGTACCAATTATAAGATCTGGAACAATCCCCAAAGAATCTAAAACTTGTAAAACAGGAATATGCGCAATACCTTTTGCTCCTCCTCCACTTAAAACTAAAGCGACTTTAGGCTTTTTATCTTGTGCAAAAACGTGTGTAGAAACAACAAACATAAAAAAAATAAATAATAATCTAAATGTGTTTTTCATATCAATGTAATGGAATTAACATTTTTGAACTTATATCTTTTGCAATTTATAATAACTTATTTAAAAAACGATATCAGTTGATCTAAAGTAAAGTTTGATTGGTCTCCTCTTAACATACTTTTTAACGTATATGACTGATTTTCTATTTCTTTATTACCTGCTAAAATTACAAATGGTATATTTCTTTTATCTGCATAGCCTATCTGTTTTCCCATCTTAGCTTGATCTGGATATAATTCGCTAGCAATCCCATTTTCTCTTAATTTAGAAATGGCTTGCATTGCATATAACGATTCTTTATCACCAAAATTAATAAATAGTACTTTTGTAGTAGCAAGAACAGTTTCAGGGAAAAGGTTTAGTTCTTCTAAGACTAAATATATTCTATCCAGTCCAAATGAAATACCAACACCACTCGTGTTTTTTAATCCAAAAATTCCTGTTAAATCATCATAACGACCACCACCGCCAATACTTCCCATGCTTACTCCTTCTGGTGGTGAAACTTCAAAAATAGCTCCTGTATAGTAGTTAAGACCTCTTGCAAGAGTTACATCAACTTCTAATAGTGTTGATTTTAATGAAAGCGTTTCAAAAGCATTGGTAATAAATTCTAACTCTTCAATTCCTTTTAAACCAGTTTTTGAAGAAGAAAGCATTTTCTTTAATTCTGAAAGTTTTTCTGAAGCAGTCCCATTTAAACCAAATAATGGATTTAATTTATCCAATGCTTCTATAGAAATACCCTTGCTTAACATTTCAGTTTTAACGCCCTCCTCACCTATTTTATCCAACTTATCTAAGGCAACAGTAAAATCTATTAATTTATCTTCTGCACCAATCACTTCAGAAATACCACTTAAAATCTTACGATTGTTTAATTTAATAGTAATCCCTTTTAAGTTTAATTGCTTGAATACATCGTCGTATAACTGAACCAACTCAACTTCTTGCCATAAGGAAGTAGATCCTATCACATCGGCATCACATTGATAAAACTCTCTAAATCGTCCTTTTTGCGGACGATCTGCACGCCATACTGGTTGAATTTGATACCGTTTAAAAGGAAATATAATATCGTTTTGGTTTTGCACCACATACCTAGCAAAAGGTACTGTAAGATCATATCTCAAGGCTTTTTCTGAAATACTTGATGTAAGCTTTAAACTGTTTTTTTCTGATAATAATTTATCGTCTGCTTTTTTTAAATAATCACCGCTATTCAAAATCTTAAAAATCAATCGATCTCCCTCTTCTCCATATTTACCCATTAAGGTATCACTTTTTTCAAATGATGGAGTTTCTATAGGCTGGTACCCATAAGTTTTAAAACTATTTCTCATCACTGTCATGATATAGTTTCTTTTGGATACTTCTAAAGATGAAAAATCTCTAGTTCCTTTTGGTATGGATGGTTTTTGTGCCACTTTGATAATATTTAGTTTCTTTATTTTTGTATATAGTTCTGCAAATATCCTAATTTCAAATTTAAATGATAAAGATATTTCAAAATAATGGTAACTTTATAGTTCAATTTTAGTCTAACGGATAAAATAAAACCCTTTTTATGTTTTCCCTTTTTCGAGTTAATGTACAAATTGCCCTTAATTCAATTAAAACTCAATTATTAAGAACCATCTTAACGGTTGTTATTATCGCAATTGGTATTTGGGCTTTAGTAGGTATTTTAAGTGCTGTAAAAGCAATGGAAAACTCGATTTCAGGAAGTTTTGCTTCTATGGGCTCAAATACTTTTAACATACAACGTTACGATTTTAATATACAAAGACGTGGCGGGGAAAGAGAAAAGGTAAATCCAATTATAAGTTATCAAAACATTAGAGAATTTGTAGCTATTTATGAATATCCAACCACTCAAACCTCCTTATCATTTACAGGAACTAGAGCTGCAGAAGTTAAATTTGAAAGCGAAAAAACAGATCCCGAAGTTCAGATTTATGGAATCAATGAGTTTTATCTTGAAAATACAGGAACAGAAATAGAAAACGGAAGAAACTTTACCATTTTTGATATTCAGAATAATAACAAAGTCTGCATTATCGGTTCGGACTTTTTAAAGAGCTTATTTGTAAATGATAATCCCATCGGTAAAACCATTAGCATTAGAGGTGTAAAATTTAAAGTGGTTGGTGTTTTAGAATCTAAAGGATCTACATTTGGAAACAATCAAGATTTAAAAGTTCTAATTCCAATTCAGGTTGCCAGAGGGATTTTTACGGAGCCTAATATCAATTATACCATAAGTATCATGGTAAAGGAAAAAGAGTTATTAAATGCTGCACAAGACGAGGCCATAGTTACTTTTCGAAACATCAGAAGGCTAAGTCCAATTGAAAAGGATAATTTTGGGATAGAAAGGAGCGATGATTTAATTAATAGAATTGCCAGTATCACCGGGTACTTAGAGGTTGCTGCTTGGATTATTAGTATTATTACCATTTTAGGTTCTTCGATCGCATTAATGAATATCATGTTAGTATCTGTAACTGAGAGAACTAGAGAAATTGGAGTTCGAAAAGCACTAGGTGCAAAAAACGCTACCATATCAACTCAGTTTTTTATCGAAACTATTGTTATTGGTCAAATAGGTAGTGTTTTAGGAATCATATTGGGAATTTTAACAGGATTGGCTTTTTCTTCCTTTTTTGAATCTGAATTCTCTTTGCCATGGATCCCAATGATTTGGGCAACAATTATCACATTTGTTGTAGCAATTATTGCAGGTTTTTATCCAGCTATGAAAGCATCTAAACTTGATCCTATCGAAAGTTTGAGGTATGAATAACACTGATTCATTAACATCCTTTCCTATTTTAACCTCTGAACGCTTAATGCTCAGAAATGTATTATATTCCGATTTCTTAGATATTCTTAATTTAAGATCTAATGAATTAGTAACTCAATACATTGATCGTCCAAAAATGAAAACTGAGGAGGAAGCATTAAAATTTATTTTTGATCGCAAAAAAGACAATGCCGAAAACAAAGTTTTTTATTGGGGAATTATGTTAAAATCAACTAAAAAATTGATTGGTACTATTTGTCTTTGGAATATTTCTGAAGACAGAACATATGCTGAAATAGGCTATGATTTAATCCCTGAATACCACCGTAAAGGATATATGAATGAAGCTATAATTAATGTTGTAGAATTTGGCTTTAAAGAATCCAACTTCAAAACTATTGAAGCATTTACAAGTTTTAAAAACAACAGTTCCATCAAGCTCTTAGAAAAGAATAATTTTATACTTCAAAAAGACCGAAGGGATGAAGGCTTTCCAAATAATAGAATTTATATGTTAAAATCTAATTAATAATATCATTAAAAAAGTTAAATAAAGATCCTTTTGTGATGATAGCCCCCTGCGATACTAATGAGAAAATATCTTCATTTTTATGACCTGTGAAATCTTTATTGGCAGTAAAAAATTCAACTTCATCAAACGCAAAATTCTTTTGAAGCCATTGATAACCAGCTACTGTAGTAAAATCAATTTTTTTATTAGTAGTTTTAATTACTATTAATTTCATAAAAGATTCTTCTACTTTAAAAAGAAATAATTGATGTGCAGAAATATTTTCAAGATAGGAAGCATTATTTAAAACACCTTCCCAAATTAGATCGCTAAAAACGTCCAACTCTTCTTCTGCTACTTCAGGTTTTACTCTTTTAATTTCATCCCATTCCATACCAGTAATGGATTGTGCTGCCAAAAAGTTTATAAATTCTTCTTGTAGTTCTTCAAATTGTTCTTTGGTAAGTCTACTGTATTTCATCATAAAAAGTGCCCCTAAAATAGGGGCACAAATCTAAGTATAAAATTTATATTTATTTAGAATATATAACGCAATCCAAATTGCACTTGCCATCTTGAAGCTAAACTAGAATCATATCCAAATGTTTCTTTTAAATCAGGATTAAAAGTATAGGTTGGCATACTGGTTGCAGCATCTAAAGATACTCCAATAGGCTGTACATTATTGGGTTGTTGAATAAGACCCCAATCAGAACTAATTAGATTTCCTACGTTTAACATATCAACACTTATTTGAATTGTGTTTGTTTTTTTGTCGTTAATTTTAATATTATAATCTTGTAATATTTTTAAATCATAACGACTTCTCCAGGGAGAAAGAGCTCCATAACGTTCTGCATATTCTCCCCTACGTTCACTCAAATAATCATCTTGACTAATATAAGCGTCAAATGCTGCACCTTGACCTGATCCAGAAAATTCCATTTGATTAATTTCAGCACTTGTTGGAATATATAATAAATCATTTAAATTAGACCCATCTCCATTGATATCACCTCCATAAGTATAATTAAAACGTCCTCCTTTTGCATATTCGAAAAATGTAGAAACTGTTGTTGCCCACTTATCATTTCCATATTTCCATTTTTTACTAGCAACACCAATAACTCTGTGTTGATCACCATATTTAGAATTCGCAAGAACAGCATCATTTACATTACCTAATGCTGCATTGAATGCAAAAGCATCCCCTGTTATTTCAGCTTCAATAGAATTAACATCTTGTGAATTTAAATAGTTATAAGCCAACATTACATAATACCCTTCCCCAAATGTTTTTTGACCTTTTAAAGTAGCATTCCAAGTACTACCTTTATCTGAGTTTGTCATTACATATGCATTATTAATTAGATCATTAGCAGTATAAATCGGACGATTATCCACACCACCTAAAGTTCCAGTAGGAGGCAATAAGCCCCAATTTTGGACATGAGCAGCATTAATATCTTTTGTGTACGATAAATCTCCAGTTAAAATTAATCCACCGTCAAATCTATAATCGGTCCCTAAATTGGTTCTCCAAACTTGTGGAAACTTAAAATCTGGATCTACTGCTTGCAAGAAAAATACTTCTGGACTTGATATCTGATTACCTATCCAAACAAATGGCAAACGGCCAGTAAAGACTCCTGAACCTCCACGAAATTGAAGTTTATCCTCTCCTTTATGGTTATAATTAAAACCAAACCTTGGAGAAAACAATACTTTATTAGACGGCATTTGAGTATTATCAATAGTTACTGTTTCCCCAGTATTAGGATTTACATAAGGAATACTAGGTACATTACAACAAGCATTATCAATTACTTCTTGTGCTTTCTCTGCGGTATCAAAATACAATGGTTTATCAAAACGAATTCCATAGGTTAATTTAAAGTTATTCGAAACATCCCATTCATCTTGAGTATAAAATGACATTTGACCCACATTTGTTTCCGCTAAAGCCCAACCTCCAGGATTGCCTTCACCGTTTTCATTTAAAGAAGCATTTTGAGCAATTGCAAAATCAAAAGCTTCTTGTAAAGCACCTGAAGAAACATACTCTCCAAACCCTTCCATGGTTGAAGTTGGGAAGAATACACCTTGTCCTCCATAAGCGCCTAAGTTAAAAGAATTATCAAATTCAAACTTTTCAAAGGATACACCAAAAGTTACGGTATGATTCCCCTTTACAAAACTTAAATTATCAGAAAACTGAAAAACTTTTTGCTTAAGGTCATTATGAATTGAAAATGGCTCTTGACCTGCAATAATATAATTAGATCCATCTTTAGTAATAGTTATAGAAGGTGCTGGTGTCGATTTTGGATTTCTAAAATCATGAAAAGAACTATAGCCTATTTGCAATTTATTAGAGGCATTTCCTTCAAAGTTAGAATTCAGCTCCATTTGTATGGAATTTAATTTATTATTTATTTGGTAACCTGCATTTTCAAACTGTAAAGTGGATGCACTTGGGCCTCTAAACCCTAAAGCTGATGGATGAGCAGGTTTTTCTTTTGATGCATCTAAAAAATTATAAATAATAGCTAAACGGTTATTATCATTAATGTTCCAATCCAATTTAAAAATTCCCTTGGTAGATTCTGTTTTATGAGTATATCCCTCGTATGCGCCTGGATCATATCCTACACTTAATAATGCATCTCTAACTTCATTTAAATCAGATTCTAAAACTCTTGATTCATTGATAAAACCAGTACCTGTATTTGGTAACCAATTTTGACCTAAATCCTCTCTATCGTCTTTTTCAAAGTTGGCAAAAAAGAATAATTTATTTTTTATAATTGCACCACCAGCACTAGCACCGAATTGTAGTTGTTTTAGTTTTGGAACTGATATATTTTCTCCTTTAATTTTACTACCTGTAAGGTCTTGATTTCTGTAGAAACCATAAACGGTACCATGAAATTCGTTCGTTCCACTTTTAGTAACTGCATTTACTGAGGCACCTGTAAATCCTGACTGTCTTACATCATAAGGTGCTGTAGAGATTTGTATTTGTTCTATAGCATCCAAGGATATTGGTTGGGAATCTGTCTGTCCTCCAGGTGTTGCTGCATCTAAACCAAACGGATTACTAAAAATTGCACCGTCAAGTGAGTAATTGTTAAACTGATCGTTTCTTCCTCCAAAAGACCCATCACTCGCAGAAGGTTCTAATCTTGTGAAATCTTTAGCAGATCTTGAAATGGATGGTAAACGAGTTAATTCTCTTCTACCTACATTGGTTTCTTGACCTGTTCGATCAGATCCGAAGGTGCTTTTACCAGTACTTCCAGTAATAACTACTGTATCTAATTGTTGGCTATCCTCTGATAAGACTACATTTAAATTATAGGTGATCCCTAAATCAAGATATACGTTATTAAAAATTTGGCTATCGTATCCTAAATAGGTTATGGTGACAGTATATGGTCCGCCTACCCTCATATTAAGTAAACTATACCTACCCTCAAAATTAGTAATTGCACCAGATTTTGTGCCTGAAGGTGTGTGAATGGCTACAATATTTGCTCCTGAAAAGGGTTGATTGCTTTCATCCAAGACTAAACCTTTAATACTAGAAGATGTTACCTGTGCCTCAGCACTTATCGCCCCTAATAAAAAAAACATAGCAAATAATAATTTTTTGTAATGTCTCATCATAAATAAATTAATTGGTTATTATGATTCGAAAATAAAAATAAAAAAAACCATTTACGAAGGTAAATGGTTTTTTATATTAACAACTTTTAGTTATTAATTAACAATATCTATTTTTTTTCTCCAACTACTTCAAAAGAAAAGTTAGCAATAACATCTCTATGAAAACGAATTTTAGCTTCATATTGACCAGTACGTTTAATTAATCCACCAGCGATGGTAATAAATTTCTTGTCAATAGTTACACCATTACTTTCAAAAGCTTCTACTAAATTAGCGCTAGAAACAGATCCAAATAATTTGTTACCCTCTCCAGTTTTAGAAGCTATTTTAATTTCTAATCCGTTTAGTTTATCTGCTTCTTTTTGAGCATCATCAACTATTTTCTTTTCTTTAAAAGCACGTTGCTTTAAAGTTTCTGCTAGTATCTTTTTTGTAGATGGTGTGGCTAAAACTGCTAATCCCTGAGGAAGTAAGAAGTTTCTACCGTATCCATTTTTTACAGTTACTAAGTCGTTAATAAATCCTAGATTTTCAACGTCTTGTTTTAATATAAGTTCCATATCCTATCTATTTTTTATTTTAATAAATCTGCTACGTATGGCATTAATGCTATATGACGAGCTCTTTTTACAGCTACAGCAACTTTACGCTGGTATTTTAATGAAGTACCTGTTAATCTTCTTGGTAAAATTTTACCTTGCTCATTAATAAACCTCATTAAAAAATCAGAATCCTTATAATCAACATATTTGATTCCAGATTTTTGAAACATACAATATTTCTTAACCTTTGAAGTCTCAATATTAAGAGGTGTTAGATATCTAATATCTCCCTCTTTTTTTCCTTTTGATTGTTGTTCTATAGATGACATAGCTTATGCGGTTTTTTTGTTACGATTTCTTCTTTTCTCAGCCCAAGCGATTGCATGTTTATCTAGTGCAACAGTTAGGTAACGCATAATACGTTCATCTCTTCTAAACTCAATTTCTAAGTCGTTAAGAGCTTCACCAGCTATTGTGAACTCAAATAAGTGATAAAAGCCACTTTTTTTGTGTTGAATTGCATAAGCTAATTTTTTTAGCCCCCAATTTTCTTTGGATATCATCTTAGCACCTTTAGAAACAAGAATATCTTCGTATTTCTTTACTGTTTCCTTTATCTGATCTTCAGACAAAACGGGATTTAAGATGAAAACAGTTTCATAATGATTCATAAAAATCTATTTTAAATTATTAATTAATACCTCAGCACTTCGCCAAGAGCGTGCAAAAATACTACTTTTTTTATTATTAACAAACCTCTTTATATAAGTAAATTTTAATCCTATAAAAAAAAGGGAAAACCCTTATTTTATCGTTAAAGTTAACAAAACTTATATTTCATCGATATTTCAGATACTTTATATATTCCTTAAGGCTAAGATTATGAATAAACCAATATTAAAATGCGCAATTGTAGATGAATCTGCTTTGTAAAGACTATCTATTGTAAGATTTATAGAAAAACATCCTTCATTAGAACTTATTGCTGAATACAATAATGCAATTGAAGCAAAAACAGGTTTGGAAACAACAAAAATTGATCTCGTTTTTTAGATATTGAAATGCCGATTATGTCTGGATTTGCCTTATTAGATGATCTTACTTTAAAACCTCAAATTATTTTTGTTTCTGGTAAAACTAGATATGCTTTTAAAGCTTTTGATTATGATGCTTTAGATTACTTACACAAACCAATTTTAAAAGAGCGTTTTTCAAATGCTGCACATAAGACTGTTAGTAATTTTAAAATGAAAAACAATGGGACTTTTGAAGGCATATTACCAGAAGATCGATTTTTAAGAATTCATAAATCATATATCGTAAATCTTGATAAATTTTTACTATATAACAGTAAAGTTATTGAATTGGAAAACCAACAAGTCCCTTTAAGCAGAAATAGAAAATCTCAGCTTGTTAAAGCACTTACTACTTCTTTGAAACGTTAATAATTATCTACATCAATAATTATTCGAACACTTGAAAATTCTTTTATCGAGTTAAAATTTCTCATAATTAAATTGAGATACCCTTTTGTTTTTGTTATCGATTGATTCTTTGGAATTTTAACCAATATGTTAGTCATAAACATATTACGAATTCTACCTACTGATGGAGCTTCTGGACCAAGCACATTTTCTTTTAACTGTATTTTTAAAGCATTAGCTAACCAAATAGCTGCTTTATCCATTTTTTGGAAAGATCGTTCTTTAACTACAATTTTAATCATCCTATAGTAAGGAGGATATTTAAATTGATACCGATCTTCCATTTGCTGTTTGTACATTTCATCAAAACTATTGGTACTAACTTGCTGTAATATTTGATGATATGGATTGTAGGTTTGTATAATTACTTTTCCTCTTTTTTTAGTTCTCCCTGCCCTACCTGCTACTTGTTGTAATAATTGAAAACTCCTTTCATGAGCTCTAAAATCGGGAAAATTTAATAAATTATCTGCATTCATTACCCCAACCAAACTAACATGTCTAAAATCTAATCCTTTTGCTAACATCTGAGTACCAACTAATATATCTATTTCTTGAAGTTCTAAGGCTTCAATTATTTTAGCATGCGCATGTTTTCGCTTGGTTGTATCCTGATCCATTCTAGCAATTCTATGATCAGGAAATAATTCTTTCAACTCTAATTCAATCTGTTCTGTACCAAAGCCTTTATGATCTAATGACTCACTTCCACAAGCAATACAAGATATCATCTTTGGCACATTATAACCGCAATAATGACACCTTAACTGATTTTTATATTGGTGGTACGTTAAACTTACATCACAATTTGGACATTGCGGAGAAACACCACAAGTATTACATTCTATCACTGGTGAATAGCCTCTTCTATTTTGAAATAAAATTACTTGTTCGTTATTCTTTAGTGATGCATTTATTTCTTCAAGCAAACGATCACTAAAATGACCCTTCATTAATTTTTTACGATACTTTTCTTTTATATCTACCAATTCTATCGCTGGCATCATAACATTACCAAAACGTTGTTTTAATTTAATTAATCCATAACGGTCATTTTTTGCATTGTAGTAACTTTCCAATGAAGGTGTTGCTGAGCCCATTAATACTTTTGCATTATGTAATTTAGCAAGTACTACTGCGCTATCTCGAGCATTATAACGCGGTGAGGGTGCATATTGTTTAAAAGAAGGCTCATGCTCTTCATCGACAACAATAAGCCCTAACTTAGAGAAAGGTAGAAAAAGTGAGGATCGTGCACCGATAATAATCTGAGCTTTTGGTTTGTTTTCCAATACATTATTCCAAACTTCAACTCGCTCACTTATCGAATATTTTGAATGATAAACTGAGATTTTTTTACCAAAATAATATTGCAACCTGCTTATTAGTTGAGTTGTTAATGCTATTTCTGGCAGCATATATAAAACCTGTTTATGCTGTTGCAGAATTTCTTCAATTAATTGAACATAAATCTCCGTTTTTCCGCTTGAAGTTACCCCCTGTAATAATGCCGTATTTTTAGTTAAAAAAGAGGTTTTTATTTTTTTAAATGCTTCCGATTGGGCATCACTTAATTTTTTTATATCCGAAGAGTCCTCACCTTCATAAGTTATTCTATCTTTTTGAATAAAATACTCTTCCAAAATGCCTTTGCTAACTAAACTATTAATTACAGAAGAGCTAGTTTCACTTTTTTTCTGAAGAAATATCGATTCTATTGATTTTTTTTCTTGTGAAGACAGCATAAACAATGCCATAAGAACTTGTTTTTGCTTTGGTGCTCTCCTTAAAGAATCTAATAATTTTTTTAAATTTTCTTTTGAAGAATAGTCAGGTGAAAGTTTTATATAGCGTTTAATTTTTGGACTGTATTTATCATAAACTTCTTCTTGCACACCTATCACTCCTTTTTCTAAAAGTTTCTGCAGTATACTTACTACATTTTTTCTATCCAAAATGGTGCGAATATCATTTATATGTAAAGTTGACTGGTGTTGTAATGCTTCTAAAACCAAAAATTCTTGATCACTTAATTTAGATTCATCTTGGAGTGTATTATTTATTAACGTTATAATCGTTTCACTTTCCAATAAAAAGGCATTAGGTAAAGCGGCTCTCAAAACTTCACCCAAAGTACACATATAGTAATTGGCTATCCATTCCCAATGTTTTATCTGAATCCCATTTACAATTGGCTTCTCATCTAAAATTTGATCAATAGATTTAGTTTCATAACCCTGAGGAGCTGTTCTATGGATTGCAAAAACAATTCCCGTATATAGTTTAGATTTCCCAAATGGAACTGCAACTCGCATTCCTTGTTTCAGGAACATAGCTTCATCTTTATTTACCTCATAGGTAAATATTTGTTTTAAAGGAATTGGTAAGATGACGTCTATAAAATACACTGTATTATTCTTTTAATCTAAGGGTTTTTAATGTTGCATTTAATTCGAACCCCAATAACAATAAATTAGAGTTAATCCATATGTAAAGCATTAAAATTAATAAAGCTCCAATAGAGCCGTATAATTCGTTATAATTTGAAAAATTAGTAATATAAACTCCAAATAGATACGTCGTTAAAACAAATAACATCGTCGTAACGAAAGCTCCAATAGAGAAAAAGCGATTATTCTTTCCTTTTTTAATTCCAAAGTAGTAGAGAATAGCAATCACAAAGTAGACCAAAATAAGAAAAATAATAGTACGAATGACTTCTATCCAAAACACTCCATTACTCAACAATTCTTCTTTGCTTAAATCCCATATAAATCGCTCACTAAAAACGATAATAACAATGGTTAATAAAAGTAATAAAGCTAAAAATATAGAAACTAATGATGCCACAAAATACTGTTTAAAAAAAGACCTATTAATAGTGATATGATAAGAGTATTCAAAACTACTAAATATAGCATTTACCCCATTTGTCATTAAAAATATAGTCAACAAGAACACTAGCGAAAGCAAGCCTCCTCTTGGGTTATCAATTATATCTAGGATAACTGGCATAAAAAAACTTGCTGTATCCTTTGGCAATACATCTTCTATAAATTCGACAAAATGATGAGGTTCTATTGGTAAATAAGGAATCAAGTTTAAAAGAAATAATATAAAAGGAAACAATGCCATAAAAAAACTAAATGCAATAGATCCTGCTCTAGATGAAAATGTCCCTTCTATTATTCCAAAGAAATAAGTTTTAATGAGATCATATAATGTCAGTCCTTTAAATCTGGGTAAATAAATTTTTTGAGGAATGGTAATCAGCAATCTTAGTATCGGTATTTTTAAGATGTATTTTTCGATGTTATCACTCATATTGCTTTTAGGCTTAAATCCATATTATAGACTGAATGAGTGATAGCACCACTTGAAATAAAATCCACTCCACATGCTGCATATTTTTTTACGGTATCTAATGAGATACCACCACTTGATTCTGTTAGGCATTTATCACCAATCAATGTAACTGCTTTTTTAGTATCTTCATAATTGAAGTTATCAATTAAAATTCTATACACCCCTTCAGATTGCAATATCTCTTCTATCTCTTCTAAATTTCTAGCTTCTACAATAATTTTTAAATTCAAACGATTATCTAAAAGATACTCTTTTGTTTGTTGGATTGCTTTCGTAATTCCACCACAAAAATCTATATGATTATCTTTTAGCATAATCATATCATATAAAGCAAAACGATGATTTTCTCCTCCTCCTATTTTTACTGCCCATTTTTCTAATGCTCTAATGCCTAGTGTCGTTTTTCGGGTATCCAAAATTTTTGTTTTTGTACCCGCTAATAAATCTACAAACTTTTTAGTTTTTGTAGAAATAGCACTCATACGCTGCATTGCATTTAATACCAATCGCTCAGATTTTAAAATGGATTGGGAATTACCTGTAACATAAAAACAAATATCTCCGTATTTTACTTCACTCCCATCTTCCACTAATAGTTCTAATTTTAGCCCTGGATCTATATAATCAAAAACACGTTTAGCAAATTCAATTCCAGAAATAATTCCATCTTCTTTTACTAATAATTTCGCTTTACCTATAGCATCATACGGTATACAGGCTAGAGAGCTATGATCTCCATCACCAATGTCTTCACGTATGCCATTAGCAATAATTAAATCTACTTCTTTATTAAATTTTTTTTCAGAAATCATAAGGGTAGGTTTTTAACAAAAATAAGAAATTAGCTGGAAGCATTAAGAAAGAACTAAGAAAAGAACTTAGTAATCTTTGTATTTTTGATTTTTATAATATATTACAATCCTATAAGCAAGAATATGAAAATAAAACTACTCGCGATTGGAAAAACAGATTCTAAAGATCTGCAAGCTTTAATTGAAGAATACAGTAAACGACTTGGTTTCTATGTTTCATTTAATTTTGAAATAATACCGGATATTAAAAATGCTAAAAACTTATCTGAAAAACAACAAAAAATAGCAGAAGGAAACGAACTTTTAAAACGAATAGAAAAATCGGATACCATGATTATTTTGGATGAAAAAGGCAATACATTTAGTTCTGTTCAGTTTTCAGAATTTCTTCAGAAGAAAATGAATAGTGGACTTAAAAATTTAATCTTTATTATTGGTGGACCTTATGGGTATAGTGAAGAAATGTATCAGCGTGCTACTGGCAAGATATCCTTGTCAACAATGACTTTTTCTCATCAAATGGTTCGCTTGTTTTTTATTGAACAATTGTATAGAGGATTTACCATTTTAAAAAATGAACCTTATCACCATAGCTAATTTATTGAGCGGAATGTTTTGCTATCATGGAACGCACATCTTTATCAAACAAGTAAAAACCACTTCTATCATCACCAATTAAGTTAATTTTATCCAAGATAGTTCTAGCGGTTGATTCTTCTTCAATTTGCTCTGCTACATACCACTGCAAAAAATTATGTGTTGCAAAATCCTTTTCTTCAAAAGTTAAGGATACCAATTCATTTATAGAGTTAGAAACAAATATTTCATGCTCAAAAACTTCTTCAAACATCTGTTTCGGAGAATTATAATCGGTAGAAGGTTTACTTAATTCTGAAATGATTGCTTTTCCACCACGTTCGGTTAAATATTTTAATAATCGCAGCATATGTTCACGCTCTTCATCTGCCTGTGCAAACATAAATTCAGCTACTCCTTCAAAACCTTTAGATTCTGCCCAGCAGGCCATTGATAAATATATTTGAGAAGATTCTGCTTCAATTCTAATCTGTTTATTTAAAGCATTTTCAATATTTATTGATACCATAACTACTATTTTAATTAATCCCAAAAATACGCTAATTTACTATTGGCACCAACAATGATAAATGAATACGTTCAATTACTTTAATTATTTGACTATCATTTTTGTATTATAACTATATGCATCGTCAACAATATTTAGTATATAAATACCTGATTTTAAATAATGATTTATAGTTATTATATCTGAAGGGTTTTGAATTTTTTTAGTTAGGATTTGCTGTCCTGAAGTATTATAAACCGAAATTGAAATATTAGTATACGAAAGCGAAGGATTTAGTTTTAATCGAATTTGCTCAAAAACAGGGTTTTCCATTAAAATATAATTAACCAATTCAAAATCTATAGTATTTAACGGTTCTTGTCTTATTTCAGCTAAAGCAAAATTTGCATTTTGTTGTGTTAAAGTTACATGATTTTCATTTTCTGAAGGCACATATGTATTAACAAAAGGAGAATCTCCAATAGTAGGAGTTTCATACCAATTATTTTCATTGCTAATTGCCAATGAACTTATTGTAGGAATAAATGAATAATTTTCTTGCTCTAAGGCTTCAATAAATGCATCTATTAAAGAGTCATTCAAATCTGCAAGTCCAGACGTAATATCACCTTTTCCGCCTGGAGAACTATCCAAACCGTCAGTAAATGAAAAGGATTCTTCGAAAGCTTCAAAAGAAGCAAGAGGATACCCAAAAAAATAAGTCGTGAAATCTGTTATATTAATAGTCTCTCCTGCAGCTGGAGCAAAATGAAGCGAAATATCTGCAGTCAGACTATTTCCCAAATCCAAGGTAGTATCTATCATAGACATTCCAGGAACACCAATCATAGTACCATTTCCGCTACCGTTTATCATGGCTATATTTCTAACATTCTGTGGAAAACCTAAATTATCTAATTCCGTTTGAAAAGCATCTCTAAAATTTGGAGCTCCAACAGGTAATAATAAAGTTGGGTCTTGTTCATAGTCTGATCCAGCTAATAAATGCCCTAAATAATGATCGATTAGCATCTCTTTAGCTGCTGGACTGTTTAAAACATTATCTACAACTACCTGAGCTTGTGCATTACCTTGATCTTTTGCAAAATAATTTATTAAATATTGAAAACTTACAGGGATATTAGCACCCAAATGAGGTGAATCAAAAGAAATATAAAGACGTGTTTCATGATCCATACTGTTTTGCTCCATATATGACAATCCGTATCGGGCAATCAAACCTCCCATACTTGGACCAATTATCACTAATTCTTCACTTCCAACTTTTTCATTATTAATAAAATTAATTAACTCCACTAAAACCATTGCATTACGCTGAATATAATCGGCACCACCATCTATATATTTTTCATCTGTAGTATATAAATGCGCATTTAAAGCAATAAAATCATAACCCTCATCTCTTAAAATATCTGCTAAATTTTCTCCATTAAAATCTAATTTAGCATACAACATGGAGATATCTCTTTCATCTCCTGGATCAAATCCATCAATCATTATAATTGGTTTATCCAATACTCCATCTATAGCATCTAAAAATAGTTGATATTCACCTTCACCATAGTAGGCTTGTGATTCATCATAACCTTGATAAGCAATGGTAGAAGTAATCGTTTGAGAACTAACTTGAATACTTATAAACACAATTAGAGTAAAGAAAACTTTTTCCATAGATCATTTAATTAGATTTTATATATTTTATATTTTACAATATAATAAGATTTTACTGATACCAGTACTATTTAAAGCTGAAACTAGCCCTATTCTATAGTTGAAACTATATCACTTAAAAATTGATTGATATCAAAAAACGGATATTCGTGCAATCCTGTTCTTACGATCACTAAATCCTTAGATGGAATAATCCAAACTCTTTGTCCCTGAAATCCATTACAAGAAAACATATCTTTTGGTACATCTGGAAATTTTCCTCCAGCATTTAACCAAAAATGACCTCCATAAACACCGGCAGAGCCAACGCTTGGTTTTTTTGTAAAATCTACCCAAGAAGGATCTAAAACCTGGACTCCATTCCAATTCCCATGGTACAAATACAATAAGCCAAATTTTGCCCAATCCCTTGTCGTAGCCCATGCATATGAGCTTCCAATATAATTACCATCGAAATCAGTTTCTATTAGCATCGAGTGCATTCCAATTTTATCAATGACTTTTTCATACCAATAATCTAAATAATCTTGATGTGTTGAAAATTGATTCCTAATAAATCCACTTAACAAATTAGTTGTTCCGCTAGAATAGTTCCAAGAATTGTTTCGCTCAGCTATTAATGGTTTTACTAATTGTGATTGGGTCATGTTTTCTTCTAAAAAAAGCATTTTAGTGGCATCGCAAATTTTAGTATAATTTTCCTCCCATTCTAAACCACTATTCATATTCAAAAGGTTCGCAAGAGTTATATTTTTACGAGAATCATCACTCCATTCGTTAAATAAATTAACTTGACTAAGGCTCACTTTCTTTTCTTTAACCATAACTCCAATAACAGCACTTGTAATGCTTTTTGTCATAGACCATCCCAACATCATTGATTTCTCATCGAATCCATTGATATATTGTTCTTCAATTATTTGTCCTTTATAAATTACAAGAGCAGAACGCGTTTTCTTTTCAATTCCAACTGAATCTATAAAAGCATTATTTATGACCTTATGTAATTTCTTATAATCAATATTTTGAAAAATAGTATCTTTTTGAGGCAGATCTCCATAAGGATATGCAAGGTTAGTAGATATTTTATTGCGTTTTGGTTTTGCAAGGGAAGCGTTTATTCTTTTTTTACCGGTGGGTATCAGAACACTGCCAACACCATCTCTATAAAAAGCAGTTCTTTCTTTTAAGTCAAAAACATTTGATTTTGTTATTTTTTCAGAAACCAATATTTCACTTGAAGCCATACCCATAGTTGAAGCTAAATTATCTTCTAGTTCTGTATATTTAATAGGACGATCTCCAATAAAATAATGTGATGAAATACTCTTTGCAGCAAAGCCACTTATCAAATCCAATTTTGGATAGGTTGTAATTATAAAATACGTAATAACTATAATTAATAGTATTGCTATGTATTTGAATGTTTTTTTCATTTTAGGAATTGAAATTTATTTTTTATTTTAAAAATCACTATTCACCATTCATAAATTTTTGAAAATAGTCTAAATATTTAGCTATATGAAATCCATCTGCCAATCCATGATGCACATATATGGCAATATTCATCATTTTCTGATCTCCTTTCTGAAACATTTTTCCAAATGTAATTTTTGGCGCACTATCTTTTCGCTTATAATTTCTTGCATGAGTCAATCCAGAAAATGTATGCCATGGTATTGAAGAGTAATGAATTACATCAATTCTAGAATCATCGTCATTTACTCGCAATCCATTTGAGTTTTGTACGTGATTAATTTCTTCTTTTAATGACTCATTAAAATTAGCAAAATCAAAACTATACGGAACAAATGTAAATGCAAAAGTACCATCTTTTCTTCCTATAGTTGAGGACGCATGAATTTCATCAAATATTATTACATCATTATTTTCTATGCGATACCTCAACTCATCGACTAAATTTACTGCCAATAAAGATTTATGAAGGTAATAAGCAAAAAAGGATTGCCCTTTACTTTTTGATATTTGATATGCCTTTGTGCAATCAACCTCAGTAACTAAACCAAAAAATGGCTCATCAAATTGATTAAAAAAATCAAAATGTTCTTTTCGTTTCCAAGTCGATTTATCAAGAATTTTCATAAAGTTATAAAGTGAAATTTATACCTTGGTAAGATAGCTACAAAAATAATAATACCGAAAGAGCAATTTTTTATTGATTTAATTTGACAAAAAAAACCTTTATATTTTATAAAGTATAATTTTAATATGCTTTAACTTATATTTTTTTGAGGTGTTCATGCTTTTTTTTTTACTAGATTTGTTTTGATAACTTTTTACTGGTTATATTATGCAGACAAATACATACGAAGGACTTCACATAATAAATAATTCTCAATCTATTAGAAAGGATGAGTTAGTGGTTGAAGCTCCTTTGCAAATTAACATTAACTCCAAGGCATATTCGGTAGTAATGCGAACGCCCAATAATGACAAAGATTTAGTTCTTGGTCTCTTGTACGCGGAAGATATTTATAAAAAACCTAGCTCAATTCCTTTTGAAGTTATTAAGGAGGAATATGGAATTCCAAGTATTATAAATGTAACTATTGCAACAAATGTTCTAGGAAAAGGGTACTTAAACAAAAGAACATTATTATCAGTTTCTTCATGTGGTATTTGCGGAAAACAACAACTAGAAGATTTAAAGGTTAGTGGTGATAAAATAGTTAAAAAAGTATCTTTTTCTTCTGAAAGCTTGTTGCATATGTTTGGACCCTTACAAAAACATCAAGAAACGTTTAAAAAAACTGGAGGAAGCCATGCTGCAGGAATTTTTGATAAGCAGTTTCAGCTTCTAACCATTAGAGAAGATATTGGGAGACACAATGCTGTAGATAAATGTGTTGGCAGTTTATTACAAAAGAATAGTTTAAAAAATGGAATGTATTTACTGGTAAGCGGGCGTGTTTCATATGAAATTGTTTCCAAAGCTTTTTTGGCTAAAATCCAAGTAATTGTTGCAGTTTCAGCCTGTTCTTCTATGGCTGTAGATTTCGCAAAGGAATTTGGCATTTGTTTAATTGGATTTACTAGAGAAAATAAAATGACTGTTTATGCAAATCCTAGCTTTTTACAAACTAAAGTATTGTCATGAGAACAAAAAAAATACATGCACAACCGCCTGAAAAACTAACAGGAATAGAATTAAAAAAAATTCCAACTTCCGCTGTTGGGTTTAAAGCAATAAAATCTACTATTTCTCGGATAAAAGATGAGGTTGGATTGGTAAAGGGAATTAGCCTTTTAGCAAATCTAAATCAAAAAGGTGGATTTGACTGTCCGGGTTGTGCCTGGCCAGATCCAGATGAAAAAAGAGCTTTTTTAGCAGAGTATTGTGAGAATGGTGCCAAAGCAGTAGCTGAAGAAGCTACTAAAAATAGAGTATCACCAATGTTCTTTGCCACTCACTCTATTTCAGAACTATCAAAATTATCAGATTATGAAATAGGGAAAAAAGGAAGAATTACACATCCTGTTGTTGTTCATGAAGGTAAAGATCATTATGAAGAAATTTCTTGGGAAGATGCTTTTAAAATGATAGGTAACGAATTAAAATTATTACCCTCTCCTAATGAAGCCATTTTTTACACTTCAGGAAGAACCAGTAATGAAGCTGCTTTTTTATATCAATTGTTTGTAAGAAAATTTGGTACCAATAACCTACCTGATTGTTCTAATATGTGTCATGAATCTAGCGGAGCAGCGCTAAGCGAGACGCTAGGTATTGGAAAAGGATCTGTAACCCTTGATGATTTTAAATATTCAGAATTAGTAATTGTAATGGGTCAAAACCCTGGGACAAATCATCCTAGAATGTTAACTGCTTTAGGAGAAACAAAAAAAAGAGGTGGTAAAATTATCACCATCAACCCATTGCCAGAAGTTGGATTAATGCGATATAATGATCCACAAAATCCGATTAAATGGATTGGTAAAGGTCAGAAATTAACAGATATTTTTCTACAAGTAAAAATAAATGGCGATGTTGCTTTGTTAAAAATAATCTTAAAATTACTGTGGGAAAAAGAACAAGAAAATCCCAATTCAGTTTTTGATCATCAATTTATCAATTCAAAAACAATAGGATATGATGATTTCATCAAAGATCTAGAAAACGCTTCTATTGAAGAATTAATCCCACAAACAGGTATAGATTTTAACACTATCAAAGAAGCTACAGAGTTAATTGCCCAAAAGAAAAAAATAATTATCTGTTGGGCTATGGGATTAACACAACACAAAAATTCTGTAGATAACATTCGTGAACTTGTCAACTTATTATTATTAAAAGGAAGTATTGGAAAACAAGGTGCAGGAACTTGCCCTGTTCGCGGACATTCTAATGTGCAAGGAGACAGAACAATGGGGATTTGGGAAAAACCAGAAGAGGCATTCTTAGATAATTTAGAAAAAGAATTTAACTTTAAAGCACCCCGAAAGCGTGGCTATGATGTTGTGGACGCAATAGAAGCTATGCATCAAAAAAAAGCTAGTGTTTTTATTGGGATGGGAGGTAACTTCCTTTCTGCAACTCCAGATACTGAATATACAGCTGAAGCATTACAAAATTGTAAATTAACGGTACAGGTTTCTACTAAATTAAATAGAAGTCATTTAATACATGGAAAAAAAGCATTGATTCTACCTTGCTTGGGAAGGTCTGAAAAAGATATTCAAGAGAAAGGAGCTCAATTTGTAAGCGTCGAAAATTCCATGGGAGTTGTTCAATCATCTTCTGGCCCTTTAAAGCCTTTGTCCGAATTCTTATTAAGTGAACCAGCAATTGTTGTTGGAATAGCAAAAGCAAGCTTAAGGAATTCAACCATAAAATGGTCTGAATTCATTAAAAACTACGATTGTATTAGGGATAAAATAGAAGCTACCATTCCAGGATTTGAAAACTATAATAAACGCATAAGGATAAAAGGTGGATTTTATTTACCAAATACTGCAAGAAACAACGATTTTACCCCTACAGCAACTGGAAAAGCAAACTTTAGTATAAATACTGTTTCTGATATTGTATTGAAGAAAGATCAATTGATTATGATGACTATCAGAACTCATGATCAATACAATACAACTATTTACGGTTTAGATGATAGATACCGAGGCGTTTTAAATGAGCGTAGAGTTATTTTTATGAATCCAGATGACATCAAGCAACAAAAATTAAAAAAACTCGATAAAGTTGATTTAATAAGTCATTTTAAAGGAAAAGAACGGATCGCTAGAAGTTTCCTTGTTATCCCTTATGATATACCTAAACAATGTACTGCCACTTACTTTCCAGAAGCTAATGTATTGGTACCGTTACAAAGTAAAGCTAGAATTAGTAATACGCCAACATCAAAAACCGTTATCATTACAGTTCATAAGCAATAAGTTAAAAAAAGTGATTCTCTTTTGTGATTTATTAGATAAAGTAGCATCAAAAACCCATAAATCGTTGAACCCAGGAAAGCTTTCTCTTACTGTGAGGATAATATTTTAAAGATAATTCCATAAGGTTCGATTTTTCTAAAATACTTTTATAATGAGAAAAAGATTTAAATCCAGCTTCCCCATGATAAGAACCAATACCACTATTACCAACTCCACCAAATGGTAAATTCGAATTTGAAATATGCATAATTGCGTCGTTTACAGCTCCACCACCAAATGAAATTTCGTTTAAAATTTTCTTTTTCACTTGATTATTATTTGTAAAAACATAACAAGCCAAAGGTGTAGGGTTACTATTTACATATTGTATTACCTCTTCGATATTTTGATATGATATTACCGGGAGAACAGGGCCAAATATCTCTTCTTTCATTACATCATCTGAAAACCTAATATTTTGTAATACAGTTGGTTCAATAGTTCTGTTTAAAGTATTTATTTCACCTCCAACAAAAACATTTTCAGAAGAAAACATGTTGGAAATACGGTTTAAATTACGTTCATTTATAATTTGAGTATAGTTTCCATTTTCAATAGAAAAATTCTCTTTTTCTATTTCAAGCTTCAATAATTCCAGTAGCTTTTTCTCTACCGATTTATGAACTAACACATAGTCTGGAGCAATACAAGTTTGGCCAGCGTTTAAAAATTTTGCCCAAACCATTCTTTTAACAGTCATCTTTAAATTACTATCTGCTGTTATAATTGCAGGACTTTTACCACCTAATTCTAAAGTCACAGGAGTTAAATTTTTAGCTGCAGCTTGGTAAATAATTTTTCCTACCTGTGGACTGCCAGTAAAAAATATTTTATCGAATTTACTTTTTAATAGCGTTGTTGTTTCTGAAACACCACCCTCTACAACTTTTAAAAACGCAGAATCAAAATTTTCATTGATTAAATTTGCCATTAAAGCACTGGTCTTTGGAGCCATTTCACTTGGCTTTATAATTACAGTATTTCCAGCAGCTATAGCTGCAATTACAGGAGCTAATGTTAATTGATATGGATAGTTCCATGCTCCAATTACCAAACAAATACCTAATGGCTCAGGAATGATATAACTACGGGCGGGAAAATTAAGCATATTGGTTCCTACTCGCTTCGTTCTTGACCATTTACGAACATTTCTTTTAGCTTCTTTTATATCCTGATACAGCAAAGCTAATTCAGTAACATAGGTGTCAAATTTAGATTTCTTAAAATCTTCATATATCGCTTGATACAATAAATCTTCATTCGATTTTAAAAGCGTTTCTACTTTATTAAGTTGGGCTAAACGAAATTGAATTGCTTTCGTTTTATGGGTATAAAAAAATGCGCGTTGTTTAGAAACTATATCATTCATAAATAAGAATTTAACGAATCACTAAAATACTACTTCATTAACAAACAATCAATAAAATCAGTAAGCATATGAAATAATAACCCAACAGAAAGGATTCTAAATTTCTTAAAATAAAATAATATTAAATAAATTGCAATCGCATAATAGGAATGTAATACATGAAAATTAATACTACAACGATTAGCAACATACATTGGACTTGACAGTAAATGATCTACATCCACTAACATGGTTGCAATCATAATAAGCCAAGCTTTTTTCCATTGTTCTCTAAAAAACAACCATGCTATTAGGCCAGGCACCAAAAAATGTAATGTGTAGTGTATTATAAACTGAAGCATTGACTACTTCCTTCCCCTGTTTAAAACCCGATACTCTTCGTAACATTCACTAATAGCATCTAATATCTGAAGATCGTTTGCAGTCCTAATAAAATTTTCTGAATAACTACAATTATTTAGTATTTCATCAATATCAACTCTTTCTAATTGCAATACCGCCATTAAAGTCTCTCTATCGTATTTAGACTGAAGCAAGTTCCTTATCTCGTCATCATCTTTCATTTTACGCATTTTACTCATTTGTCTTGGTCGTTTTCCAAAAACATTATAGAGAAAATCTGCAGGGTTAAATATTGAATTTAAAACTTTAGTTACAGACCCAGGCTGAGATTGACCTCCTTCATAACCTCCTCCAACTCCTGCGATTCGATAACGATAATCATCATAAATAGGTATTAACTTAGCATCTACTTCTATATATCCTGTTAACTGAATAGGCCTTAAGATTACCTCTTCTAAAGCGATACTTAACTCGGTCATTTTAATTTTAATCTCACCAAATTTTAACCAGTCATTAGTCACCCTTACCCGAATAGACTTGAACCCTAAATAAGAAAAATATAAGGTATCATTTACTTCTGCTTTCATTATAAATGTACCTTTATCGTTAGTTAAAGCACCTTTTACAGTATTTAAATTAACAACGTGTACATTTTCTAATATTAGATTGTTTGAGGCGTTTAAAACCTTTCCATTAATCATTGAAGATAATACAACAGAGTCTTTCTTTTTTTTAGCAAGTTCATCTTGAGACCATCCTAAAACAGTCACAAAACACAATAGTAATAAACAATATTTTTTCATAGAGGTCGCTAATATAACCTAATAGACACCAATTTTAAACCAAAGTTTTTATAATAACAAAAAATTAAGATTTAATCTCTACGTCTTCTACCTCCAGTACCTGAACCTGCAGGTTTATCGCTAGACCTACGACTTCTTCCTTTAAAACCAGAATTTCCACTATCGCCTCTACCTCTGTCACTACCAGCTCTATCACTTCTACCTCCGTCACTTCTTCCACCACCTCTTCTATCGTCTCCGCTTCCACTGCTTCTTCTATTATCTCTTCTATCACCTCCGCTTCCGCTACTTCTTTTATTATCTCTTCTGTCACCGCCACCTCTTCTATCTCCTCCACGGCTTTTAAATCCTCCACGGCTTCCACCGCGATCGCGATCTCTTCCTCCACGTTTTCCTCTTCCAGTGTCTTTTGAAATTTCTACAGAAACTCTTCTTCCTTCGAGTTCAAAATCTTTAAAGAAATCCATTACTAATTCTTGATGCTTTGTATCTGTATTAAAGAAAGAAAAGCTTTCTTTAACATCTACTTTGTATAGATCATCTTGATCAAGATGCAACATTTCTTTTAAGAAATCTTTTAAGCTCATCCAATCAAAATCATCTTTCCCTCCAATATTTATAAAGTAACGAACTGTGTCTTTAGATCCTTCCGACATATCACCTGCTGATACATTTAAATCCTTTGCTTTTTTATAATAATTATAGAATCTTGTAAACTCTACAGAAAAAACTTTTTTAATCAATTCTTCTTTTGAAAACTCTTCTAATACTTCGTTGATATTTGGAAGGTATGCATCTATATCATGATTAATTTCTGTTTGCTTTATTTTATTTGCTAAATGAAACAATTGAACTTCACAAATTTCCATTCCTGAAGGAACTTCTTTTAAAATAAATTTCTTTTGAATAATTTTTTCTATAGCATGAATTTTTCGACTTTCACTTTTTGAAGCAATCACTATAGAAATTCCAGTTTTACCAGCCCTACCTGTACGCCCACTTCGGTGTGTATAGGTTTCTATTTCGTCTGATAATTGATAATTTATTACGTGTGTAATATCGTCTACATCTATACCACGCGCAGCAACATCTGTTGCTACTAACATTTGTATTTGTCTGTTACGGAAAGATTTCATTACCAAATCACGTTGGTTCTGACTAAGATCTCCGTGTAATGCAGCAGCACTGTAACCATCTTCTATCAATAATTCTGCTACTTTTTGTGTATCTCTTTTGGTACGACAAAATATCACTGAAAATATAGATGGATTTGCATCTGCTAGTCTTTTTAAAGCATTGTAACGGTCTCTTGCGTTTACTAAATAGTATTCGTGAGATACATTTTCTGCTCCCATATTCTTACCACCTACCGTAATTTCAACGGGATCATGCATGAATTTTTTAGCGATGTTAGAAACTTCTCTTGGCATCGTTGCACTAAACAACCAAGTGCTCTTATCGTCTGGGGAATAGGAAAGTATTTCTGTAATATCTTCATAGAATCCCATATTTAACATTTCATCAGCTTCATCAAGAACACAATATTCAATTTTTGATATATCGATCATTCGCCTACCAATCATGTCTTTCATTCTTCCAGGAGTTGCAACAATAATTTGCGCTCCTTTTTTAATGTCTCTGGCTTGGTCAGAAATACTAGCTCCTCCATATACTGCTACTACATTTAATCCTTTGCAATACTTACCGTAGTTTTTAATTTCGTTGGTGATTTGTAAACATAGCTCTCTAGTTGGAGAAAGTATTAACCCTTGTGTAGTACGACTTCCTATATCTATTTTTTGCAACATAGGAAAACCAAACGCTGCTGTTTTACCAGTTCCTGTTTGTGCTAAAGAAACCATATCGGTATCTTTTTCTAGTAAAACTGGGATTGCTTTTTCTTGTACATCCGATGGAGTTGTAAACCCCATATCTTCGATGGCCTTTAGAAGATTTTCTTCCAGACCTAATTCAGCAAATTTGCTCATTATAGTATTTTATTTAATTTATTTGTGTGCTGTTTTAGAAGTATACCCGACAAATAAATCCTATACTACTTCATTCAACACGTCCTCTTCCTGAGGATTTTCAAGCGGCAAATGTAATGCTTTATTTTGGATCTAAGCTTTTGATAAGTAATTGATTAATAAACGAACAGCTTTTCCCCGATGCCCGATTTCACTTTTTTGAGCTAATGTCATTTCAGCGAATGTTTTTTTAAAGCCAATTGCTTGAAATATTGGATCGTATCCAAATCCTGATGTTCCTTTTTTATCCTTGCTTATAATTCCCTTGCAAATTCCGGTAAAAAGTTCTGTTTTTTCAGATTGAATCAAGGCAATAACTGTTTTAAAATAAGCACTGCGATTGTTTTTGTTATTTAAATTTGCTAATAATTTATCCATATTAGCCTGGGCATCATTAGCTGGTCCAGCATACCTTGCACTATAAACACCAGGTTCATTATTTAGTTCCTGAACTTCCAATCCAGTATCATCGGCAAAACAATCTAAGCCATAATGTTCTTTTACGAAGTTTGCTTTTAGCAAAGCATTTCCTTCTATGGTTGAAGAAGTTTCTGGTATTTCATCAAAGCAACCAATATCTGTTAAACTTAACAATTCAATATATGAAGGCATTAAGGCAGCTACTTCTTTCATTTTATTTTGATTGTGAGTTGCAAAAACTAATTTCATATCGCAGGAATAATTTATGTAAATAAAAAAGTATTAAAAAATTAATTAGTTTTATTAAATCTTTCTATTATTTCAGTGGAACTTTTTATACTCATTTTGGCCCATTGTAACTTAATTTCATTTTTCTCTAGTTCTGAAAGTTCCCAAACAACATCAGAATCTTTCACTTTAGTAATTAAAGTTTGTAATATAATTGCTGCAGAAACTGAGATATTCAAGCTTTCGGTAAAACCATACATCGGTATTTTTAAATATCCATCAGCAGCTTCCAAAACAATATCACTCAGGCCTTCCTTTTCCTTACCAAAGAAAAAAGCTGATTTTTTTGAAATGTCAAAATCTTTTAATTCGGTAGAATTATTATGTGGAGTAGTGGCAATAATCTGATACCCATTTTCTTTTAAGTTATCTATGCATTCTTTTGTAGAATGATGGCGATCTATGTTCACCCACTTCTGAGCTCCCATTGCAATTTCTCTATCTATTTTTTTACTTACTTTTTCTTCAATTACATGCAAGTCTTGAACACCAAAAACATCACAAGATCTCATTATCGCACTTGTATTGTGCAGTTGATATACATCTTCTGTTGCTACTGTAAAATGCCTTGTTCGTTTAGAAATCACCTCTTCAAAAAGATTTTTTCTTCGTTCTGTTAAAAAAGAAAGTAAGTGTTCTAATAATTGATTATCCAAGATTATTTTTTATTTTTAAAAATCAATTTTTACATTAAAATTAATAGATTACGAAGATATAAAAATCAATACGAATGAACATCGTTGTTTTATCAGGAGCTGGAATGAGTGCCGAAAGTGGAATTAATACTTTTAGAGATTGCAATGGTCTTTGGGAAGGTCACGATATAATGGAAGTTGCTTCTCCCGAAGGTTGGAATGCGAACCAAAATTTAGTTTTAGATTTTTACAATCAACGCCGTAAACAATTATTAAAAGTAAGACCTAATAAAGCTCACAAAGCATTAGCAGAGTTAGAAAAAATACATCCTGTAACGATTATCACTCAAAATGTGGATGATTTACATGAGAGAGCTGGAAGTACCAATGTTTTACATTTACACGGAGAATTATTAAAAGTTAGAAGTACTCTTATTCATTCTACCGTATTGAAATGGAAAAAGGATTTAATAAAAGGAGATGTATGCAAAGATGGTTATCAATTAAGGCCTCATATTGTTTGGTTTGGAGAAGAGGTTCCTGAAATGGACCATGCTATTAAAATTGTTCAAAAGGCTGAAATTTTAATCATTATCGGAACTTCAATGCAAGTATATCCGGCAGCTAGCTTGATTCAATTTGCTTCACCACATATAAAAGTTTTTTTTATAGACACAAAACCATCTATAGATTCCACAGAGAGAATAAAGATATATGCAGAAAAAGCGACCACTGGTGTTGCAAAAGCAATTGAATTCATTAAAAACATTAAATAAGCTCAGCAGTTTTATTAATGAAAACCAATTCTTAAATATTAGCTAACAAATCGGCGCTACAAGAGTATATCGTTTCAATCGATTAGATACTGCACATCAGGTAATCAATCATCCAGAGATCCTAACTAAATTATTAAACTATTGTTTCAAAAATAAAGATGAGGTATCTTAAAGAGCTACTTGGATATTGAAGTTTTATATTTAGAACTGTTGGATTCATTTAGAATTAAGAATAATTATTGAACACTCTCTAAACAACAAAACAGTAGCTTATAAAGCTCTTGGAAAAAAACAATCGATAAAATTGAAAGGAATTAGTTAAAAAATCTAAAGGCATAATAGCAAACTATTAAACTTCCCTATCTTTGCATCTTTATTTTCCATTGCATATTGCATTGTAAACTATTCAAATCCATAACTATGTCAACTCACTCATTACAAGCTATTTCACCTATTGATGGTCGGTATGCTTCCAAAACCAATTTTTTAATCCCTTTTTTTTCTGAAGAAGCGCTGATTAAATATCGTGTTCAAGTAGAGATTGAATATTTTATTGCATTAGTGGAATTAAAGCTACCTCAACTTGCTAATTTTGACACTTCATTATTTCCTGAATTAAGAAAGTTATATACCAATTTTTCTACTAAAGATGCTCAACGAATTAAGGACATTGAAATGGTAACTAACCACGATGTAAAAGCGGTTGAGTATTTTATTAAAGAAGAATTTGATGTTTTAAACTTAAAGGAATACAAAGAGTTTATTCATTTTGGATTGACCTCTCAAGATATTAACAACACCGCAGTTCCTTTATCTTTAAAAAATGCGATGAACGAGGTTTATGTTCCTCAATTATTAGAATTAAAAAACAAATTAGCTTCCTTAACTTCCGATTGGGCTGATATCCCAATGCTTGCTAGAACTCACGGGCAACCTGCTTCTCCTACTCGTTTGGGCAAAGAAATAAATGTATTTGTAGTTCGTATTGAAGAGCAATTCGATTTATTAGACAATCTTAAAAGTGCTGCGAAATTCGGGGGAGCAACTGGAAATTTTAACGCTCATAAAGTCGCATATCCAACTACCGATTGGAAAACATTTGCAGAAAACTTCGTTCATGATAAACTAGGACTTCATCATTCTTTTCCAACTACACAAATTGAGCATTACGATCATATGGCTGCTTTATTTGATTGCTTAAAAAGAATAAATAATATCCTTATCGATTTAGATCGTGATATTTGGACTTATGTGTCTATGGATTATTTTAAACAAAAAATCAAAGAAGGTGAAGTTGGATCTAGTGCGATGCCTCATAAAGTAAATCCTATCGATTTTGAAAACAGTGAAGGTAATTTAGGAATTGCTAATGCTTTATTTGAGCATTTATCTGCAAAGCTTCCCATAAGTAGATTGCAAAGAGATTTAACAGACAGTACGGTCTTAAGAAATATAGGAGTTCCTTTTGGACATACCCTAATTGCATTTCAATCAACCTTAAAAGGATTGAATAAATTATTATTAAACAAAAGTAAATTTGCGGAGGATTTAGAAAATAATTGGGCGGTTGTTGCAGAAGCTATTCAGACCATTCTACGTCGGGAAGGGTATCCCAATGCTTATGAAGCATTAAAAGGATTAACCCGAACTAATGAGAAGATAAATGCACAATCCATCGCTGCTTTTATTGAAACCTTAGACGTTTCTGAAAGTGTAAAGCAAGAAATGCGAGTGATTACACCTTCTAACTATACTGGAATATAGATTTATACTTTAAAATTGAATTATAAAAAAAGATCGACTATATAAATCGATCTTTTTTTATTGAAGTTATTTTTCTTTTTACATATTGAAGATCTTTCCTATTGAATTTAATTTAGAGATATCTACATCTCCTTTTTCAATAGCAGTCATTAATTTTATCATTTGTTCAGGACGCATATCATCTCCTAATAATCTGAATAAAGCAAATCCTTTTTCATCATCCCTTACAAACACTATAATTTCGTCAATTGCATCTTCTAAACCTACATATTTTAGGGTTGCTCCTTCTTTATTGGACCCATACTTCATAAGCGTTTTATAGCGATCTTGATCTAAGATCGTTTTTAACACTTGCATTTTTACTTCATAGGCTGAAACATTTCCTTCTTCTATTGGATATGCAATTACATTTATCTTTTTTATAGTTTTCAAAATATCTTTTTCTTCTTGAGATAAATTAGCGCTATCTGTTTGTAATAAACTTGCTGCAATATCAATTTTTAAAAAAGAGTCATCGTCTTGCCTATCTACGATATAGCGTTGCAATGATTCTTTATTACTACAGCTAAATAAAGTAACTGCTGCTAATCCAATTCCTAAAATATATTTTATAAGTATCATCTATTTAGTTTTCGCTATTTATGTTCTTCAATTCTTCGCTACCAGGCATATTTAGTTCACTTGTAAGTTTTGAAATCTTTTTAAGGTCTATGTTTCCTGTAATTTTCATAATAATCGTTCTGTCATCACCGTCGATATTTCCAGTAAGATGCATTAATAATTCACTTACATAATTATCACTTTTACCATTTCTTGAATAAAACTTAATGTTTTTACCACTGTCTTTTACCCTCATCAATTCAGATAATCCAGGAGATTGTGACAAATAGGTTGCTACAGCAACATCCATTCTTCCACCTACTTCTTTATTCTCAGTACTATAAATCTTGATATTATCTAGATTGTTTACTAATTCTAAATATTCTTTGGCTTCTATATCATTAGATTCTAAATCTAATTTACTTAGAAGTTTGAACATGTTTTTGGTAACTACCACTGAACTTACTTCACGCTCAAATTCAAATGAGTCGAATGCATCTTGTGCGCTCATTAACATTGGAGCTACTACTATTGCTATTATAATTGCTAACTTTTTCATATTATTTATTTAATTGATTATTGAATATTATTTATTTTAAAATTCTATTTTTTATTTCTGTAAACTGAGATATAACTGCCAATTCTTGGGTTCCTTTATTAAAACCCTTAGACATGAGCAATAAGGTTGCTCTTGATTTATTGAATTCTGCTAAAGCATGTTGCTCTTCTGATGTCATTTGGTTTCCTGAAAATTGCAAACCAACCACTCCTAATAATATAACTACAGAGGCTGCGATAATTAACCACCACCTTCTCGAATTAGTTGAAGCTTGAGGAAATCTAACCTCTCTTTTTGAGATTTCTTTTTGTGCATTTTTTAAACCTACAAATAATCCTTGATAGGCCGTTAAATGAGGAGCTATGGTAGCAGTTGAAAAATAATCACGAAGCATGTTCTCTTGGTCTAAACTTGTTTCACCTTTAAAATAAGAATCTAATAATGCTTCTATTTTAGCTAATTCCATAATTGTATTGTTTAATTAATTGTTCTCTAACTACTTTTCGAGCTCTTGATAATGCTACTCTAATTGCAGTTTCATTTATTTCTAGCATCTGGGATATTTCAACAAATTCAAATTGTTCAATATCTCTTAACTGCATGATCATTTTTTGTTTTTCTGGTAAGGTCTCCATGATTTTAGTAACCAATTCTACTCCTTCATTTCCTTCAATAGTTCTTTCAATATTTTCGCTATTTTTATAATTATTATGAACAATTTTTAAATTTGAAGCTTGTTTTGATTTTAATCGATCTAAACAATAATTTTTTGTCATGGTAATTGCAAATGCCTCTGGACTTCTATAATTATCAATTTTATCTCTTCCTTTCCATAGTTTCAAAAAAACCTCTTGCACAGCATCTTCAGCTTCATCGCTGGAAACTAAAAGTCTTTTTGCCAACCTATATAAGGTGTTTTTGCAAGGAATAATTGTATTTAAAAACTCTTTTTGTTTCAATTTGATTAATAGTTATGCTGTTATATTAAGAAGACGAGCCTCGCTTAATATTGTTACAAAATATTTTCGATTAACAATAATGTAACTATTTTAGTGATTTAATTAAATATCGAATATACCCAATCTTATGAAAAAGAAAATCTTATTGCTGTTAATTGCCATTGCTACTTTATTTGTTTCTTGCTTTGAAGATTTAGATGACACTATACAACCCGCTTCAGACTTAGATATTGGAAACTTTATTTATAGAGGGCTTAACTACTTTTACCTTTATAAAGCAGACACACCAGAATTAGCAAATGATAATTTTGCGAATCAAGGCGAGTTAAATACTTTTTTAAATTCGTTTGAAACTCCTGAAAGTTTATTTAGTTTTTTAAAATCTCCACAAGATCGGTTTAGTTTATTAGTAGCTAACTATAATGAATTAGAAGATGCTTTAAATGGAGTTAGCCTAAATAACGGTATGGAATTCGGTTTGGTTTATTACCCCAATAATAGTAGTAATATATTTGGCTATGTACGCTATGTGTTACCGGGAACTGATGCCGAATCTAAGAACTTAGAGCGAGGTATGATTTTTAATAGCATAGATGGACAACAATTAACCAACACGAATTTTTCTGGGTTATTAAGCCTCAATTCCTATGAAATAGGTTTAGCAACTTTTGATGGAACTGCAATTACTCCCACTGGAGAAAGTATAGCATTAGTAAAACAACAATATACGGAGAACCCTATACTTATTGCTGAAACCATAACGGTACAAGGTCAGAAAATTGGTTATTTAATGTACAATGCTTTTACTAGGGATTTCGATTCTCAATTAAATGGTGTTTTTGCACAATTTAAAGCAGATGCTATTACAGATCTAGTCATTGATTTGAGATATAACGGAGGAGGTTCTGTTGAAACTGCCATTGATTTATCCAGCATGATAACTGGTCAATTTTATAATCAAGTATTTGTAAATGAAGAATGGAATACAGACCGTCAAGCTGAATATGCAAGTCCTAAGTTATTTGATAATCAAATTTTTACAGGCGAAGCCATTAACAGTCTAAACTTAACAAAAGCATATGTGCTAACGACCAAAAGGTCTGCCTCTGCTAGTGAATTGGTTATTAATGGTCTTAACCCATATATTGATATGACGCAAGTTGGAGATACCACTACTGGAAAATATCAGGCATCTTTTTTATTATACGATGCTCCAGCTCCTAACTTTAGTAAAAGTCAAGCAAATCCAGGACACACCTATGCAATGTTACCATTAGTATTTAAAACCTCTAATGCTATAGGGTTCACTGATTATGCAGAAGGTTTGTTTCCCGACATTCAACTGAAAGAAAATTATACCAATTTAGGTATTTTAGGAGATGTCAACGAACCTCTCTTAGCTGCTGCTTTAAATGATATTCTATCCATACCACAACCGCAACCTAGAACAACTAATCAATTTAATGAATTATTGGAAAACAAAATTCAATCTCCTATTTATCAACTTATGATAGCAGAACAATAAAACTGAAATGTTGCTTATGAACTATTTATTCTTTCTTTCTTTATCTTTTCTTTTTATCTGTTGTTCCTCTTTACCAAAAGAGCAACAAAAAATATCGCTTCATTTTTTAGATGAATATGTCTATCCTATTAATCAAACTATAAAAAAAACTAAAATTGGAGGACTTTCAGGAATAGATTATAAAAATGGGATTTATTACTTAGCGGTTGATGACTCTAAAACGCCCCGTTATTGCAAGGCAAAAATTAATATTAAAAATGATACTATTTCAGAAATCAATTTTATTGATGTGGTTATTTTTGAAGACGACCCCTATTATCAAGATCACGTTTTGGATATAGAATCTATAATTGCAGCGCCAAATAATAAGATAATTATGGTAAGTGAAGGGGCCATTAATAATGGTAAAGATCCTCTTTTATTTTCAGCTAAAGAAAATGGTGAATTTATAAAAGACTTCCAATTACCAACTAAATTCTTAGCAAGTGCAAATTCCAAGCCCATTCATAACGCAACATTGGAAGGACTAAGCCATAGTATTGATGATAAAGGCTATTGGACTGCTTTTGAACTGCCCCTTCCTATAGATGGAGAGGAACCTAAATACCAGAAAGCAAATTCACCGGTTAGATTTACTTATTTTGATAAAGAAACTGGAAAGCCATCAAAAGAGTTTGTATATCAGTTATCTGCTATTACAAAGCCTAATAAAGGAGGATTCAATATCAATGGAGTTACCGATATTTTAGAGTTTAAAGCCAATCATTTTTTTGTGATAGAAAGAACCTATCAAAGTGATTATTTTGGGTATGGCAACACGGTTAATATTTATTATGCCTATGCAGATAGTTCTACTACAAATTCATTAGCTATCGATTCTTTAAAAAGCACAGATTACATACCTTTGAATAAAAAATTACTCTTCGAGTTTGACGCTATTAAAAGTGAGCTTACCGAGGGTATTATAGATAATATTGAAGGCATTACTTTTGGTCCTATTCTTAATAATGGGAATCAATCATTAATCTTTGTCGCTGATGATAATTTTCAAGTTTTTGGCAAACAGCTCAATCAGTTTATATTACTGGAGATTAAATAAAAAAAGCACCCCAATGCCTGAGGTGCTCATAAATCAAGAATTTTTCTAATTAATTATTAAAGTAAACTCCTCCAGGAATAATTCCTGTAGCGATTGTTATGATTTCTGAATTGGTAGATAAATCAAATATTTTTAAAGTTCCGTTACTTGCAAAATCACCAGCGTCAGTAGCATAAAGTTTTCCGTCATTTATAGTCATGGCATAAAAGGAGCCAGAAATAATACTGCTTGTTGGCAAAGAACTACTAGTTACTTCCTTACTAAAAACCTCTCCATTTAAATTATAAATTAAACTGACACCATCAATCGATAAACTTTTAGGATGGTTGGTCGGTAAAAAATCAAAAACTTGTACAACCGCATTTTCCCTTGTTGCAACTTTTACTAATTTTCCATTCGTTTCATTACCGGTAAATTCAGGATTACCTCCACAAAGTACCCAAATATCATTATTTGAAACTACCATCGAATTGGGAACATCTCCTACTTCAATGGTAGATTCTAAAATATTAGCTGAAACATCTATCACAGATAAAATATTATTTTGACCATAGCCACCTTGATGAGCAACATACAAATCATTGTTTGCCATTATTAATTTCTCTGGACCAAAAGCAACAGGTATAATAGAGGTTACCGTATGTGTAGAGAGGTCAATTACGGCAACAAAATCATCGGTATCATCAAAAGGATCTCCCCAATTAGTAACATACCCATTGCTACCTGAAGACACAAAGTACCGTGGATTATTTAAACCTTCTGTTATGGAAGCAATAGATTCAAAAGTATACCTATTTACAACTTCAATTTTATTGGAATTGTTTACTACTATAAAAGCTTGATCATCATTAAAACCCATAGACTGTACTATATTTCCCAAATCAGAGGAGTTAACTTGGTTGAAGATTTCATTTTCCACAAATAAATAATCATCTGAAACAAATGATACCGTACCTGATCCATTTTGAAACGGTCCCTCGTTGGTGATTAAGAATCCGTTTTCATAAGCTCCTAATGGCAATGGTACACCTTCATCATCTTGAGAACAAGAAGCAACTAAGAAAGTAAAAGTAACTAAATAAGCGATTTTTTTTAATAAGTTCATTTTTTTAAAATTTTAAGTTTATAAAGGTTTGTATATTTCTATTTGGCATAGGCCGGTAAGCAACATTCTCATAATACGTATTGAAAATATTGTTAAATTTAATTCCAATTTTTATTGGAAATAACTTTTCTTGTATTAGGTATTCAAATCCTAGGTTGGAAACGGAATACCTATCTAAAATTCCATAATTATCGGTGGTTGTAAATACCTCACCGTTAAATAGTAATTGATAATAAGCGCTAAATTTTTTATAATAATAATTAAAAACTCCAGTTACCTTATGATAAGGAACGTAGATTAACTGTTTGTTTTTTTCTAAATCTTTAGCAGCGGTGTATGAATAATTAAAAACTAGATTTAATTCATGTTTATTAAATGATTTTGAAAAGTTTCCATTTATTTCAATACCATTATTTTCAGTTTTTGAAATATTCACTGGTGTAAATAAACCATCTACCCCTGGTTGCCATTTTATTAGGTCTTCAGAAGATATAAAAAAACCGGTTATATTCAACTGAAATTGATTCCATACAAATTGGTTAGAGATTTCAACTTGATAAGAAGTTTCTGGGTTTAAATTTTCATTTCCTCCACTATTCCAATATAAATCGTTAAAAGTAGGTGTGCGATAATTTTTAGATCCATTTGCTTTTAAAGAATAGTACTTATTGATCGTATAATTAACATCAAAAGAAGCCAAAAAAGGATTCTCAAAATCAGTTAAAAACTCTTGCCGTAAATTGATACCATAACTCAATTTTTCATTTAAGTGATGCTTCCATAAAAAAATCGCAGCTAGGGTATTACGATCGTTAGTTCCAATATTAGTCCCTTTAGATTTTATATAGGTATAGCTAATGATGGAACTTATTTTTAGATCCTTATTTATTTCATATTCCAATTGATAATCTCCTAAATAAGTAGTTGATTGCCCTTCAAAATATAACTGATTTTCAGGCTGAGGATAGTATCGATATCTTTCAAAAGTATGAGCTCCTTTTATCGTATTTTTCCATTTATTAAAGGTCTTGTTCCAAGTTACTAAATTTCGTGTTGTTATGTCTTTATAACTGTCTTTTGAAGGTGATGTAATGGTTCCTGAAAATTTTCGTGTTCCTGAAAAGTAATTTGAATTCCAAGAAAGTGTACTTTTCCTAAATTTTAATCCTGCATTTGCAGCTACATTTAGTTTATCAAAATTTCCATTTTCATTTTTTTGATTTAAATCGATATACTCATAATCATTTTCTGAACTAATAAAGTCAATTCCCAAATCAATGTACTTTTTATCAGATGAAAATCTACTTTTAAATACACCATTAATTGTTGAAAAACTACCGTAGGATAGCCTTAAGTCTGATGATTTTTTTTTTTGAAAATCGATTGTATTATTTAAATGAATACTACCTCCAACTGCTCCGCTCCCGTATTGAGTACTACCTCCTCCACTTCTTATAATTATAGTATTAAAAGAACTTGGAGCGATGGTGTTAAAATCGGTTTGACCATTAAGATTTGAGTTGATCGAAATTCCGTTCCAAATAACAGCTGTTTGTGATGCATTTGTTCCTCTAAAAGAGGGTGAAGATACCATTCCGTAACCATTTTCTTTAAAATAAATGGTCGTATTAAAGTTTAATACTTCCGTTAAGGATACCGAATTTCGTGCTATTAAGGTATCTGATAATTGAATGAGTTCAAAGCCCTCAGAATAATCCTCCAACTTTGCATCTATTAACATCACTTCAGTTAAGTGTTGAATAGAATCTAGCTGAGCATACATGGATGCCGTAGCATTAATAAATAATATAAAAAGGTATAATTTCTTCATATCCACTTGCTTTTATCCCGAAAGCTCGATCGTTTAATTAGTGAATAGGCAGGTCTCCTGGCTTGTCATTTGTACAACCTTCCCGCGTGAGCAGTGGTTATAAAGAGTTACAATTTCAAATGTTATATTTGAAATGACTTACAGTTGCGGGAACAGCTTCGGAATTAAACCGAATTCCCTTTTAAGAAGATGATTTTTAATAATAAAAAACATCCTCACCAAATTCGAAACAAAAATAAGATTTTATTTAATGGTAAAATAAAATTAATACTATTAATTTTGAAAAATGAATAAATCGATTTACATCTTGTTTTCTTTACTGCTTTTTATTTCTTGTAAAAAACAACAGGAAACTAATAATGAAGAAATAAATACTAATAAGAATTCAAAAATTGAATATGCAAAAGGATTTGATATTAGCTACCAAGAAGGGTATAAAGTAATCACCTTAAAAAACGCATGGCCTGGAACAGAAAAAGTTTTTAAATATGCATTGATTGAGGAAGCTACCATACTTGACTTTCCAGAACAATATGATGCTATTGTAACTATTCCAATAAAAAATATTGTAGTTACCTCTACCACTCATATACCTTCTCTAGAAATGTTAGCAGTTGATCAAACATTAATTGGGTTTCCAAATTTAGATTATATCTCTTCCAAAAAAACAAGAGAAAGAATAAACAAAGGATTGATAAAAGAGTTAGGCAAAAATGAAGATATTAATACGGAATCTCTTATCGAATTAAGTCCAGATGTAGTCATCGGTTTTGCTGTAGATGGGAACAATAAAACTTTTAATACGCTAAAAAAAACCGGAATACCCGTTCTATATAATGGAGATTGGACAGAAACTTCTCCATTGGGAAAAGCAGAATGGGTTAAATTTTTTGCAGCTTTTTACAACAAGGAAGCGCTAGCTAATAAATTGTTTTCAGAAATTAAAACTGCATATCTAGATGCAAAAAAACTTGCATTAAAAGCCAAAAACAAACCTACCGTTTTAAGTGGAGCCATGTATAAAGATATTTGGTATTTACCTCAAGGAAAAAGTTGGGCCGCACAATTTATAGCTGATGCAAATGGAAAATATTTATGGAGTGATTCTGAAGGTACCGGAAGTCATTCGTTAAATTTAGAATCGGTTTTAGAAAAAGGGGAACATGCACAATTTTGGATTGGGCCAAGTTATTATACCACGATGAAACAATTAAAAGAAGCCCACGCTGTTTATAAACAATTTGATGCCTTTAAAAATGATCAAGTATATAGTTTTACCCATAAAGTTGGAGATACTGGTGGCTTATTATATTTTGAGTTAGCCCCAAATAGACCAGATATTGTATTAAAGGATATTATTAAAATATTGCATCCAGAATTATTGCCAAATCATAATTTATACTTTTTTGATCAACTTAAATAATTGAAAACTCAACATACATATCGATCACATTTTATAATCCTAATTTTATTAGTGGTGCTGTTTTTTTTCATTAATATAAGTTTAGGTACCGTCTCAATTCCTCTTAAAGAAGTTTTTTCAAGTTTATTTGGTGGAGAGGCTATAAAATCTTCATGGCAGTTTATTATTTTAGAATATCGGTTACCAAAAGCAATAACAGCAGTTTTAGTGGGTGGAGGTTTAGCTGTTTCTGGATTGATAATGCAAACATTATTTAGAAATCCTTTAGCAGGACCCTTTGTCTTAGGATTAAGTAGTGGCGCTAGTTTGGGAGTCGCCTTATTAATATTAGGTGCTGGAGTTTTTGGTGGAACTTTAGGAGGTTTATTACTGGGTCCTTGGAGTTTAGTAATCGCTTCTGCTTTAGGTAGTTTTTTGGTGTTACTAGCAGTATTAGCAGTAAGCTTTAAAGTTAAAGATACCATGACTATTTTAATAATTGGCTTAATGTTTGGAAGTGTTACATCAGCGGTAGTTTCTGTTTTGTCCTATTTTAGCAATGCGGAACAGTTACAACAGTTTGTTTTTTGGAGTTTTGGAACATTAGGAAATGTATCTTGGAATGGAATACTCATTTTATTTATTTGTGTTTTAATTGGTTTATTAATTTGTCTATCTTCTATTAAATCATTGAATGCATTATTACTAGGTGAAAACTATGCTAAAAGTATGGGTGTAAACTTAAAAAAAGTAACTCTTTTAATCATCGTTGCAACGAGTTTATTGGCTGGAGGAATTACTGCTTTTGCAGGACCAATAGCATTTGTAGGTCTAGCAGTACCTCATTTAACAAGGCAATATTTCACTACATCGAATCATTTTATTTTATTACCGGCTGTATTTCTAAGTGGTGCCATATTAATGCTCTTTTGTGATACCGTTGCTCAATTACCATTTAGTAATTTCACCTTACCAATTAATGCTATAACTTCGTTATTTGGAGCGCCAGTTGTAATTTGGTTATTGGTTAGAAAAAGAAAATTATTATTTTAAAACATTAAAAAAGTGTCTTTAAAAAAATCACATTCTGTTTTAGAAGTTAAAGATTTATCTATTGGGTATTTTTTAAAAAAGGAACAAATACTCATTTCAAAAGAAATTAATTTCTCTATACCAAAGGGTGAATTAGTGAGTATTGTTGGCATCAACGGAATTGGGAAATCTACATTATTAAGGACATTAGCTAATATGCAACCTGCTTTAAATGGAATTGTTTATTTAAATAATAAAAATGTTTCAGATTATAGTTCATTACAATTAGCAAATACAATAAGTATAGTATTAACAGAAGCTCCTTCATCAAAAAACTTAAGTGTATTAGAATTGATTACACTAGGGAGACATCCTTATACCAATTGGATAGGAACACTTTCTGAAAATGATAAAAAAATAATTCAAAATGCTATTGATATTACTGAAATTGAAGATTTAGTAAATTATAAATGTATGGAACTTAGTGATGGTCAATTACAACGAGTAATGATCGCAAGGGCACTTGCCCAAGACACACCATTAATTCTATTGGACGAGCCAACTACTCATTTGGATATTTACCATCGAGCATATTTATTAAAGTTATTGAAGAAATTAGCAGTTGAAAAACAAAAAACTATCTTATTTTCAACTCAAGAAATAGATTTAGCGATACAGGTTTCCAATAAAATGATAGTAATGACAAAAGATAAAGTCCATTTCGATCAACCAAATAAGCTTATTGAATTAGGCTGTTTTAATACTTTATTCCCATCAGAAACTATAGAGTTTAATAAGGATTTGAAACGTTTTATATTGAAAGATTAAAATACATTAGTACCTTTATAAATTAATAAAAATTTTTATTAAAAAAATGAGCGAATTTTTCATACCTCTTTTATTATTAATTATTGGTTTTGCCACAGGTGCATTTATTAGTAATCGTTTTACTTCTTTAAAAAACAAATCTGAAACTGGTAAATTAGAAGCTGAGATTTTAAATTCTGAAGAACAATCAATTAGGCTGGAGAGACAAATACAAGAAACGCTAAGTAATCTTGAGAAGATGCGAACTGAAAAAGATTCTTATAAAGATGAATTAATTAAGAAAACTACAGAATTTAATACTTTAGAAAAAAAACTTTTAGATCAAGAAGAAAAACTAAGGATACAATTTGAAAATTTAGCCAATAAAATTTTAGATAAAAAATCTGATAAGTTTACGGAACAAAACAAAAAAAACTTAGATTTATTATTAAATCCTCTCCATAAAAAAATTGAATCTTTTGAAAAGAAAGTAGAAACTTCTCAAAAGGAAAGTGTTGGAATGCATGCTGCTTTAAAGCAGCAATTAGAAGGTTTAAAAGATCTAAACCAACAAATGAGTAAAGAAGCTATTAACCTAACGAAAGCCTTAAAAGGAGATAGCAAATCTCAGGGTGATTGGGGAGAAATTCAATTGGAAATAATATTAGAAAAAGCAGGACTTAGCAACGGTATTCATTTTACAAGTCAAGGAGGATACAGAGATGAAAATGAAAATTTAAAAAAACCAGATTTCATCATTAATCTTCCAGATAACAAACATTTAATAGTAGATTCAAAAGTATCATTAACTGCCTATGAAGGCTATTTTAGTTCAGAAAATAAAGAGGAAAAAGACAATCATTTAAAAAAACACATTGCTAGTATAAAAAAGCATATTAAAGAATTAAGTGAAAAAGAATACACGGAGCTTTATGGAATCAATACCCCAGATTATGTTTTGATGTTTGTTCCTATAGAAGCAGCATTATTAATTGCTTTTAATGAAAATAATAAACTTTATTTAGAAGCTTTTGATAAAAATGTTGTTCTGGTATCTACTTCCACCCTTCTGGCAACCTTAAGTACTGTTTCTTCTATCTGGAAACAAGAAGATCAAAAAAGAAATGTAATAGAAATTGCTAGGCAAGCAGGTGCTTTGTATGATAAATTTGTAGGCTTAGTAGAAGACTTAACAGGTGTTGGAAAAAAACTTGATGCTGCTAAAAATGAGTATTCAGCCGCCATGAATAAATTAGTAGATGGGCGTGGCAACCTAGTAAATAGTGTAGAAAAGATTAAAAAATTGGGTGCTAAAGCAAAAAAGTCAATACCAGAGCAAATTTTATTAAGATCTAAAGATGAAGATTAATTATTGTTTTAGCATTCAAATATTAAAATCATAAAAAAAGCACGCTACAGATAAGCTTATAAAACGCTCCACCTTATTAAAGGTTAATTAAAATACCCTAATTAAATTAAAGCCAAAGAAGAAATCTCCTTCAGACCAATCACCCTGTCCTTGAGTAATAAATCCTTCTTCAAACATCGCCTGAGCATTGGTAAAATTCATTTGAAATATATGACCACCAGTATCAATATCTACTCCAATGGAAAGCGGATTATTATAAACAGAATTACTATTGCGGTTTAAGTGAATACCATAATCAATATTAATACTAACTCTTTTTGAAATTTTATAGCGTCCTCCAACACCTATAGCAAATTGATCATTCTCTTCATCATATGTTTTAGTCGAACCATCTTCTTGCAAAACATAACTTCTAGTTGTTAGATTTTCATGAATATAAGTTGGTGCTAAAAGCAATGATAAGTTATCATTAAATTTTCTTGAAATAAGTATTTGATTCGTATATGTTAAACGATCTTGAAATTCAATATTAGGATAGATATCATCTTTTAAAGCTGTATTTGCAGTTATTAAATTATACCCTACTATGGTAACAGGAAATCCATCTGTCTCTTGATACTTCAATCTATACTTAGCTTGAAGTCCATATTTTTTTTGATTGGAGCTTCTTGCTGCACCTAAATTTAACCATTCAGTAAGGCCATAAATAAATTTTATTTGAGTCACAGCTTGATCCAAACCAAAAAAGTCATCAATTCCATTTTTTACAGAACCAAATCTGTGAGCTATTATTAAATAAAGATCTTTTTTATTGGCAAGTTTAGTGCTTTCAAAATTAACAACTTTAAGAGATTTAAAAACGGAAGTCACTCTATTATCAACTTCACTATCACTATCTAATTCATTTAATAAATCGTCTTGTGAAAAAACAAAAAAAGGAACTAATAATAAAAGTAATACAATTTTTTTCATAAACATTATTATTTAATAATTGAGGATTGATCCATTTTAACAACTTCAAAAAGTTCATCAAACCCAATACACCTACCTTTTACGATTATGGTTTCATTTAAATTTAAATTTTTTAATACTGAATCAAAACTACATTGTACTTTATCATCCAGGATAATATTTTTAGTATTTATTTCTGTGATTATCCCTGAAACTTGCACTGTTTTATTTAATACTTTTTTGGAATTATTTTCATTAAAATAACTAATTAATTCTGAAGCAGGTATTAAAACTACGGCTTTTTCAGCTTTAATATCTCTATGATCTTGGTACATATAATTATACGCAAAATAAAGCCCAAGGGATACGAAAACTAAAGCTATAACTATTTTAACTTGTTTTTTCAAAAATGATATTTTTAGAGTTTTCCTTTTAATTCAAAACTACTAGAAATACGAATCTCTTCAGCAATTTTACTACTTACAACATTTGGAATATTAATATTAAAATCTTCAGGTTTTAAAACAAATTGAGTATCTAAAAATATAATACCACCTACTTTTCTTATCAATGCTTTAGTTTCAATTTTTTTATCAACGCCATGCATATTAACCATTCCTATTAAAACATATTCCTTACTATCTGTTGTTAATCCTGTAATATCAAAAGCCATAACTTTCCCTTTAAATGTTGCTTTTGGATATTTAGAAGATTCTGCATAATTCTCATTAAAGTGCTCTTCCATTAAAGCGACTTTAAAACGAAAACCTTTCACTAAGGCCAAACTTGCAAACTCTCCATTACTTTTTATAATAGCACTAACAGAATTGTGTGTTGCTTTTACTTCTTCAAAAGAAGGAACAGAGGCCTCAAAATTGATTTCTCCAGATTTTGTGATATATTTTTCTTGAGCATTTACTATGGGAAAGATACTTGATAAAAAAATAATTGTAAGTACAAGGTTTTTCATAATATTAATTTTTAGTTTTCTAAAAGTCCGTCTTCTTCCCATTCAGAAATTAAATCAATAGATGCCTGAGACAATCTTGGTCCTCCCAAAGGCATTAATCCATCTGCTCCATCATTAAGACTTATTTTACTTATAAGATCTCTATTTAACACCGCTTCTTTTACATTATCATAAGTTGTCAATTGCATTGGAGCGTTATTTTGGGGAGGATTACCATGGCAATTTAAACAGTTATTATCGATAATAGACTTAACTTCTTGATAAGTGACAATATCCAAAATCGGGTCATCTACAGGTTCAATATCATCATAAGTAGTAGTTGTACATCCTAAAAGTACAAGTGAAATAATTAAAGTGTAAATTAATAAATGAGAATTATTTTTCATAAAAATTGACTTATTAACTACAAATAAATATAATAATAATTAATGAGCCTACTTTATAGAGGTGTTTTTTAAAAAAAATATTTAATGAAGTAGAATGGAATTTGAAAACTTATAATATAGTTACTTAGTTAAATACATTTTTCTTCTGGAATATAGATCATAAAATTGATCATCTTTTAAGCTATCAATAAATAGTATGCTCTCACCAGTACTCTTCATTTCGGGCCCTAATTGTTTATTCACGTTATGGAATTTATCAAATGAGAATACAGGCTGTTTTATTGCGTAACCTTCTAATTTTGGATTGAAATTAAAGTCTTTTACTTTCTTTTCTCCAAGCATCACTTTTGTAGCATAATTAACATAGGGCTCCCCATAAGCTTTTGCGATAAAAGGAACTGTTCTAGAAGCTCTTGGATTGGCTTCAATTATATAAACGACATCATCCTTTATAGCAAATTGAACGTTTATTAGGCCTACCGTATTTAACGATAATGCTATTTTTTTTGTATGATCCTTAATTTGCTGCATTATAAACTCTCCTAAATTAAAGGGTGGTAAGATAGAATTACTGTCTCCTGAATGAATTCCACAGGGTTCTATATGCTCCATAATTCCAATAATATAAACATCTTCACCATCACAAATTGCATCTGCTTCTGCCTCAATTGCTCCATCTAAATAATGATCTAATAACAATTGATTTCCTGGCATACGCCTCAATAAGTCAACAACATGTTTTTCTAATTCTTCTTTGTTAATAACAATTTTCATACCCTGGCCTCCTAATACATAAGAGGGTCTTACCAATATTGGAAAATCTAAAACATCTGCAATTGCCGAAGCTTCGTCTGCAGTTGTTGCAATATCAAATTCAGGGAAAGGAATATTATTTGCTTTTAATAATTTAGAAAAATGCCCTCTATCTTCAGCTAAATCAAGTGATTCAAAACTTGTCCCCATAATTTTTACACCATATTTAGTCAATTTTTCAGCTAACTTTAAGGCTGTTTGCCCTCCTAATTGAACAATCACACCTTCAGGCTTTTCATGTTTTATAATATCATATATATGTTCCCAAAATACAGGTTCAAAATATAACTTATCAGCAGTATCAAAATCTGTTGAAACTGTTTCTGGATTACAATTTATCATAATGGTTTCATAGCCACATTCAGCAGCAGCTAAAACCCCATGAACACAACAGTAATCAAATTCTATCCCTTGGCCTATTCTATTTGGACCAGAACCTAAAACAATAATTTTCTTTTTATCAGTAACTATACTTTCGTTATCTGAAAAACGATGACCATCAGCAGTTTCTACTTCATTTTCAAATGTTGAATAATAATAGGGTGTTTTAGCTTTAAATTCAGCAGCACAGGTGTCAACTAATTTATAAACCCGATTGACATTTAATTCTTCACGCTTTCTATATACTTGGCTTTCTAAGCAGCCTAGCATATGAGCTATTTGTCTATCTCCATTACCCTTTTGCTTGGCTTCTAATAATAACTCCTTATTAATAGTATCAATAGTAAAGGTAGAAATTTCCTTTTCAAGAAGGTACAAATCTTCATATTGTTTTAAGAACCACATGTCAATTTTTGTGATTTCATAAATTCTACTTAGAGGAATTCCCATTTTTATGGCATCATAAATAATAAAAACACGATCCCAAGATGCATAAGTTAGTTTCTCTATAACTTCTTCGTAATTCTTATTCTCTTTTCCATCAGCACCTAATCCGTTACGCTTAATTTCAAGAGATTGAGTCGCTTTATGCAATGCTTCTTGAAATGATCGTCCTATTCCCATAACCTCGCCAACAGATTTCATCTGAAGACCTAAAGTTCTATCACTACCTTCAAATTTATCGAAATTCCAACGAGGTATTTTAACAATAACATAATCTAATGTTGGTTCAAATAAAGCTGAAGTAGATTTTGTAATTTGATTTTCTAATTCATCCAAATGATAACCTATAGCCAGTTTAGCTGCTATTTTCGCAATAGGATATCCTGTTGCTTTACTTGCTAATGCTGAAGAACGGGATACTCTTGGATTGATTTCAATTGCAATAATATCTTCATTGTTATCTGGAGATATTGCAAATTGTACATTACATCCTCCAGCAAAATCACCAATATTACGCATCATATGGATAGCCATATCACGCATTTTTTGGTATGTTTTATCACTTAAAGTCATGGCTGGAGCAACAGTAATAGAATCTCCTGTATGAATCCCAATTGGATCCATGTTCTCTATAGAACAGATAATAACCACATTATCATTAGCATCTCTAAGCAGTTCTAATTCAAACTCTTTCCAACCAATTAAAGCTTTATCAATCATCACTTCATGGATAGGTGATATCTCTAAGCCACGTGTAAGCAACTCATCAAAATCTTCCTCTTTATGAACAAAAGATGCACCAGCACCTCCCAAAGTATAAGAGGCTCTAATAATCAAAGGAAAACCAAAATCCTGAGCAATTTCCTTACCTTTTAAGAAAGAATTAGCAGTAGCTTGAGGTGCCATAGGAATTCCTATTTTAAGCATCAATTCTCTAAACTGCTCTCTATCTTCAGTAATATTAATTGCATCTATATTTACACCGATAATTTCAACATCAAAATCTTTCCAAATTTCTTTTTCATCTGCTTCAATACATAGATTCAAGGCTGTCTGACCTCCCATTGTCGGTAAAACTGCATCAATTTGCGGGTGTTCTTTAAGGATTTTAATAATAGATTTTGTAGTAAGTGGCAACAAATACACATGATCTGCCATAGAAGGATCTGTCATGATAGTTGCGGGATTAGAATTGATAAGTACCGTTTCTATTCCATCCTCTCTAAGTGATCTTAACGCTTGTGTTCCGGAATAATCAAATTCACAGGCCTGACCTATTACAATAGGTCCTGAGCCAATAATTAATATAGAAGAAAGATTTTTGTTTTTAGGCATAATATAGTTTTTTATTCAAAAAAGTAAAATTACAATACTACAGGGTATAAAAAAAAGGTGTTGCTCTAAGAACAACACCTTTTTTTTTATATATTTATTAACATTATTTTTTGTGACGAGTTTCTGATGAAACAGAAATTTTCTTTCTGCCTTTCGCTCTACGTGCAGCTAGGACTTTTCTTCCACTAACAGAAGCCATACGCTCTCTAAATCCGTGCTTGTTTCTTCTTTTTCTTTTTGAAGGCTGGAATGTTCTTTTACTCATTGTAATATATCTTTAAAATCTGAATAGTATTCTGTTATCTAGTCTTAAAACTAAGTGCCTCAAAACTGAGGGCAAATATACAATCATTTTTTACTTACACAAATCATAATATTAAAATATTTCGAATTGTTTTTTATACCTTTGACTCCCAACAAAAATAGATCATGTTTAATAAAAATATAAAATTAGTTTTAACAGCTTTAATAGTAGCTGTAGCCGTTTGGCAATTTATTGAAGGAAATATTGGTAATGGTATTATGTATATATTACTTTCTTCCATTTTTATTTTTCTTTATTTTAAAAATGAAATCATCTTACTTTCATTCCTAAGATTGCGAAAAGAAGATTTTCCAGGTGCAAAAAAATGGCTGGATAAAATAAAAAATCCGGAAGCTTCATTGATAAGAAAACAACAAGGTTATTATAATTATCTAAATGGTTTAATGGTTTCACAAACCAATATGAATGAAGCTGAAAAATATTTTAAAAAAGCAGTAAGTTTAGGTTTGTCTATGGATACCGATATGGCCATGGCAAAATTAAATTTAGCAGGTATTGCTATGTCTAAAAACAGAAAAAGAGAGGCTCAAGCACTTCTTACGGAAGCCAAGAAATTAGACAAGCATAACATGCTAGATAATCAAATGAAAATGATGAAAGATCAAATGAAAAAAGCTGGACAACCTCAGCAACAATTTGGTCGTGCTAGTCGTGGTGGTAGAAGGTAATAAACAAATTTTTATTTTACAAGCCTTCTGTATAATAATTATAGACTACTAAAAATGCAAAGGAATTGTCAAGGACCTGTCTCTTATACACATCTGACGCTGCCGACGATATGCAGTGTGTAG
>OJIV01000028.1_pt1 | contig 65200 bp, 64 predicted proteins | sample 1595861 | NCBI WGS metagenome assembly OJIV01 (sample SAMN05416883, study PRJEB24817) | seawater metagenome | isolation source: Sea water | place: Canada:Atlantic | collected 2013-11
GATCTACACACTGCATATCGTCGGCAGCGTCAGATGTGTATAAGAGACAGTGACCATACTGTCCATGTCCAAAGACACTGAGATAGCCATCATAGAAATGGGAGCTAATCATCAACTGGAAATCGCCTTACTTGCGGGCATATCTCAACCAACCATTGGGTATATCACTAATTATGGAAAGGCTCACATGGAAGGGTTTGGAGGCCTCGAAGGGATTATCAAAGGTAAATCTGAGCTATACGACTTTGCCTTTGAGCATCAAACGCAAGTCATGGTTAACTTTGACGACTCCTTACAATCAGAAAAGACTAAAGACCATAATCGTTTCGGTTTTGGTCATTCAAAAGGAGGGGTTACATGGAAAAGCACTTCTGACAATGAATTTGCCTCAATTCAACTCGAAACCAAAGGTAACTCCACCTCCATAAAAAGTCAACTTAGTGGCCATTTTAACGAATCAAATTTGGCAGCTGCCGCCACATTAGGCTTGCACTTCGATGTGCCTTTAAAGGATATTAAAACAGCCTTAGAAGCCTATGTTCCTTTAATGAATAGAGTCGAATGGCGAAAAACGCAGTACAACGCCGTTTTAATGGATGCTTATAATGCAAACCCAACAAGCATGAGCTTGTCGATTCAAAATTTTGGCAAATGGCATACCAGTGGACTCATGATCTTAGGAGATATGTATGAGCTCGGTAAAGCCTCTAAAGTTGAGCATGAAGCAATTGTTAGAGAAGTGATTAGTCTCGATATGGCCCAGAATTGTATTCTCATTGGAGAACATTTCTATGATTGCGATTTTGAGGGACTTAAATTCAAGACCACAAAGCATCTGATCGATTTCTGGCAAAAAAAAGGCGCCCCAAGGGACGCCTCAATTTTATTAAAAGGATCAAGGGGAATCGCTCTAGAACGACTCCTGCCCCATCTCTAATATTTAACTGTTTTTGATCATATCACGAGAGATGACGATACGCTGAATTTCTGAGGTTCCTTCATAAATCTGAGTGATTTTTGCATCACGCATAAGGCGCTCTACATGGTACTCCTTTACGAAACCGTATCCGCCATGCACTTGAACCGCTTCTGTGGCTACCCACATGGCAGCTTCTGAAGCACCAAGCTTTGCCATAGCACTTTCTTTGTCATAGTTTTTACCCTCGTCCTTAAGCCAAGCAGCTTTGTACACCAACATACGTGCTTGCTCTACTTTCATCTCCATATCTGCCAATTTAAAGGCAATCGCTTGATGTTCATGAATTGGCTTTCCAAAGGTGGTGCGCTCTTTTGAATACGCCAGCGCTAAATCCAATGCTCCCTGTGCTATTCCAAGGGCCTGTGCTGCGATGCCAATGCGGCCTCCGCTCAAGGTTTTCATAGCGAATTTGAATCCAAATCCATCTTCGCCTATTCTGTTTTCCTTAGGAACCTTCACATCGTTAAACAATAAGGTGTGTGTATCCGATCCACGAATCCCAAGCTTATCTTCTTTTTTACCGACTATAAAGCCATCCATGCCTTTTTCAACGATAAGCACGTTAATACCTCTGTGGCCTTTTTCTCTATTGGTCTGGGCTATAACAAGAGCAATTTCGCAAGTACCGCCGTTTGTAATCCAATTTTTCGTTCCATTCAACAGGTAATGATCTCCCATATCAATGGCAGTTGTACTCTGCGAAGTCGCATCTGAACCCGCTTCGGGCTCACTTAAACAGAATGCGCCGATCTGCTCACCAGATGCCAGTTTGGTTAAATACTTGGTCTTTTGAGCTTCAGTCCCAAAGGTGTCCAAGCCCCAACATACAAGGCTGTTATTGACACTCATCACAACGGATGCAGATGCATCAATTTTTGAAAGTTCTTCCATGGCAAGAACATATGACATGGTATCCATGCCTGATCCGCCATAAGCTGGATTGACCATCATACCCATAAAGCCTAACGCTCCAAGTTTCTTGATTTGGTCGTGGGGAAATTGCTGTTTATCATCGCGTTCAATCACTCCAGGAAGGAGTTCTGTTTGGGCAAAATCACGAGCCGCATCGCGAATCATTAAATGCTCTTCTGATAGGTTGAAGTTCATCGAAAATTCTGTTTATAATTGGTCATGCAAATGTACAATGGAACGAGCAATGTTTTAGGATTAATGAGCGGTACCTCTTTAGATGGTATGGATGCCGCGTTAGTGCGCTTTTCAGAAGGGGATCAAGTACTGTGGGAGCTTCTGGAATATCGTCATTTCCAGTACCCTAAGGAGCTGTTAGAATTGGTAAAAAAGGCGTTTTCAAGTCCTGATCTTCTTCCAGCCGTGGACATTGCGTTTGCGGAATGGAGCATTGAGTGCATAAAAACAACGGCACAAGATTCTCCTCATCATATAGATTTGATCGGAACCCATGGTCAAACAATATTTCACCAACCAGAGCGAAAATGGACCTATCAAGCCGGATGCATGCCTTTTATTTCTACCAGGACCGGTATTCCTGTAGTTGCTAATTTTAGAATACAAGATATTCTACTAGGAGGTCAAGGCGCGCCGTTAGTTCCTTTTGGAGACATGGTGCTTTTCGGCGAATATGAGGCTGCACTTAATATTGGAGGGTTCGTAAATGTGAGCCTCGGAAAACCACTATTAAAGGATGGTGTATCTGCTGCATTTGACATTTGTCCAGCCAACATTGTATTGAATCAATTCGCTCAAGAATTGAACGCTGACTTTGATAATAATGGTGAATGGGCAAGAGAGGGTGCCATCAATCAATGGGTTTTAGATGAATTAGATAGTTTAGCATACTACGAATTACCGGGACCTAAAAGTCTTGGATCCGAATGGGTAGAGTCTGAATTTATCCAACATCTTGATATCCTTTCACCTAAAGACGCTTTGGCAACCTGCGTGGAACACATGGTTCATCAAATAGACAGCGTTCTTCATAACAAGCGGGTGTTTGTCACCGGTGGTGGAGCATTAAATAAATATCTAATAGAACGACTAGAGTATGCTGGTGTTCAATGTGTACTTCCTAGTAAGACCATGGTTGATGCTAAGGAAGCTATCATTTTCGCACTTTTAGCCTATAAACGAATACGTGGAGAAAATAATGTCCTAGGTCATACGACTGGAAGTATAATTGACCACAGTTCAGGGTGTATATTCAACCCTTAGATCTTACCTTTAACAGCCTAGAATAAAAGAAGACATGAAAGAACAACTACGGGCCTTTGAGGAGCGTCCAGCTGAAATAGTTTTTCACTGGCACGACTCGGAAACAGAAGCTAAAGGATGGGTCGTCATCAATAGTTTACGTGGTGGCGCTGCCGGTGGAGGGACAAGAATGAGAAAAGGACTAACTCAAGGAGAGGTACTTTCTTTAGCCAAAACTATGGAAATCAAATTCACCGTTGCCGGACCTGCCATAGGCGGTGCGAAAAGTGGGATTGACTTCGACCCCCAAGATCCTAGAAAAGATGGTGTCTTACGTAGATGGTATAAAGCTATTTATCCGCTTCTCAAAAACTACTACGGTACTGGTGGCGACTTAAACGTTGACCAGAAAACGGAAGTTATCCCCTTCACTAGTGAATTAGGGATATTGCATCCACAAGAAGGTGTTCTAAATGGACATTACCAGCCAGGAGGCTTCGCAAAAGCAAGAAAAATAAAACAACTTCAAGACGGAGTAAGTCTGGCCGTTCACTCCAAGGACCATACGCCAACAGCCGCAGGTAACCTTAAGGTAGGCGACCTTATTACAGGATATGGCACCGCGATGAGCGTCAAGCATTTCTATGAGATTTGGGGTGGTGATGTTAAAGGGAAACGTGTGATTATTCAAGGATGGGGCAATGTAGGTTCCGGAGCTGCGTACTATTTAAGTCAAATGGGCGCAAATATTGTCGGGATTATTGACATTGCCGGCGGGCTTATCAAACCCAATGGATTTTCTTTTAAGGAGATTATAGATTTATTCAATGCGAAAGACGGTAACGCCCTTAACGCAGAAAATATGTTGAGCTTTGAAGACACCAACAAAGCTATTTGGAGTATGGGTGCAGAAGTATTTATTCCAGCAGCAGCGTCAAGGCTAGTAAATAGTTCTCAGCTGGATCAAATGCTGGACCATGGTTTAGAAGTGATTTCTTCTGGTGCAAATGTTCCATTTGCAGATAAAGAAATATTCTATGGACCAATAGCCGAATTAGCAGATCAAAAATGTGCTGTAATTCCAGACTTTATTTCCAATTGTGGAATGGCACGAGTTTTTGGATACCTCATGGAGGATCATGCAAAAGTCGAGGATGTTTCGATTTTTGATGATGTGAGCGAAACCATTCACAAAGCTTTGTCTGATGTCTACAGCTCAAGTAATGAGAAAACGCACATAACATTTCACGCATATTCAAATGCACTTAAACTTTTAATATGATCTACACATTAATGCTTGTAGTGTTTGTCCTAGGTTACGCTGCTATAGCCTTCGAACACCAACTCAAGATTGACAAGGCAGCGGCAGCGTTAATAACCGGTGTACTTACATGGACACTCTATGTTTTAGCGAGTAACAACATTCACGAGGTTGAGGGACAACTGCTTCATCACCTTTCTGAGATATCGTCTATATTATTCTTTCTTATAGGCGCAATGACCATTGTTGAACTTGTTGATGCACATGAAGGCTTCGCTGTAATCACGGATAAGATAAAAACCACAAACAAGGTGAAGTTGATGTGGATTATCGGCATCTTAAGCTTCTTCTTTTCCGCTGCATTAGACAACTTGACGACCTCTATTGTTATGGTAAGTTTGCTGCGTAAACTTATTGAAGACAAAAAGCAACGCTGGTTCTTTGCCGGTATGGTTGTAGTTGCTGCAAACGCAGGAGGAGCATGGTCTCCTATTGGAGACGTTACGACTACCATGCTTTGGATTAAGGGGCAAATTTCAGCAGGAGCGGTGATACAAAGTTTGATCGTGCCATCGCTTGCTACCCTACTGGCTCCGTTGGCCATTCTTTCATTCCGACTCAAGGGAAATGTCGAGCGACCTATGAAGTCCGAGAATGCCGAGCATTACACAGACCCAACTACTCCTTTTGAGAGAAACTTTGTGTTTTTCGCAGGTGTCGCTGGACTCATATTTGTTCCTGTTTTCAAAACAGTAACACACTTACCTCCTTTCATGGGAATGATGCTTTCCTTGGGTGTTTTATGGATCATTACAGATATTCTACACAGACGAAAACCTTCTGAGATTAGACATCATCTGAGTCCAATAGGAGTACTTCAAAAAATAGACACCCCATCTGTATTGTTCTTCTTGGGTATTTTATTGGCCGTAGCTTCTTTACAAAGTATGGGGCAGTTGGGAGATTTAGCCAACGCATTAGACCATAGTATTGGAACTGATACCCAAAACGGAGTATATGTTGTGGGATTGATCATAGGACTACTTTCAGCCATTGTCGATAACGTGCCCTTGGTAGCAGCTGCCATGGGAATGTACGAAGTGACGGAAACCGGATTATTCATGCAAGACGGTACTTTCTGGCAATTCCTAGCCTATTGCGCTGGAACAGGTGGTTCAGCACTTATCATAGGATCTGCAGCCGGTGTAGCCGTGATGGGGCTAGAAAAAATACCATTTGGTTGGTACGTAAAGAATATAACCCTACTCGCGCTCGTTGGTTATATAGCGGGAGCCGGAGTTTATATCCTTCAAAACATGTTATTCTAACGAATTTCGAACTTGTTGATATTTCAAAGGCCCTCGCGAAGCGGGGGCCTTCTTTTTATAGATATTTGAGTAAATCACACGAAACTCATGAGCGCAATTTTCTTTCAAATTCAAACTGGTACAGACGCTGTTCTTACTGAAGAACCAACTGAAAAAACCATGACCATTCTAGAGCTGATGACTTCTGGTGGCGTAGGTGGAATATTGATCATGGTAACCCTTGGGATACTCAGTATTTTCGCCGTTTATATATTCTTAGAGCGCTTTGGTGCCATGAGAAATGCGAACAAGGTCGATCCTAATTTCATGAATAATATTAAAGACATGGTGATGGATGGCAAGTTAGATGCCGCTGGCGCCCTATGTAAAGCTGAAAGCACTCCTGTTGCCCGAATGATAGCAAAAGGTATAAGCCGAATAGGCAAGCCACTTGGAGATATCACACAAGCGATAGAAAATCAAGGTAAACTAGAGGTTACTCGGCTTGAAAAAGGACTACCCATGCTTGCAACAATTTCTGGTGGAGCTCCTATGATTGGTTTTTTAGGTACCGTTATAGGTATGATTCTTACCTTCAAAGAAATGGCAAATGCTGGAGGACAAATCAAACTTGACATGATGGCTGAAGGAATATATACTGCCATGACAACAACTGTGGCAGGTCTTTTGGTAGGTATTATTGCCTACTTCGGTTACAACTTTTTAGTTACCAGAGTAGATCGGGTAGTCTATAAGCTTGAGTCTAGTGCAATGGACTTCCTAGACCTTCTACACGAACCTGCATAACACCGAGCTATGAATCTTAGATCCAGAAGTAAAGTAAGTGCCGAAGTGAACATGTCGTCAATGACCGATCTGGTGTTCCTGCTCCTTATATTTTTTATTCTTGCCTCTACACTTGTAACCTCAAGTGCATTGGACATTGTGTTACCCAAAAGCGGTGCACAAACGGTTAAAAAGAAGAATATCGCCCTTACGGTAAATGCCGCATTAGAGTTTGACGTGAATGGCACCATCGTGAGTTATGACCAAGTAGAGCGCATGCTTATTAATGAGGCTGGTAAGCTCAATAGCGATGAAGAAGCTGTTGTTGTTTTGCGGGTAGACCAGAGTGTACCCACGGGCGAAACCGTACGCGTCTTGGATATAGGATACCGTAACAACCTAAAAATGATTATCGCAACCGACCCAAAATAACATGACGTTTAACGAAAATACAAACCGAAATAAGGCACGTACTTGGACCATAGTTATCCACGTGCTTCTATTGCTGTGGTTTGCATTTACAGGGCTGAAATATCAGGATCCACCTCCTGAAGAAGGTATAGCTATCAATTTCGGCTATGAAGAGACGGGTAAAGGAGATAATTCACAAGCAGCCGCTGTAACTCCTCCTCCCCCCACTCCAGTTGAGACCCCTTTAGCCGCTCCTGTGGCGCAAGAAGAAGTCATCACCCAGGATACTGAAGATGCTCCTGTTATCGAAAAACCAAAAGAAAAAACCGTCGAGGAAACACCTAAGGAGCCTGTAGAAGAAACTCCCGAAGAGAAGCCTATAGTAGAGCCTGATCCAGACCCACAGCCCACAGCTGAACAAATTGAACAACAAGCGCAGCAAGACAAATTAGACAGGATGTTCAATACGAACAATAAAGGCACAGGAACCGGTGAAGGCGAAACTACTGGTGGTGGTGATCAAGGAGATCCAAATGGAGACTTGAATTCTCAAAGACGTACCGGAAACGGTGGAATTGGAGGCAATGGAAAATATTATATGTCAGGAAAGCCTATCGATCTTCCTGAGCCAGAAACAGGTTGTAATTATGAAGGTGTTGTGGTGGTTAAAATTGCTGTCGATCCTACAGGCAGGGTATTTGAAGCCGAATTAGCACCAAACAATCAAATTCCTGATGGATTAGCAATGTCAAACTTTGGGTCGAATACTTGTTTAATCAATAAGGCAAGATTAGCGGCAAGGGCCTCAACATGGAGTGCTGATAGTAACAACCAGAGAAGGGTTGGCTTCATCGTTTACCGATTCGAACTACAATGACCTACATAGAAGCGGTTAATTGGCTCTATGCGGCGGTTCCAAACTTCCAAAGAGATGGTGGAGGTAAGAATTATAAAATTGGTTTAGAGGGTCCGGAAGCTCTTTGGAATTATTTGGATAGACCCAGCGATGCTATTCCTACGATTCATATTGCTGGAACAAACGGAAAAGGCTCCTCCGCCCATCTTATCTCTGCAGGGCTGCAAAGTATGGGTTGCCAAGTTGGTGTTTTCTCTTCTCCACATCTTTTCAACTTCAGAGAACGTGCGAAAATCGGAACTAAGATGGTTCCTGAATCATTTGTGGCCCAATGGGTATCGCAACATAGAAGCGAAATTGAACAAAAAGGAAATAGCTTTTTCGAGTTAACCCTCATGCTCGCTATGAGCTGGTTTGAAGAACAGAAGGTTGATTGGATTGTCCTTGAAACGGGGATGGGCGGTCGTCTTGATGCTACTAATATTTGCACACCTGAAATTTGCTTAATCACTAATATTGGACTTGATCACAAGGAATGGCTGGGGAATACTAGAGCAGAGATTGCGTGCGAAAAGGCAGGCATTATGAAGTTAGGAATTCCAGTTGTTATTGTAGAAGATGATCCCGAAACCTCTCCAGCATTTATCAACGCAGCAAATAGCATAGGTGCACCATTGTTTTGGGCTGGGTTATTTAATGGAATTACCGACTTGGCCGGAGGATACCAGTCTTTAAACATCCAAGGTGCCGCTGCCGTTTTAAATTTACTACATCCTGAATTCCAAGCGGTATGGAGTGAAGGTTTTAAGCATGTAAATGAGCTCACTGGATTTTTTGGGCGATGGTCGACAATCGGACATTCTCCTAGGGTGGTTTGTGATACCGGACATAACTACCACGCGTTTGTGCATTTGGTTGAGCAGGCAGAGAGAGAAAGTCGCGGAAGGATTCATTGGATATTAGGGGCCGCCATAGATAAAGACAGTAAAGCAATACTATCCCTTTTACCAAAGACCTCTTCCTATTACTTTACTTCGTGCAGCAGTCCTAGAGGTAAAGAAGGCGAGGAATTAGCGAAAGAAGCGAATATATTAGGGCTCACTAGCTCCTCTTTCACGGATGTAAATAGCGCTCTTAAAGCAGCGAAAAAGGAAGCCGCAGCGGAAGACCTTATATTTGTTGGGGGCAGTACATTTGTAATAGCAGATTTAGAATTATGAAAAACATTTTCCTCTTACTTCTTTTCATCCCTTTGAGCGGCTATGCTCAAACAGAAGAACTAAAACAACGTACGGCACTCTTCTTATCTGAGCAAGAGGGCAAATTCAAGGTCAAAGAACTCAATGGAAGTGAGCCAGATTACGGCGTGCTTCTTGAGACTCAATTCATACATCATGAATATTATCAACTCAAGCAACTAGAAAAAGAACTTAACGACTTAGGTAATCTTATTCGCCCTAAATATGACTTGAGCACTTTTGCTTATCAGGACGAACAGGAGTTAATGTATGCTTTGAAATTTTGGTTCAAAGAGTTTATTGGAGGGAAACGAGTCACTCCTGGCCGAGATTACCGTACCGTGGACCACGTTGATCCCGCTATCATTATTGTTGACAAAACCAACATTACGCTACTGACCTTAAGTTGCTACGCCACAGATGTGGAAGAGTTTAGAGCATGGCGAAGCTCCATGCTTGGTGTTTTTGGCAGTCCAAGTGCTATGGTTATTGAAATAGGATGCAATGGTCCCATAGAATGGACTAAAAACGCTCCAGATCCAAAAGACCCCATTTGGAGACGCTAAAGAAATTACTATTCTCACCGGCCACATCACGCATTAAGTTCTATACCTCCACCTAGGTTAACCTTAATCCGTTGTTCAGAATTTGTCTCTCTTGCTTCCTCAAGGGGACTCATAGATGAGCGGTCATTTAACCTAAGACCCAGAGCAGACTTAATATGACTGTTATTCACTGATTTATCGCCTTTTAAATCAGCCAAGGTTCGACTCAATGCAAGTAAACTCTGCTGTGCTCTAATACTCAACTTTTGACCTGCGCATTCCTGGTGAAAATACCTCCAACTGGATTTTTTCATTCGACACACTCCTTCAAGTGCCGCGGTAGAGAGTTGTGCATTTTGTCTTCCTTGCCTTTCCATTTGACTTTTCCATGCTTTTTTTACCCTTGACTTGATCTCGCTCGAAGCCTCTTGTAATTCATCCGTCCAGAGCTCATACTGCGTATAAATGGTCATGTCTAATCTATCTTTACATGCAGCTGTCAACTTCTTTTGATAATTATTTAAAGCACTGGCACTGCATCTACACGCCTTTTGAGGATGGTTAAAATTGCCACATGGACAAGGATTCATAGCCAAAATCACTTGTACTAAATGGTGGTCCATTTGCTGAAGTAATTGATCGACGACTTTTATTGGGTAGCTCGAAAATTCATCAAGGAATAATACTCCACCAGATGATCTGTAAAACACACCAACCTTTTTACTGAGTTGCCCTGTAGGATATTCTGATTTTCGATGGTCATCTTCCTCCATTAACCACGCCTTTATATGTTCATTACTCATACTGCCAAACAATTCTCTTTTTGTGAGATTTCGATCTATAAGCTCTACGCGTCTAATACCGGACAATGCAGCAATACATTCGTGCTCTTCATTTGAGCTAAACATAGCTCGTATCGGATGTGTTTGGAATGGATTGATTGGTGGTAGTATACTACCCAATCTAGAAGCCAGCATTGTTTTTCCTACACCTGGAGGTCCTATCATCATTAAATGATGTCCTCCTGCAGCTGCAATTTCAAGTGCTTTTTTAAGTGGTTGTTGTCCCGAAACATCAGAAAAACAAGAACCTTTTATGAGGGTTTTATCTTCGGAATTTACCGCTAAAGGAGGTATGATTGAAGGAAGAGTACCGTTGGCGAAGAAGGCTGTTGCTTCATAAAGAGTGGATACCTGGCAGAGCTCCATTTCAGGGAATAGTCTTCGTAGATGGTGATAGGTAGCCCTGGAGAAATTCGTTACCACACCTTTCTTATTGGTCTGTTTAGCTAAGACCAGAGCGTTGTACATGTCTTGAGATGGCGAAATACTTCCATCCAGTCCTAATTGTCCTAAGATGATGTATTGACCTAGTCTGTGCACTGGCAATTGCTGACTTGCACAAAGAATACCTAGGGCCATCGGTAAGTCATAATGACCTCCTATCTTCTGAAAGTCCAATGGTAAAAAATTCAGTGTTGTCCTTTGCCCAGGCCAGTGCCACTTGTTACGCTTTAAGACCGTATAAACTCTTTGCTTAGATTCTCTCAGTGAGGAATGGGTATTCCCAAGTAGGTGCAGCCGAATCCCCTTAGAGATGTTAACCTCTAGGGTGACCGCAACGTGAGATAGTGAAACGGGTTGAGTGGTATGTAATCTGACCAACATAATAGAATGATTTTCTATTAAAATGTCGATTACCCGGTCATCTGTGCAAATTAAGTGAACTACTTTTAGAACTTAACAAAGTTTTGAAAAGTAGAAATATCGACTACTCCTCCACCTTATTAGCCAATTGTCCACAAGCAGCATCAATGTCTTGCCCCCTAGAATGTCTAATCGTAGTTATGATCCCTTTGCTCTCCAGGGTTTCCTTATACATATTGACCGCTTCCTGAGAAGCCTGGGTATATGGGCCATTATCGATGGGGTTGTATTGAATGATATTCACCTTAGTAGGTATGGCACCACAAAACTTAGCAAGCGCTTTGACATCTTGCTCAGTGTCGTTGAGATCCTTCCAAATCACATATTCAAAAGTCACCCCCCTACCGGTCTTCGCATACCAGTATTGCAAACTTTCACGGAGGTCCACTAACGTGGCACTTTTATGCGCTAATGGCATAAGTTTAGCACGTTTCTCCTCAATCGCACTATGGAGAGATATGGCTAAATTAAACTTGACACCATCATCCGCCATCCTCTTGATAAGCTTAGGAACTCCAATAGTACTTAGGGTGATTCTTCGAGGGGATAAACCTAGACCCTTAGGATCTGTTATTTTCTCTATAGCGGCAAGCACGTTATTATAATTCAGTAACGGCTCTCCCATACCCATGAAAACAATATTCGTTAGAGGGCGGCCAAAATACTCCTTGCCTTGATTATGAATAACAACGACTTGGTCATAGATTTCATCTGGACCAAGGTTACGCATGCGCTTTAAAGAGGCCGTAGCGCAGAAAGTACAGTCAAGTGAACACCCCACTTGTGAACTTACACAGGCTGTAATACGTTTTTCGGTAGGGATCAGTACGGATTCTACAAATGCACCGTCATGAAGTTTAACGGCATTTTTAATAGTACCGTCTTTTGACCTTTGCATAAGATCAACCTCAAGCAAATTGAAGTTGAAATTAGCATTCAACAAAGCTCTAGTAGATATACTCAGGTTGGTCATCTCATCGAAACTTGAGGCGCTTTTTTGCCACAACCACTGGTATACTTGTTTGGCACGAAATGACTGCTCATTATGTGCTTCAAAGAACTCGATAATGGCTTCTTGACTCAGTCCTCTTATGTCCCTTTTCTTCTCAATCATGGTTGCAAAGATACATGCAAAGCACTTGCTGCCCTAGGGTAGATCTCTTTCAACAAGAACACCCATCTTTCCCATTTGATAATCCCGCATCGCCTCCATAATCTCAGTTTGATTATTCATGACAAACGGGCCATAACTTTCCACCTTTTCTTCAATAGGCAGAGCGCTTACAAACAGAATTTTGCTGGATTCAGATGGATTTAGGGTGTATATTCCACTAGACATGTGATACAGCATATGTTCTTCTACTAGCCCATATCCCTGTAATGAGCCTCCTCCACTTAGGAAGTAGAATAAACCATTTTGACCATCCTTTACTTCAAAAGTTAAAGGTTCTGTAGTTGTATGACCGTGCATGGAAGCAACGGCATAAGCACCTCTAAGCGGGCCTTTTGGGCCTCCAGGTATTGGACTGCCAGAGGTGATTCTTAAATCAGGATGGTCGGCTACTGCAGGTAATTCTTCCTTTTGAAATGGAAGGTATACCGGTTCCATCATTTTATGTGATTTAGGAAGGTTAATCCAAATTTGTATGATCTCTTGGGTGCCACCTGACTCGCAAAGTAGTGCCGGTGGTCGTTCACTATGAACAATACCTAAACCTACATCCATCCATTGAACACCGCCAGCACCAACCACGCTATTGTTGCCTCTGCTATCTCTATGATGCACCCCGCCCTGCCAAATAAATGTCACCGGTGAAAAGCCCCGATGAGGATGCGGACCCACACCTGCGTTCCACTTGTCAGCACCTTCCAAAACCTCAGCGGTATGGTGATGAATCAATAAAAAAGGACTTATTTGATCTATGGATTGGGTTGGAATCGGTTGCTTAAGAGGGATGTTTCCCATCATCACTTCGTGAGCAGGTAGTGCACGCAATACTGGCATCTCGTCTGTATTTAATAATTTATTGTTCGCCCTAAATTCATAACGTTCTACTTAAAGAATATCTAGCAACTCTTTAAGTTGTGAAATTTCAAATGTTACTTTTTCTCTATGTGAATTTTTGTGTGGGTTAAAGTATACTTGATCTATACCCTGCTCCCGAGCTCCTACACAATCAGCAATAAGATTATCACCTATCATCAGGCTTTCCTTACGCTGCGCTGTGGCCATCTGAAGTGCTTTTCTGAAAATTTTAGCATCAGGCTTATTTACGCCTACTTGATCGCTACACAGTAATACATCGAAAAGTGGTTCAAGACCGCTTTCTGAAAATTTAATTTGCTGACTCTCCTGAAAACCGTTGGTTATAATGTGAAGAATGTAACCCTTCTCTTTTAAAACATGAAGTACTTCACGGGCATCTTCAATTAAGTGGTTTTGGTAAGGGGTTTCCTGAATATACCGAGTTTCTAATATCCAGGCAATCTCCGGGGAGGAAACACCAAAGTGCTCAAAGGTCTCTTTAAACCTGCTTTCGCGTAGACCTTGTTTGTCAATTTCGCCGTTACGGTACATATCCCACTTCAATTCGTTGATGACGATGTACTTGCGGAAAAAATCACTGAATTCAGGGAGACCTAGATCTGCGAGTCCTAAATCTATAAATAGCTTGCGCAAAGACATTTCAGAATTTTTCTCAAAGTCCCACAAGGTGTGGTCCCAATCGAAGAAGAGGTGTTTATATTTCATTAATAGGTTGAATTAGGTTTAAACAGACGCGCCCAGAATGGCAATCTGTTCTCTATGTGCATGTAGAAAGGTTCATTCTTAGCGCCAAAACCTGTATAGAATCTTGACAGGCCCGGCAGGCTACTTCCCTCGAAGTCTATGACCTGTTTTGATCCAGCGACCGTCTGTATATGCTGGTCGATGAGCCAGGCACTAACACCATTATCCTTGCCCCACTCGTTGGTGGCATTCAATAAAAGTGTAGTTCTTCCTTTCCAATCAATCCAGCATTGAGCGCCCGCAAGTTGGTTATACTCATCTCTAACAGCGTAAAGGCGTGCTCTTTTTTGATAGCTACAAAATTCCAAAAGTTTCGTCAGACGATCGAGTTCCACGGAAGAGATGCTAGTTTTCTCCTGTGTAGTGGTTTGCCATAGTGTCACAGCCTCCTTAACAGTAGTCCAAGATGCCCATTCCAACTTTAGTTGATTGGCCTTCTTTATACTTCTCTTATTTTGAGTAGAGTATTTCAGAATCAATTCTTCATAGGGCGGCGAAGCGTCAATAACCAAGTTCGTAAACTCTTTTGGCTTCCAATTTTCATACAATGAAGTCCCAGGACTGAGGAAAAATTCTCCATACACCATATGATCCATGGCACTCTCAATCAAAGACCTTGACCATTCCGATGTCAATGGTATACGGGAATATGGTCCTGTGGACTGCGTTCCAAATGGACGAGTAGAATATTTAAAACTGTTTTTAACACGTGGAAAAACGGGCATAACCACATCATAATCACCGTATACGAGTGCGTCCCAACTGTCTGACAACCAGTTTAAATACCAACTAAACCCATAAGGTTGTGGGCATTCGACTGAGGACACGCACCTATCCCAACGCTCAAAGTCTATGTCTTGATGGGCTATATACTTAAACTTGTGCTGCATCAATAAATTCTTTATAAACATGAACCCATCCCTGAGTTTCCGGTTCTATTTCACCAAATGTTCTGTTGTGCCAAACCGTGATTAATTCACCACCAACTTCTTTGATCTTTTCTGGCCAATTCTTCATTTCCTCTAACGACTCTTTTGGACCTTTTTTTTGATACATGTAATAGGTCGTATCCATGAAAACAAAAGGATGTATAACCAGCGGTAATTCCGCCTCCAATTCTAAATCATAAAACGTAAATGGTGTCACCAAGCTGGCTCTAAACCCAGCTACCTCAGCATAGCCCATGCTATGGTCATGGGTAATTCCAAGATCTAATAAAGTCCTGAATGTGTGTGGCATTCTCATTTTCAAATAATGCTGTCTAGACTGCTTGATAGGTTGTCTCAGTACCTCTTGAAGGCTACTAAGCTCTTTAGAAACATGGAGCTCTTTGCTGTCTGAAGCATAGCTCGGGTGAATCCCAACTTCTGACCAATCAGATATTTCACGAAGTTTGATTGCGGCTTCCGTGCTATAGGGGCTTACGTTTCTATCATTTCTCCCAAACTCTGCAAAGAGCATAAAGTAAAGCATCGGAATTTGATGCTTTTTATTCCAATTTCGTTGCTTTCTAAAAGTATCAAAGGGATCTCTTTTGACACCAAATAACACCGTTAACCTCGCTCTAAGTCGCTTAAAATCTAGTTGAGCAATATCTCCAGCTATGGCTCCCATCGTGCGTAGAGCTCCCTTCCCTTTATAAGCAAAGAGGTTGTCTATATCTATAGAACTGGTGTAGGTGTAATACTGTTTCAATTCAAATTGAGCACCCATCCATAGCCTTCCAATCTTAAGCGCCCATTCGTTAATTAAAGGGCGTTCTAAGAAACCATGATGGCTCGCAAAACTTTCACTCGCAGGAAAACGGCCATGCTGATCCGCTATAAATGGCAAGTATTCTTCGTATCGAGATGCTAAGAAAAATGTTGCTGCAATTGGGTCAAAAGGCAAATCACCTATAGATCGCTGACAAAAGATAGGCAGCTTTTCCCATGTTGTACAATAGAACTCCTGATCAACGAGTTCCTTCTCCCAGAGCAATCCTTGAGGCGAGATATGCCAAGAATTTTTGATCGGAGCTGGGCTATAATTAACCTTTATTCCCTCTGCAGAAGAGAATGCTTCTAAATCAGAATAGTGAATTACATTAACCCGCATTGCAGAGGTGAAAAGCACCTTTGACGCCCATCTAAATCTAGGCGTATCTAGCGTGCTATATAAGGAAATTATGGCATCCATTGTCCGCCATTTACATGTAAGGTTTGACCCGTAGTAAAAGGGCTGTTGATCAACAGCTCAATATAAGAGGCGATTTGAGCAGCAGCACCAAACTCGCCATTAGGAATCGTCGTTAGAATTTCATCTAGCATGGTTTGAGGGACATCGTTTAGCATTCCTGCATTCATGTACCCATAGGCAATCGTATTTGCTGTAATACCTTTGGAAGCAGTATCAAATGCAACCCCCCTGATATATCCTTCAAGCGCACTCTTACTTGCCGCATAACCACTAGTGCCAAAGGAAGGTTTGTGCGCCACTACAGAACTCACGCAAATTACACGTCCAAAATTCTGACCGCGCATATGGACTAACACTTTTTGAGTACATCGAACAGCTGCATAAAAGTTGATTTCAAACAGCTCGTGCATTTGTTCCGCTGTTAATTTCCAAGAAGGAGCAGCATGGGCAACTCCGGCGTTATTTATAAGAACATCTGCTCCACCTAAATCGTTCACCCAATCAAATAGAGCATCTACTTGTTTCTGATCGCACAAATCAGCCGTGAATACCTCAGCATCGATAGACTCCTCCGATAAAAAAGACATCAAGGAGTTGGTGCTGCTTTTTGTAGTGAGCAGAAGACGATAACCTCGCTTATAGAGCAATGGAATGATCGACCTGCTAATGCCGCCACCAGCACCTGTAATCAAAATTGTTTTCATGAGCCTTCAGGGGTATACATGGTTACGCCATTACGAGAGTACTCCTCCAAAAGTATGGATTTCATTTTAGCCGCATCCACCAAAAGCGATGGCGCATTCCCAATGACAACTCTTCGCAAGGCACCGCTACGTTCTAACAATGGAATAAGTTCATCACACAAACGACGTTTACTCATGGTTGGATTATGCACTTTCGTGAGGCAATCTACGATACGTGAATCAGATAACTTGATCTTAAACAACTGGCTGTTTTCAAGGTATATGGGAAACTTGAATACCGCATCACCTATCGCATCTTCTACAGCATGTAAACTGGTGCCCGAGTTGATCAATGTCGTACCTAAATAAAGGATTTGCCCTCCTTGTTCCATGTGTTTATCCCATGGACTGTTTGCTCCATAAGAGGACCCGTCAGTGTGGTGCGCGCTGGTGTAGAATTTGGCTTTAGGGCCCATTGCTGAAACGGGCTCCAAGGGGTGGGCGCTTCGATATGTTGCCACGTTAGATCTGAAATATTCTGTGATTGCACCCATTTTTGATGGGGTATTTTCTGGATCAAACAACGCCAATTCATGCGCTGCCTGAAGGGAGTTCACAGGGCTGGTAGGCATCAGCAATGTTGCGCTTGCGTCCAATGATGCCACCAAGGCCTCTACAACACCCTGAGGACCACCCTCTACATATCCTATCGCACTCAGTGAACTATGGACCAATAGATCTTTATAAGGGTCAATTCCCGCATTCATTAGGGACGCATGTAAGGATTCACTAGTCCAGGTCTGACCGGCAGCTTTCAGAGTCTCTAACGACTTGCGCTTTGCTTTTTTCTTTCTTAACCGGTTCCACTGCAGTAAACCAGGAGGAAGTAATGACCTAACTATATTTTTCATGCTCATTTAACAAACTGTCTAACATGTATTTCGTTGCCCAGTTGGGCAAACCAAAAGTTTCATAGCGTCCCCAGAAAGGAAAGCTACCTGGCAGGGCTCCTATCGTTTCTGAATCCTCTCTAGTGCCACGCTTAGCAATGGCTACGAGCAAAATATTCATTTTAAGAAATGCTTCTTCCCAAATGGGCTCTCCTGTAATTTGAAAGATACTTTCCCAAAGAATGGCCAATTGGGCACCTCCAGTAGGAATAAAGCTTTCACTCCCGATCCAATTTTTGGTATATCTACCGCTGAGCATTCCCCTAGAAAGAAACTCTGTCGCTAAGACACGGGCAGGAACCAATGCGGCTTCTTTGCAATCTTCATTGGAGAGTTTCACCCCTATGTTCCATAAACCATCAACAGTATAAGCAATGGTATGGATAATTGGTTTATCATTTTTATGAAGGGTGTTGTCACAATTCGCAAACCAACCCAACTCATTCTGTTGAGACATTACCCATTTCGCATGAAGTGAGGCCTTTTCTTTCCAAGACTCATTCTCAAGTGGAAAGAGATCAACCCACTCTAGTATGGGGGCTACTACATAAGTCCCATATACCCTGATTTCCTCCATGTAGTCATTTGTACTGAATCTTCCTTGGTCATCCAACTGATCCCATATCCAGTCAATACACCGTTTCGCAGCACCCTTCCAATCCTCGGATTGATCAACGTGATGTAGTGCATGCAATCCACGTAAAATTTGACCACTATTAAAGACCACGGAAGGCCTGTCTTGATGAATATATCCACCAGGCCAACCACCATCGGCATGTTGAATACCCAGCAACCATTTCCCCGCGGCAACCGCTGCTTGTTTTGCCTCAACCGACCATGCAGAATCCGTAGTACTTGAATACCTCAGTAAGGTCGGAATGATGTAACCCGTTGTTTCAGGATATGAACTGGTCCAAGACGCATTGAAGTAAAACGTACTAGACCCCGCATCATTACCCGTTGACATACTTTTAATGAGCCATTTCGCAGCATGGTGCATCGCTTGACTTCGATCTTGACTACTTTGATATTTTAGATACGACTTTAAATAGGCGATTTTATTGACCTCCGCCAATAGAAAACGCCAATGATCGTACTTCTTTAAAAATATTGTCCAATTCCTTATATAGCCTACTGCGCCCATCTACAATAATCCTTGATCTGAAAAGCTAAAGTAGCCACTTCGAGCCACAATAAGGTGATCTAACAGGTTTAGATCTAGAGTCAAACATGCCTCATTTAATTTTTTTGTCATTCTCTTGTCATTTTCACTTGGTTTTAAGGCTCCTGAGGGATGATTGTGTGCGACAATCATTGCTGTAGCACCAAACTCTATGGCGCACTTCAATACTATTCTGACATCGGTTACGGTTCCTGTAATCCCACCTCTAAATAAGGACTGACAACTCAAAGGGATATGTGCTCTATTGAGGTATAGGACATGAAACTCTTCATGTGGAAGAAAGCGTAAGGCTTCAAAATACGGCAAGGCATCTTGGCTCTTTTTCACCGCTAGAGGCATTGTAGCAGGGGCACTCCATGCTTTGTGCAACTCTAACATCGCTAAAATTTGTTTTGCTTTCACAGGACCGATTCCTTTGATGCTTGTCAGAGCTACTATATCGGTCATAACAATTTGATCTATTTCAATAAAATGCTTTGCCAGTTGCGCTGCTAAAACATCTACCTTTTGATATTTACTTGATCCATTGAGTACAAAGCTGATTAGCTTTTCCTGCGACCAAGGTACTTGATCGTCAAAAAATAGTGCATTCTTCATGGTTGATATCGTTAAGGGTTGCTAAATAAGTTCGACAAGCACGATGAAAAATCCTACTTTTAACCCAATGAAAATTGCAGTTCTAGGATCACGAGGTATACCTAACCGCTATGGAGGTTTTGAAGAGATGGCTGCTCAAGTTTGCCCCTTATGGGTAAAGGAGGGCCATCAGGTAACCGTATACGCCATTTCCGACCATCCTGACAAGCAAGACACTGTGGACGGGGTAAGGATCATCCATATTTTCAACCCTGAAAAAACGCTTGGCCTAGCAGGGCAATTCATCTACGATTTTCTAGGTATTCTACATGCTCGAAAAGAGAACTATGATGTCATTCTACAGCTGGGATATACCACCTCGGGCGTTTGGTCTTTTTTATGGCCAAAGCATAAAACCATCACTAATATGGATGGACTGGAGCATAAAAGAGCAAAGTACAAGGGTCTTCTCGCTGTATTCCTAAAGTGGTCAGAGCGTCGCGCAGTCAAGGGTTCAAAACTATTGGTTGCTGACAACCCGGAAATTGCTAGTTATTTAAAGAAATTCAAAAAGCCAATTCAAACCATAGCCTACGGCACAGAGGTGGTCTCATTTGAGCCCAAGACAGCAACATTACTAGAACCGTTTGATCTAATCTCCAAGGAATATCACTTGCATATAGGTCGAGTTCAGCCCGACAACCACGTCCACGAGATTTTATCTGCAGCTGAGGACAGCGGTGAAACATTGGTAACTATCGGCGATTATTCAACACGTTATGGCCGAACCCTAAAAGGTGCCTTTGATCATTGTAGAAATATTCATTTTCTGGGCAGCATCTATGACAAAACCCTACTGAATGCACTAAGACAACACAGCCTGTTTTATATTCATGGTCACAGCGCCGGGGGAACGAACCCTGCATTATTAGAAGCTCTGGGCTGTGGTTGTTTTGTTCTTGCGCATGGTAATGCATTCAACGGGAGTGTCCTTGGCGGACTCGGTGGATTGTGGTTGCAAAGCGACCAGTTATCTGCACAACTGCAGCAGCGACCAAGCAAAGAAACATTAGCCCAGCAGCAAGAACTAGCCAGGGAACGTATGAAAACTCATTTTCAGTGGATGGATATAGCAGCGCAGTATATCGATGCTTTCCAGGAACTCGAAAAATAAGACAAAAAAAAAGCGTCCTTAAAAGGACGCTTTTTTTTAGATGATCAACATCGCATCGCCAAAGGCAAGGAATCTATATTTTTCTTTAATAGCTACATGAATAGAATGCATGGCCAAATCATGACCTAACATAGCACTGTTCATCATGAGTAACGTTGAGCCCGGTGGGTGGAAATTTGTCACCATTGAATCAGGAATCTGTACTTGATAAGGAGGAAACAGAAATTTATTGGTCCAACCTTCTGTAGCTGTTACACGACCTCCGGTGGTTAGCGAGCTTTCGAGTGTACGCACTGTCGTGGTTCCGATAGCACATACGCGGCGTTTATCCAGTAAGGCATTGTTTACCACATCTGCACAAGGCTGCTCCAAGAAGAACTGCTCACTGTCCATTTTATGCTTACTTAAATCTTCCACTTCCACAGGGCGGAAAGTTCCCAATCCTACGTGGTGGGTCAATTCAGGTAAGTGAATGCCTTTAATTTCCAAACGCTTCATCAGGTGCTTAGAAAAGTGCAGTCCAGCTACTGGTGCTGCAACCGCTCCTTCTACAGAAGCAAAGATTGTTTGATAACGTTCTGCATCATCCACAGTGGGCTCGCGGTCAATATACTTTGGAAGAGGTGTCTCTCCCATCTCTGTTAATTTTGCGCGAAATTCCTCATACGATCCGTCAAACAAAAAACGGAGGGTACGACCCCTAGAGGTCGTATTATCAATAACCTCTGCAACCAAAGAATCATCTTCACCAAAATATAGTTTATTCCCTATTCTGATTTTACGAGCAGGGTCTACCAAAACATCCCAAAGTCTGCTTTCGGAATTTAGTTCTCTGAGCAAGAAGACCTCAATGCGAGCACCGGTCTTCTCCTTATTTCCCCACATGCGAGCTGGAAACACTTTCGTGTTGTTCAGTACCATCACATCACCATCGTCAAAGTAGTTGATGATTTCGTGGAAGTGTTTATGTTCAATTTCACCGGTGTCCTTGTGAACCACCATTAGGCGGCTATCATCACGGTGAAGCATAGGTTCTTGAGCGATGAGTTCCTTTGGAAGCTCATAGTCAAAATGTGAAAGTTTCATTTTCATAGCTTACGGGCTTTGAAAAGTTTATAAAAAAAGAGAATGGCGAAGATACGATTTAGCCCCCCCCTTTGTCAAGTAAAACATAAAGCAATTACATATGAACAATAAAGTTCCTGAATTTGTTACAGAAGTATCTTGAACATGAATCTAACATCTTAGCACTACTGCGACATGGGAGTACATCTACACACAGAATTAACGGCCATTAGAAGCAACAGCAATGACCGTTATTATACAGACATTCTGAGCGGATACAACGCACTCTTGTCTCAAAAGAATGAAGGTGAACGCGTATTAACGAATCTTTTTCATTCGGAGGGTAATGAGGAAACACTTGATTTCAACGAACTCGACCCGAGCAATATTTACCACATCTCCGACATCAAGGCGTTGTGCATCAATTATAGATTGAGGTTCTTGGACTCTAAGTTATTCAAGGGGACATTTCCTGTGGAGGCCATAGAGGCTATCAAAACATTCGAAAGTGAACAAAACAGGGAGATCACTGGATTTAAAATGATTGCACCAGCTCCGATGTTTAAACTGACGGAAAAAGATAAAGACCCTCTCTTAATGGTTCCGATGGGTGGCGAATATTATTACCTCTTGGCCAAATGGGGCAATGACTTACATCCATTAAGAAAGATCATGGTTTACCCGTTCAGAGACTTTGAAAGCTTATTGAAAACTGTTTTAGTCTTTTGTCTTGCCGTGGCATTACTATTTCCTGAAAGCCTTATTCGCAGTCCTAAAGATACAGGGACCATCGTTCATCTAAGGGTCATATTATTTTTCTGGATGTTCTTTTCCACCAGTGCGATGACAGCGCTATATGGCTTCAGTAGGATGAAGAATTTCAATACCAACCTTTGGAAAAGCAAATATCTCGACTAATACCTAAGACTCGATGGTATTCTCAAAGTGATCGCACCACTGGATTGGGTCTTTAGCACCTTCTACCGAGTAAGAACCAATTTTAGTCCTACGTAAGCCTGTTAAATGAGCTCCTGAGTTTAACGCTAGTCCTAAATCGTGGGCTAAAGATCGGATGTAGGTTCCTTTTCCACAGGTAACACGTATAATGAGCTCTTGCTCCACAAACGATAGTATTTCTATCTCTCTAATAAAGATATCACGAGATGCGACAACCACCTCTTCGCCTGCTCGTGCCTTTTTATAAAGCCTTACCCCACCCTGCTTAATGGCAGAGAAAATTGGAGGTAACTGCTCTATTTCGCCTAAAAATTGTGGAAGAACTGCGGCTATTGATTGTTCTGTAATGTGTGCCGTAGGAAATGTTTGATTGATGTCCGATTCAAGATCATACGATGGCGTTGTTGATCCGAACTTAACCTGGGCAATATATTCCTTTTCTTGCCCCATGAACGTATGGATTTCTTTGGTCATTTTACCCACACAGATGATCAAAAGACCGGTTGCCAATGGGTCCAAAGTCCCCGCATGACCAACCTTGATTTTCTTCTCTTTCAGCTCATTCTTCAGGGTGTATCTGATTTTTGACACCGCCTGAAAGCTGGTCCAATTCAATGGCTTATCAACAAGCAAAACCTGCCCGGATTTAATTTCTTCCGCCGTCAAATTATCAGATGAATTGAGTGATTACAACAATGATAGCTACTGCGAAACAGTAGTACGAAAAGTAGCGAAGCTTGGCTCTTTTCACTAAGGCGATCATCCAATTACACGCAACAATACCACTAAAAAAAGCAGCGGACAGACCTAGAAGTAAAGAGAGTGTACTCACCTCAGCGCCAAGCGCTTCTCCTGAAACAATATCCTTAGCGTCTAACATTGCTTTCCCTAAAATAATGGGCAGAACCATTAAAAAAGAAAATTTTGCGGCTTTCCCTCTATCAATACCCAAGAGCACTGATGTTGAAATCGTAGAGCCACTTCTAGAAATTCCGGGTAAAATAGCAATAGCCTGCGCCAGTCCAATGACAATCGCATCTACTGTAGTTACTGGTTTACCCGTGGTTTTTGCTCGATCCGCAAGGAACAACAACAGACCTGTCACCGTGAGTGTAGCCGCAATCAACAACATTTGACCCTCGAATAATGTGCTAATCTCCTCCTCAAAGGCAAGACCTATGAAACCGGCGGGAACCATCGACAATAAGATGAATGATGCGAATTTGGTTTCATCGTTCCACTCGAACTTGAATAATCCTGCAATGATCTGACTAATTTCTTTTCTGAATACTACAATGGTACTTAATGCCGTACCCGCGTGCACAACAACATCAAAAGTGAGGCTTTCGTTTCCATTGAGTTCTAGACCAAAAAGAGCTTTGACGATCTCTAAGTGTCCAGAGGAACTTACCGGTAAGAATTCAGTTAAGCCCTGAACAAAGCCTAATAAGAGTGCTTGGATAGGAGACATGGTTTGGTATAATAAGGTTAAGCTGCTTCTTTAAGAGGCATCATGATCGCGACTATTGGCAAAACAAGGCCAATAAAAAGAAACCATGGTGCAACACCGATACGCTGGGCACTAAAAATTTCTGGATTGAACTCATTCTGTGCTTCAGCTCCACCGCCAAGCATTAAAGCGAAACCAATCACCAGCATCAATAAACCCGCAATAAGCACGACATATTTGCGGCGATCAAAAAGAAAAGTGTTTTTTGTATCCATCGTTTAGTAGTATAATTCGTTAGTTCTTAATTTTAAATATCGACGTATGGCAATAGCCGTTGAAACGCCTGGAACTATTAATCCCAAGATCAACAACAATAATGACACCATCAAAAACGTCTCACGCGTAATCAATAAGGCAAATGCAGGGAAGTATTGGTTAAAGGCCCACCCAGAGAATAGTAAAAGTGACAGACTCAGCACAGTACTTAAAATACCGAGCATTAGGGAGTTAATCAAATAAGGACGTCGTATAAACCCACTTGTGGCGCCTACTAATTGCATGGTCTTAAGGAGGAAACGCTTGGAGTAAATAGTCAAACGTATACTACTGTTGATTAAGGCCAGGGCAACCATTAAGAGCAAAAGCGCTGCAGCAAAGAGTAAATAGGTGATCTTTTCAATATTATCATTGACCAAACCAACAAGGTCTCTGTCATATAAAACATCAATAATATAATCTCGGTCGATGAGCTCTTTTTTCAAAGCGTCTAAGTCTCCCGCAGCCACAATTTCTGCTCGAAGGTTAATGTCAATGGTATTACTGAGTGGGTTATATCCTAAAAAAGCTATGAAATCTTCTCCTAAATCTTCCTCAAGATGCCTCGCGGCCTCCTCTTTAGTAACCAATTCAGCAGATTTCGCATAGGAAGCCAACTGCTGTGTCTTTAAAAGTGTTCGTAGTTCTGCTTCCGGAATATTTTCATCTAAGACTAGGGTGAACGTAAAGTTCTCTCGAACTGCAGCACCTAAATCTCTGGCAGACAGTACCAGTACACCAAGCGTTCCCAAGACAAACAGGACCAGGGTCATGGAAATGACCACAGATATATAGGAAGACCTCACTCGAGAGGAGGTAAATTTTTGCTCTTTAGAACTCATCTAGGCGAAAATAGTAAATCCTGCGCGGCATTCACTAATTTTACGCGTGTTCAACACTTCTTTAACGACATGGAGTACAATCATCGCAAAATTGATCAAAAATGGCAAAGTAAATGGGCGCAAGAAGGCACCTATAACGCTAGTCATAATAGTGATATGCCTAAGTTCTACGTGCTCGACATGTTTCCCTATCCCTCGGGTGCCGGACTGCATGTTGGACATCCGTTGGGATACATCGCCTCAGATATTTACGCCCGATACAAGCGACAGAAAGGTTTCAATGTTCTTCACCCCATGGGTTATGATGCGTTTGGCCTACCCGCTGAACAATACGCTATTCAAACAGGACAACATCCTGAGAAAACCACAGAGATTAATACCGCTCGTTACCGTGAGCAGTTGGACAATATTGGGTTTGGTCTAGACTGGTCGCGCGAATTTAAAACTACCGATCCTAGCTATTACAAATGGACCCAGTGGATATTCATCCAACTATTTGACGCTTGGTACGATCATAATATTGATAAGAGCCAACCTATATCCAAGCTGATGGCCCATCTTGAAGCAAGAGGTACAGACGGGTTGAATGCTGAATGCACTGAGGAGCTAACGATTTCTGCAGAACAATGGATATCCATGGATGAATCTCGGCAAGCAGAAACGCTACTGAATTATCGTTTGGCCTACCGCAGTGAAAGTAATGTTAACTGGTGTCCTGAATTAGGTACGGTACTCGCTAATGATGAGATTAAAGATGGCCTCAGTGAACGTGGTGGATATCCCGTTTTACAAAAGAAAATGATGCAATGGTCCATGCGTATTACAGCCTTCGCTGACCGTTTATTGGAAGGTTTAGACCGTATTGACTGGAGTAATTCTTTAAAAGAGACCCAACGCAATTGGATTGGAAAATCACAAGGAGCCTCACTTGTTTTCGACATCAAGGATCATAACGCACGAATCGAAGTATTCACAACACGTCCTGACACACTTTTTGGAGTGACCTTTGTGACACTTGCCCCTGAGCATGAATTGGTGGATGTTCTTACAACAACTGGACAGCAAGAAGCTATTAAGTCCTACAAAGCCATCGCTGCAGCACGCAGTGAACGTGATCGCATGGCGGATACGAAAACCATAAGCGGCTGTTTCACGGGAGCATATGTTCTACATCCTATTACCAAAAAACAGCTGCCTATATGGATAGGCGACTATGTTTTAGCGAGCTACGGTACGGGTGCTGTAATGGCAGTTCCAGCGCATGATAGCCGAGATTATGCTTTTGCTAAATACTTTGATTTACCCATCCAAGAAGTGGTTTCAGGAGGTGATATTAGCCAAGAAGCCTATGATGCGAAATCAGGTAAAATGATCAATTCTGACTTCTTGAATGGCCTAGAGGCTTCCGTAGCAAAGATCAGCATCATTGCGCATCTAGAACAAATTGGCTACGGAAAGGGCGCTACACAATATAAATTGCGAGATGCCGTCTTTGGACGCCAGCGCTACTGGGGCGAACCCATTCCTATTTACTATGAACATGGTGTGGCGAAAACATTACCATTAGACGCATTGCCGCTTACACTTCCAGAGGTAGACAAATACTTACCTACACATGACGGCCAACCTCCCTTAGCGCGAGCTAAACAATGGGAATACAAGGGTCATCCGTTAGAAACCACTACCATGCCTGGTTGGGCTGGGTCTAGTTGGTATTTCTTACGATTTATGGATGCCCATAACGAAAGCGCATTCACTTCTAAATCGACGACTGATTATTGGAACCAAGTAGATTTATACATTGGTGGTGCTGAACATGGTACTGGGCACTTACTTTACGCACGTTTCTGGACGAAGTTTTTGTTCGATATGGGCTTCATTTCCTTTGACGAGCCTTTTAAAAAGCTTATTAACCAGGGAATGATTCAAGGTATTTCCGCCTTCGTCCATCGCATCAATGGCACCAACACCTATGTAAGTGCTGGGCTCATAGATCAGCATGACACACAAGCCATTCATGTCGATGTAAGTTTCTTGCAAGGCAATGAGCTAGATACGAGTGCCTTTAAGAATTGGCGCAAAGAATACGAGGATGCAACATTTATTCTTGAGGGGGGAAAGTACCTGTGTAGTCGAGAGGTTGAAAAGATGTCAAAATCAAAATTCAATGTCACCAATCCAGATGATATTGTAGATAAATACGGAGCCGATGTGCTACGGATGTACGAAATGTTCTTAGGACCACTCGAACAAAGTAAACCTTGGAACACCCAAGGTCTTTCGGGAGTCTCAGGATTTCAGCGCAAATTCTGGAAATTATTCCACCCAAATGGATCCTTTAAAATCAGCGAAGGGCCTGCAGATAAAAAAGCTCTAAAGGCCGTACATAGCTGTATCAAAAAGGTGAATGAAGACATGAATAATTTCAGTTTCAACACCTCGATTTCCGCCTTCATGATTGCGACAAATGAACTCTCTGAGCTTAAAACTAACGAGCGTGAAGCACTTCAGCCTCTGGTTCAACTACTTGCTCCTTTTGCTCCACATCTGGCAGAGGAATTATGGGAGAAGCTTTCTGGAAAAGGCTCTGTAACCGTCTGTTCTTACCCGGTGCATAAGGAAGAATTCCTCATAGAGAATAGTAAGAATTATCCTGTATCGTTCAACGGTAAAGTGCGATACCAATTGGAACTATCCTTAAGTCTGACCTCGGAAGAGATTGAAAACATCGTTTTAGCAGATGCACGTACTTCTGAGCAATTAGGTGATAAGCAAGTAAGGAAAATAATCATCGTACCAGGACGAATCATTAATATAGTGATCGGTTAGACACAAGAATTAAATGGCGTCAAGACGCGTTTTTAACTCCTTCATATAGGCCTTGTATACCGACATGCGTTCTTGCGTAAGTGGCTCAGCATCTGGTAGTTTCTGTCGGTATGGATCGACTTGTTTACCATTGACCCAAAATCTGTAACATACATGTGGTCCAGTAGCTAATCCTGTAGATCCGACATAACCAATTACATCTCCCTGCTTTACGTGAAGCCCGTTTTTGACACCTGGTCTAATTTTACTCATGTGCAAGTACTGTGTTGTATAGGTACCATTATGGCGAACCTTCACATAATTTCCATTGGCAGAAGTATACTTTGCCGCGATGACCACACCATCCGCAGTGGTCATTATTGGAGTGCCGGTTGGCGCAGCGTAATCAGTTCCTAAATGAGCTTTCCACCGCTTTTGAACAGGATGAAACCTACGGCCACTATATCGAGATGATATGCGCGTAAAGTCCAAGGGTGCACGCAGAAATGTTTTTCGCAAGCTTCGGCCGTCCTCATCATAGTAATCATGGAAACCCAACTCATTTTTATAGGGGAAAGCGTAAAAATCATTATCTACATGATTGATATTGGATGCTATAACGCGCTTTAGTCCCACGTAGGTGGTGTCATCTACGTATTCTTCTTCGTAAACCACAGAGAACTGATCCCCCTTTTGAAGGCGGAAGAAGTCAATACTCCATGCGTAGATCTCCACCAAAGACATTGCTAAGGCTTGAGTACCTCCTGCCCTGCCAACACTTAAATACAGAGCATCTTCAATGGTTCCTGAAATCTCTCTTCTGCGAACAATTCGTTCTTTCTCTACTTTTTTAGCGTACAGTGAATCTTGAAGAGAAACAATCCAATACTCATATTTACTCTCAGGATAAATAAAATAGCTTGGGAAAATAGAGTGGTCTCCCGTAGCAAACTTAACCTCAACCTCTGCCCTAATTCGTCGGACATTGAATTCATCTTCTACGGCAGCAGCGATCTTATAAATTTGTGATGTGCCGATACCTCTTTTACCTAAAAGCGCGCCAAAGCTCTCTCCGGAAATGATCTTATGGCTCTCAAAACGGAGGGTATCTGAGGGTATAGTTAAATAAAAGGCAGGTTCTTGAACGGTCAGATCTACCTCATCCAAACTCATTTCCACTTGAGGTTCTGACGACTCAGCAGAAATCACACTGAACAAAATGATGACAAAAAAAGATGCGACGGCGATCCATGCCAGCTTCTTTAAACTCATAAGGTTATTTCTCTAATTCACTTAATGTTTCATGTACCCAACTCTTGCCCCAATCCGCAATTTGCGTAGCAGTCCATAACTCCGGAAAGAACACACGACGTTGGAACCTAGGAGGTAAATATTTTTGCCAATTAGTTCCACCGGTTGCCTGAATGTCTACCGGTTTTTTGCTTAAATATCTAACGGCTGTTTTATAATGCTGTAGCGGCCAATATACATTGACATTGAGGTCTAATTTACGCAATGCATCCTCCAGATCAGCACACTGATCTTCAGTCCAGTGCTCTTTAAAACCTTGGTATTTAGCCCATATATTACAATGCTCATACGCCTCTGCTGTAAACAGCAAATCATCCCAATATTTTTCCATGAACTGAACAGCTGTATAGGCAGGTTGACCTGTACTTTCAACCTTAGCTCCATCCTTCCAATAAATTGAATTCATCTGATTCTCAAGGGAAGCTTCACGTAATTCCTCACGCTTGCTCTCTGCCACAATATTAATGACTGGAGCACAACCTAATTCGATGATGCGATATTGTACACTTTGAAATCCAGAAGCTGGAGCTAACGCATCTCTGAAGGTTAAAAACTCTTCTTTTTTCATCCCTAATTCCATGACACCAAAGCTGTGTTTTAAAGCATCGAAGTAGCGATTTATTCTCGCAATGCGCTCAGCGAAGTCCTCGAAATCAGGCTCTACAGATCCCGCTAAGGCATCTATTTCTATTCGAGTAAGCTTAAAGTATAATTCCGTAATCTGATGATACATGATGAAAATAGGCTCATCTGCAACCTGCGTTACAGGACGCTGTAAGCTCAGCAGTGTATCTAACTGTATATAGTCCCAATAATTTTGAAACTGCTGCTGCTGCCATCCATTGACATAGGTTTCAAAGTCTTGACCCGTATGCTCAATTTTCGAGCGCAAGGATTCAAGTTTTTGCATTAATTCAGGAGTCCACTCCATAAGGCATGAAAATAGGTTATGCTCAAAAATAAGCATTGCACTCCTTGATTATCTTAGAACAGTGATCGGATTATGAACGAATTAATTCGCCTTGTACTTAGAGAGTGTGAACTTGAATTCTGTCCCTTCACCCTCTTTGGATTTTACCGTAATGGTTTCGTTATGCTTATCTATGATGTGCTTCACAATGGACAACCCTAGACCAGATCCTCCAGCCTCCCTGGACCTCGCCTTATCAACCCTGTAAAACCGTTCAAAAACACGTCCAAGGTCTTCTTCTGGTATGCCAAATCCACGGTCCTTAATGGTAATTTGAATTTTATCGTCAACCTCATCACAATACAGAGATACCGTTTTACCCTCATCACTATACTTCATAGCGTTAACAAGAAGATTCTCTAAAACCTGCTCTATACGAGGTGCGTCGCAAAAGACAAATGTCTTTTTATCAATATTAAACTTTACGCTAACCTTAGCGCTCCGTTTTCCGGCGTAACTCTCTATAACTTGCAACGTATCTTCAATGAGGTTATTCAGGTTGATCGGGGCCAACATGATATCATATTGGCCACTTTCCACCTTAGAAAGTACATCCATATCCTTAATCAAGGAAGTCATTCTTTCTACAGATTTAGCCGCGCGCTTGAGAAATTTGAGGGCAACTTTAGGATCTTCTATGGCACCATCCAGCAAAGTAAGGACGTAGCCTTGAATATTGAAAATAGGAGTTTTTAATTCATGACTGACATTTCCTATGTACTCTCTACGAAATTGTTCACGACCTTTTAGCTCTTCAACAATAAGACTCTGACGCGAAGTCCATTGATATACTTCGTTTTCTAGGGTCTGGAGTGTTACCGTCTTACGCGATTTAGAGGGTAACGAGGAACTCATGCCATGTTCCTCAATCATCATCTGGATTTTCCGGACCCGTAAAGTGACGTTTAGGTAAATGCTCAACATCAATGCAATAAACAACACCGCACCGAAAAACATCCATAGCAACCAATCCGGTATGGCGGGATAAACAGCACTCATATAATTAAGTAATAACGCAAAAAGCGTAAAACCAAGTGTAAAACAAATTGCTACTCGCACTAACCTACCGTATTTCATTACGCTGCAAGCTCAAATTTATACCCTACACCTTTGACTGTTTTTATTAAGTCGTCACCGATTTTTTCTCTTAATTTTCTGATGTGTACATCAATGGTACGTCCACCAACGATCACGGCCGTACCCCAAATTCTATCCATGATTTCTTCCCGAGCAAAGACTTTCCCCGGTTTGGAAGCTAATAGACTTAATAGTTCAAATTCTTTTCTAGGGAGATCTAATACTTTTCCATTGAGTTCGATATGATAACGCTCAGGATCGATGATCAAAGTCCCTAACTGCATACGGTCTGGCACTACTTGACCTTGGGTAGGGCGCCGCCTTAGGAGCGCTTTTAGCCTCGAAGTCAGTACTTTAGGCTTGACAGGCTTGGTGATATAATCGTCTGCACCCGCCTCAAAACCTGCAACCTGTGAATAGTCCTCACCTCGAGCCGTAAGGAAAGCTATGATGGTATGTTCTAAACCGGGAATTTTCTTGATTTGATCACAAGCTTCTATGCCATCCATTTCAGGCATCATCAGGTCCAAAAGTATAAGATCTGGCTTGATCTCTCGGGCTTTAGTTACACCTTCTTTACCGCTTGAAGCAGTATAAACCTTGTAGCCTTCATTTTTTAAATTATAACCGACAATCTCTAAAATATCTGGCTCATCATCTACAAGTAATATTTTTGCTTCCCAAGTTTTCATAAGTAGTATGCTCTAACACAAAGGAAAGTAATAAATTCTATTGTAACCCACGAAATGACCAGTGGTTACAATAAGGTAAAATGTATTTAACACAAGGTTAATCCACGATGAAATCAAAGTTCACGCCGACATAAAGTTCAGTTTACATTCAACTCCTTCATTTGTAGTAGAAAATAAACTAACTAAACAATACAATGAAACTAATTAACCTTTTCAGCTCAGTACTACTAGCTGTTTTATTAAGTTCTTGTGACAACGGAGGGACTGATCCAAAGCCCGTAGATCCTTCTATAGTTATTAATAAGGCAGGACTACTTACGGTAAATGAAACCAGGAAGAACGTTTAAGGTTAGCTTCAGATACTCGCTTTAAGTTCAACGTAGATAACGTAATTTTGTCCCGCGCCTTAAATGGTGCGGGTTTTTTATGCGCTCCTTTTCCCAAATCACCAACGATAACTTTAACACTGCGGCATTAGTGCTGTTCGGTCGACAATACCTTGAAAACAAGGTCTATGGTGAGTTTTGTGATTTATTAGGACGTACACCAGAAACCGTTTCTTCAATTTTGGATATTCCATTTCTGCCTGTAGAGGTTTTTAAATCCCATGTGGTTAAATCAGGAGATTGGCAGGAAGAAGAAATTTACACCTCCTCAACTACTTCAGGCGGAGTCCCTAGTCAACATTTTGTCCATTCTCTAGCCTATTACAAACAAGTATATGAAGCAGGACTTGAAAGGGTTTATGGAAACTTAGAAGAGTATGCCGTATTGGCCTTATTACCGAGTTATTTAGAACGTACAGGGTCTTCTCTAGTTGCTATGGCAGAAGGTATGATTCAAAAAAGTGACTCTGCGGAAAGTGGTTTTTACCTTCACAACCACGAAGACCTTTTTAAAGCATTAGAAAGATTGAAACAGTCGCGTACCCCAGTAATGTTATTAGGCGTCACCTTCGGTCTTTTAGACTTTGCAGAATCCATTACTCAAGGTAAATATGGAAGTAATAGTTTCCATTACAATAAATTGAGGGTTATAGAAACCGGCGGGATGAAAGGAAAGAGAAAAGAATTGATTCGTCCTGAAGTTCACCGCCTACTTAAAGAGTCGTTTCCAGAGAGTCCTATTGATAGTGAATACGGGATGACTGAACTTCTTAGTCAGGCCTATTTAAAAGACTCCGGTAACTTTGAAAGCCCTCCGTGGATGCGCTTCTATACAAGAGAGGTTAGCGACCCTTTGGCACCACCCATGCGAAATGGCAGTCGTGGCGCGTTAAATGTGATTGACTTGGCAAATTCGCACAGTTGCGCGTTTCTATCCCTTAGCGATCAAGGACAGGTTTTTGAAAATGGTACATTTGAAGTATACGGCCGCCTCGACCGTAGCGAGATTCGAGGATGCAACTTAATGGTGAGTTTATGAAACTAGTAGTATCCGTGATTATCGCTTGCCTTTGTGCGAGCTCCGTGAAAGCACAACTTGTGCGCAGACATGCAACCCTTACTAACGAAGAGGGAGTTCTTACCCTCACGGACTCTGTGCGTGTTAGTGCGTCAAATTTTAAAAATGGAAGCTATACCGCGATCGTTCATGCGTGGGTGCATCGCGATTTTATTAATGGACTAGAACAAAGAGTCATGGCAGAAGCTGTTTTATTCAACGAAAAAAAAGACACTTTAGGCCGCGTTCAAGAGAGTTACCCATTAGATAGTCTATGGCCCAGCAGCTCACACCGCATGTCCAAGTACTACGAAGTAGTTGCTTCTGGCAAAGTCCAGGGTAAAGAACTAGAACGTAGAAGTTTTCCAACGCAAATGGTAGAACGTTTTTTCGAAGGAAAACGTGGAGGCTCACTCCGCGACCCTCTAGTAGACGCATTCAAAAAACAAGGCTGGGAGCGCAGAAATTTTGGTGAATATGAAAGTTGGGGCTACCTGAATCGTAGCTCAAACCCGGGCTTACCTGATTTTCAAGCGCTGTTCATCTTTAGAGGCAGTATGCCGTATTGTCTTGTAAATAAAGGTGATGATTTTGAATATGAAAAGTTGAAAGGATCTGAACAGCGTACGCATGGCATGTATTATTTCTTCCAACGACCTAATGATCGATTCTTAGAAGAAATAGACAATATAGTCTTTGATTATTTACCGTTGTAACAAGTAAAGGCGCCCGTTGGGCGCCTTTACTTGTTAACTTAGTATTACTGTCGATACCTAGCGGACATGTACGAGGAAATAATTTTTCTTTCCTTTTTGGACAATGATCATTCCACCAGCAACAATGTCGTTTGCAGTAAGAGTCTTATCGACGGTAACCTTCGTCTTATTAATAGCCACGCCACCTCCTTGAACCATCTTACGCGCTTCTCCTTTGGAGGGGAAAACTGCTGTGTGTTCCGATAGGAAATCAACAATTTCAACTCCCTCTGTAAGTTGTGAAGCCATTATTTCAAATTGCGGAACTCCTTCAAAAACACTCAGTAACGTGGGTGCGTCCGTTGAGCGGAGTTGATCTTCCGTGGCCTTTCCAAATAAAATGCCCGATGCCGCAATGGCATTTTCAAGATCCAGAGGGCTATGAACTCTTGCCGTTATTTCCTCTGCCAAGGCTCTTTGAAGCTTTCGCATGTGCGGTGCCTGCGCATGTTCCTCTATAATGGACTGAATTTCTTCTTTTGAACCTATGCTAAATATCTTAATGTAGTTCTCTGCATCGCTATCAGAGGAGTTTAACCAGAATTGGTAAAATGCATAAGGAGTAGTACGTCTTGGATCTAGCCAAACATTTCCACCTTCAGACTTTCCGAATTTCGTTCCATCTGCTTTTTTAATTAAAGGTGTGGTTAGGGCATGGGCAGAACCACGGCCAAGACGTCGTATTAGCTCGGTCCCTGTGGTAATGTTACCCCATTGGTCTGATCCTCCCATCTGTAATTTCACACCATTATTTTTCCATAAATGATAAAAATCATAGCCCTGAATTAATTGATAGGAGAATTCAGTAAAGCTCATTCCTGTGTCTAAACGCTTTTTCACGCTGTCTTTGGCCATCATGTAGTTCACACTCATGTGCTTACCTACATCACGGATAAATCCCAAGAAATCAAACTCCTTGAACCAGTCATAGTTGTTGACAATCTCAGCGCTGTTTTCGCCACAGTCAAAGTTTAAAAACTTTGCAAGTTGGTTCTTTTGGCTGTTTAGGTTGTGGTTTAAGGTCTCTAAGTCCAGTAAATTACGCTCTGAACTTTTCCCGGATGGATCACCCACCATGCCTGTGGCACCACCTACCAAAGCAATAGGCTTGTGTCCTGCACGTTGGAAATGAACCAAGGTCATGATTTGCACCATATTACCTACTCCCAAAGAATCCGCTGTAGGGTCAAAACCTATATAGCCACTCACCATTTCTTTGGTCAGTAGTTCTTCTGTTTCTGGCATGATGTCTTGCAACATACCTCTCCAACGGAGTTCTTCTACAAAATTTGTGTCCATGTGTGCCTTAATGATTACTTCACTTGATTAAGATGCTAAAATAGACATCAATCGTCTCTTACACCCAACTCCATCATTAAATCTGGATTAGAGAATAAGAAGGCGTGAAATTTTATATCCTGACGTTCAAAGAGTGACAATCCTTCTAATACTACCGGAACTTGTAATTCACGATCATTAATATCCTTAATAATCCAGGATTCTTGATCCTCGGACCATAGAACCACGCCTAATCTATCCCTAGTCTCTCCCATGGAAAATTCAATAATATCCAATTCAAAGATGGGTCGATTATTTAAATCGCGTAGATCGCTATACTCATCTATTTGCTCATGAGTGATTTCTGTTCCATTCCACCAAAATTGATCCCGAGAGAAAAAACGGGTACCGCTGGAGCCTATTTGCCGCATATAGCCTACAATATCCTGTCCTTCACGAAGTCTGTAGCGTTTTTCCAAATTAGTGGTGTTGATTTGACATCATTTTTAGTACTGGCGAGTTGTACTAAAAAACAACTCCCGGAGCAGATAGTTCTGTTCCGGGAGTTCATTTTATGTTAAAAAGTAGCGTTATTTAAATGCAGCTACTCCTCTATCCAACCAATCAATATAGTCTTCTATGTCTAGGTTGTAGGCGTTTTTCTCAACAAGCGGTGTAAGGTCATCATGTCCAAGTATAACATACAACGGCTGACTCACTTCTTTAAAGTTGACCTCTTGAAATTCACTCCACTTGTTCCCTATATTTTTAATTTTTCTACCGGTGATTTCGCTGACATACTGCTCGTCCTTTGGCAGGTCTGTACGCTCATCTACATAGAGGGAAATAAGCACAACATTATCTCGGATTCTTTGGTGAACGCCGTCATCTTTCCAAACGTTTTCTTCCATTTTTCGACAATTCACACATCCCCAACCCGTAAAGTCTAGCATGATTGGCTTCCCAACTTCTTTGGCATAGGCCAAGCCTTCTTCATAGTTGTTAAAACAGGGAAGATCGTTTGGACAATGATTGCCATAGCTCACCTCACTCACGGTACCATCCACTGCTGATACGGAAGACATCAGAGGTTGAGCATACGCTCCGTTTTTACTTTCTGCGTAATGTTCAGGAGGTGGGAATCCAGCGATAAGTTTTACTGGTGCTCCAAAAATTCCCGGTAGCATGTAAAAGCCCATGACCATAAATACGATCGCAACACTCAATCGACCGACTCCTATGGTTTGAACTGGACTGTCTAGAGGTAACCTGAATGCACCTAGCAGATACAATGCTGTCATGAAAGCAATGGCCACCCAAATAGCAATAAACATCTCTCTTTCGAGTAAATGCGATTGCCACACTAAATCGGCAGTAGATAAGAATTTTAAGGCAAAAGCTAATTCTAAAAACCCTAGGGTAACCTTGACTGTATTCAACCATCCACCGCTTGAAGGCAAGGAGTTTAGCCAACCAGGAAAGGCAGCAAACAGCGTGAATGGTATAGCCAATGCCAATGCAAAGCCGAACATCCCAACGGCAGGCCCTATTAAACTCCCTTTAGAAGCAGCTTCAACAAGCAGTGACCCAATGATGGGGCCAGTACAAGAAAAGCTTACTAAACTCAGGGTAAACGCCATAAAAAAGATGCCCAAGAGCCCACCATTATTGGAAGCGTCGTCTGCTTTATTCACCCAACTTGAAGGCAATGTGATTTCAAAAGCACCAAAGAAACTGGCTGCAAACACCACAAACAAGACGAAAAACGCAAGGTTAAACCATGGATTAGTCGCCATTTTATTCAAGCTGTCAGCTCCGAAAATCAGGCTCACAGCGAGTCCTAACCCAACATAGATGACAATAATTCCGAGGCCGTAGAGTGAGGCTTTAAAAATTCCTTCTGCCTTTGTTTTACTTTGTTTGGTAAAGAAGCTTACCGTCAGCGGAATCATAGGGAAGATACAGGGCATCAAAAGCGCTGCAAATCCACCCAACATGCCCAACCAGAACGTAGTTCCTAAACCTTTAAATATGGACGGTACGGGTGCGTCCATCACTTCTAAATTGAAATCTATAAAAGTGGGAGGCAAACACATGACATCATTACATACCATGAACTCCAACTCACCCGAAACTACAAAGTCTGCGACTGAGGGCTCAAGGTTGGCCGTGAAATCAGCAGAATTGGAAAAATAAGCAAGGTCCATGTCAAAGTTTGAATCAAACTCCACGTGAGACTCACTCTCCGTCCAGATGCCGGATGTTGTATAACTAGAAGTGCTGTCTAAATGAAAAGATGTTGGTATAGGGCCACCGTCCTCTATGTTTTGACTATACAAGTGCCAGCCTTCTTCAATGTCAGCATGAATAGTGACCAGAACTGCATCATCTGTAATTTCATAGGTTGTGGTCCACTTTACCGGTTGGGGCTGTGCAAACAATACCACTGCCAATAAAGTAAACAATCCAGTTAGGATACGCTTCATATATGATGATTTATCTCTGCAAGATAGGCCATGTCATCGCTCGAGACAACTCTTAATGAATCATCAATCCTGTAGCCTAAAACCCAGATTAACTTACCCTCTTGGGTAGCAACATAAACGTGCTCTTTATGGTGGCGCGGGAGTTTCAGTTCATTTAAAAAATCAGCTACTTTTTTTCTTCCTTTCATTCCCAACGGCACAAATTCATCTCCAGGCCTCCACCTACGAATAATAAGAGGGAATTTTAATGCGGCCATACTCAGCCACTCATGGTCCAAACTAAAGTCAATATTTTGAGTAGATGTGGGAGTGAATGTTAGCGAAAACGGCAGAATACTCGTGTCATGTATATCATTGATGACATATTCATGAGGATCTAATTCTCTTTTTTTTGAAAGAATAAATTGACCCCGATCTCTTACCAAAAGGTGCTTTTTACCAAAGGTAATATGACCTGTTTCACCCCGGAGAAAATGACCTATTTCTTTAAAACTAAATCCTTTGTCTATTTCTCGGCAATACCTAAACAGTAAGATCTGAGCATAATCCCTATTAACCCAGGATCCTTCGTTGATGAAGTACTCGCCAGAGCGGCATATCACTTGACCCTCTGTCCAATCCACTAAAAGACCTTGCAGCAATGCATTATCTCTAATTAAGTTATCGATTGATTTTTTGAGTCCCCCTCTCCAGCGAGGATCAACTTCGTCCAATACTGGAGCTAAATCATGTCTGATTTTATTTCGGGTGTACTTCGTAGATTGATTCGAGGCATCTTCGCACCAGGTAAGGTCCTTTGTTTGTGCATAATCCAGCACCTCTGTTTTATCCATGTCTTTTAATGGACGGATTATGGCCGTGTTAGACATTCCTGTCATTCCACTTAAACCACTTCCACGCAGCGCATTCATGAGAAAGGTCTCTCTTCTATCATCGGCATGGTGGGCAGTAAAAAGATACACGGCATCCAGTAACACCACTTGCTCTTGAAACCAGTTGTACCTCAGGTTTCGTGCCCAATTTTGAAGATTTTCTCCATCGCGATCTTTAGGATCAACACGAAGCACTTTAATTTCAAATCTATGCTCCTCTGCATACCAGCGGCACCAGCGTTCATCTTCGTCGGATTCGTCTCGAAGACCATAATTTACATGGAGCAGATACGGACGAATGCCATAACGCTCCACCAACAAATGACTGAGCACTACAGAATCTACGCCGCCGCTAAATCCTAAAATTGCTTTTGATCCGGGAATGAGTTCTGGAAGTTCCATTGCCTAAAGGTAGTAACCGCAGCGTTATTTGGCAGAGTGGAATATACTCTCTGCTTTAAGCATGCATTCTTCATATTCTTCTTGAGGATCACTGAGAATGGTAATGGCTCCCCCTACGTGTAAAGTGGCCACATTAGACGCTGTGTTCAAAGCGATACTTCTGATCACAACATTGAAGTCAAAATCTCCATCAGGAGCAACGTACCCTACGGCTCCTGAATAGACTTCCCTAGCGGTCTTCTCATGACGCTCGGCCAGTTCCATAGCGCTGATTTTTGGGGCACCCGTCATTGAACCCATAGGAAATGAAGCAGCAACGATATCCCAATTCGATACCTCAGGTTTTAGCGCTGCTTTTACCGTTGATATCATCTGGTTTACATTTTTAAACGCGTGCACTCCACACAATTCAGTGACCTCAACACTACCTTTTGACGCGACATGACTTAGATCGTTTCTTACTAAATCTACGATCATGACATTCTCAGCCCGCTCTTTTTCACTCTCAATTAGCATCTTTTGAGCGAGTTCGTTGCCTTGATTTAATCTTCTATTGGTGCCTTTTATGGGCTGACTTAAAATACTCCTCTGCTCTTTAAGGACATACCTTTCAGGGGAGGTACACAACAGTATATGATGGTCCAGTTTTAAATACGCTGAAAAGGGAGCATCTGTAGCATCAGCCATTTTCTGGAACAATGCAACAGGGTCTAATTCCTTTATTTCTGCGCGGAAGGATGTGCAATAATTGACCTCATAGATGTCACCATTTTGAATATGTTGCTGAAGAGATTCTATGGCTTGTATATATTGCGATCTAGTTTCGATCGCTTTAAACTTTAGGTGAGTAGGACCATCCTTTGTTCGAGATGAAGCCTGCAATACCATATCTAATACCTTTTGAGCTTCCTCTTTGGTAGAGGCCGATATTTCTAACGTCCCATCAAGACTTAAAACACCCACGATTTCAGGAATAAAGAATTGAGCATCCGGCCAGTCTCCTTGGGCAGGATTACCCTTAGATAGTTTTTCAAACTCATGTCTGAGTTCATAGCCTAAGAAACCAAACTTCCATCCACTTTCTAGACCTCCAGATTTCAGATCTTCTTTAAACAATACTTTTTCCGCACCCCAACCGAAAACCAATTCATACTTTTTGTGAGAATTAGGATAACCGCGTGAGGTGTATAGGGCAAAAAAAGATCGACTGCTGGAAAGTTCCAACAGCCGATTTTCTATAGTAATCGGATCGACATTATAGGCCGATACTTTTTTCATTAGCTGTGAATAGCTCTGTTTGCCGTCGCAGCTAAAGCTGCTTCCTTCAACGCCTCAGTGTAGGTTGGATGGCCATGAGAAATGCGTCCTATGTCTTCAGCTGAAGCACGGAATTCCATAGCGGTAACTGCTTCCATGATAATGTCAGCCGCTCGTGCAGCAACAATATGTACCCCTAAAATCTCGTCAGTAATTTTGTCTGCAAGGACTTTAACTACACCATCAATATCACCAGAAGCACGTGAACGCCCTAAAGCCCTCATCGGGAATGAACCCACCTTATACGCTGCGCCTTCTTCCTTGAGTTGTTCTTCTGTTTTGCCCACAGCAGCAACTTCTGGCCAAGTATATACAATACCCGGAATGAGATTATAATTGATATGGGGCTTCTCTCCTGCAATCGATTCAGCTACAAAAACGCCTTCTTCCTCCGCCTTGTGAGCGAGCATGGCGCCTTTAATGACATCACCAATAGCATAAATATTAGGAACCGCTGTTTGCAAATGGTCATTCACATTAATGCGTCCTCTTTCATCGGTTTCAATGCCCACATTTTCAAGACCCAATTTGGCCGTGTAGGCACCGCGACCCACAGCAACCAAGCAGTAGTCTCCTTCGAAAACAACTTCATCGCCTTTTTTATTTGTCGCAGTCACCTTTACAACATCACCATCTCTGGTCACATTACTCACTTTAGATGACAAACTGAATTTCATACCCAATTTTTTCAAACTACGCATCAACTCCTTGCCCATCGCACCATCCATAGTAGGAATAATGTTCGGTGCATATTCTACAATAGTTACCTCAGCTCCTAAACGCTTGTAAACAGAACCTAATTCCAGTCCAATCACACCACCACCAATAACGATCATGTGTTTGGGGATTTCCTTTAAGCTCAGTGCTTCAGTTGAGGAAATAACACGCTCTTTATCAAACTTCGCAAATGGTAATTCAATAGGTTTTGAGCCTGTTGCAAGGATAATATGTTTGGCGGTTACCTGAGAAGTTTCTTCGCCATCCACTTGAACCGTGTTTTTATCTATTAAAGAACCAAAACCATGTAATACGGTAATCTCGTTCTTCTTCATCAGGTAGTCTATACCATCACAAGTGATGTCAACTACACCAGATTTTCGTTCGATCATTTTCGCAAAATCAATCTTAGGTGGATCGATATTGATTCCATGATCTGCAAATGAATGTGCTGCCATGTGGTAATGCTCGGAAGAATCTAGAAGTGCCTTTGATGGTATACATCCTACATTCAAACAAGTACCTCCCAATGTGGCATACTTTTCTATCAAGGCTGTTTTCATGCCTAGTTGCGCGCAACGAATGGCGCTAACATATCCTCCAGGTCCAGAACCTATCACAACTACGTCGTAAGAACTCATTGAATTTTGTTTTTTAAACTTGTACCAAAGTTACACACGCGAAATAGTTAGCGCGGTTTTAATCGAAAAAATCTGCTAATAAGAATTACAAACAAGTTCGCGAAGAAAATGACGGCCATCATTGGCCCCAATATATTCCCCGTTCTCACATAGAATGTCTGCCCTTCCATTAATGGAACTTCTGCTGTAATCACTCCTTCTGTGTCCCAATCAAGCCGCTGTAGTATTTCTCCTTTAGAAGAAATTATTGCACTAATTCCAGTATTCGCACTGCGAACAACATATTTATTTTGTTCAATGGCCCTGAGCCCCGAGAAATTTAAATGCTGTACATGACCAGGCGTATTACCCCACCAGCCATCATTAGTAATCACTGAAATCAGATTGGCTCCTAGCCTAGCGTAGGCCGTTGCATAATCTGAGAACTCATTCTCCCAACAAATTACTGGGGCCAATTTCAAACCAATGGAATCCGCATTAAATACTTTGCGATGATCAGAAACACCTAATGTTCCAGATGCACCACCTAGTTCAATGGCCCAATCACCTAAAAGAGGTTTTAGGTATCGAAAAAACGGCATCTTTTCGCCACCTTGAACCAACTTACCTTTGTGATATACCTCGAACGAGCTTCTATCCTCCTTTATAAAAATAGCGCTGTTATACAAGGTGTAAAATCGGTCGCCATACGGACGGTTGTATATGTTGGACTCGTATTGGAAGTCATACGTAGTAGCACCGAAAACTGAAACGGCACCATACTTTCTCAATACATGCACTAGCTTTTTTTCTGCGACTGATTGGCCGATTTTCCCTTCTTCTCTGGCTTTGGGTAGAAATGTTTCGGGAAGAACAATCAAATCTACTTTTGGTCTGTTCACCTCGGAGAGCAGTCGGTCAACTTTTTCAATCTGAGTTCGCTCAGGCAAATCCCATTTTTCCGAATACGCATCAATGTTTGGCTGTACGACATGTACTCTAATGGACTGTTCTGAGGCAGACTCAGGTAAAGTCCATAATCCTAAGCTCAGTAGTATTGGCAGCACAACGACCCCTAATTTCAGGAATATCGATGAGCGTTTATTAGACCATAATAATGCCATAAATAACACCCAGAGCGTACCTCCGACAGCTCCAGTCCATGAGTACCATTGTACCCAATGTGGAAGTCCATGAAACGTATTGCCCAGGTTAAGCCATGGGAAAGAAAGTCCCCAAGACTCATGTAAATGCTCAAAAGCCATCCAGCATGCAATCACTGGTAAATATTCGATGCGGCGCAAAGACTTCCACCTGGACAAAACAGCTGAGGACCGAACACCAAACCATAACGCAAATGCCATTAACCCTCCATTTACGACAACCGTAGCAAACAAACCCAATGGATGGGCATTGGCGATCCAGTAGGTTGTTGCTCCGTTCCAAAGTGCGAAAATCAGATAAAGAAACCCCAACGGCTTATTGGAACGCCGGGCTACTTCAATGCTGAGGATAAAACCGGGCAAAATAAGTAATGCCAACCAGGACCATGTCCAAGCAGCAGTAAGGCAAAGCGCCGCCAAAACAGATAAGGTTAATGAGTTTAGTTTTCTCCATTCCATCATAGAGCCAAAATAATGCATCTTTGCACTGCATGAAACACATTCCAAATCTTTTCACACTTGCCAACGCAAGTTGCGGAGTAATAGCGATTTATTTCATTACTGCCCAGAGCATAACGGGAGTAGCTATTTGCTTGATTGCAGCTGCCGTTTTCGACCTTCTAGATGGGTTTTTAGCTCGTAAAATGGGGGTTCAAGGGCCACTTGGCAAAGAACTTGACTCACTTGCTGATGCTATTTCTTTTGGAGCTGCACCTGCTTTTTTATGGGCTAGTATTTTAGGTGATTATGGTCAAGTTCCTCAACCGTTCGCTATCCTACTTGGGGCATTCATTGCTGCTTCAAGCGTATACCGTTTGGCGAAGTTTAATCTAGATACCAATCAAAACAGTGATTTTATTGGCATGCCAACTCCGGCCAATGCCCTTTTTGCACTAGGACTTTGGTCCTGGCTGGGTAATTGGGAGCAATGGGAGGTACTCCTGCATTATAACGAAGACCAACAACTCGTCTTTACCCTTGTAATGCTTGCGTTATGGTCGATCAACGTCTACTGGCTCAACGCTGGATTTAAAGTGATCAGCTTCAAACAAGGTGAGGGCGTTTATCGCAGGAATGCGCAATGGTCGGTCATGATTTTGTTTCCTGTTTTAGCCTACTTTTTTAGAGCACTTTCATTAAGTATTATTGTACTTTTGATGCCAATTATTAGTTACATATCCATTCGACTCGAAGCGAAGTCATAACCATTATATCACTATGAAATTCACTGCTGAAATCAACGTAATGCCTCAAAAAGCTCTTTTAGACCCACAAGGAAAAGCTGTTGGCGCTAACTTGAAAAACATAGGCTTATCGCCTTTGACTAACGTTCGCATTGGAAAGCACATTACCTTGGACATTGAAGCTGACGATAAAAATGCTGCTGAAGCCATGGTTATCGAAGCTTGTGAAAATTTATTAATTAATCCTGTAATGGAAGGTTTCGAAATCACCGTTACCGAAGCTTAATTAAGTTTGAACTTTCTAGCTCATTTGCACTTAAGCCCGGACCATTCATTGGTGCGGGTTTTTAATTTTTCAGGAGATGGGTTCAGAGGATTACATTGGAAGACAACAGCGAGCTCAGAAATGCTTCTCGGAGTAGAATTACATCGGTTTATAGATTCCTTTACGGATGAACACGAACTTACCAAAAAGGCTAAAGCTTTGCTCCGACCTAAAGCTAAGCGCACGGCATCAATAGCATTAGATTTATTGGGAGACTATTTTCTTCACAAGCACTGGGAAACCATGCGCGTGATGCAAGATCATAGCACTTCTCTAACTGTGGAGCATTTTATCAATTCCATGATTACTGAAATTGATACGCACCGATCTTTATTGGTGGGTAAAGCATCACGTATGGCCCCTTATCTGACCTCTGAAAACTGGCTCATGAGTTATCAAACCTTAGACGGTATTGGACATGCCGCACAAGGAATGGCGCTCAGACATCCAGCTGTAAAGGACCTTCCACTGTTTTTCAAGCAATTAGACTCCGGAGATTATCAAATCGCTGAACAATGGTTTCTTGAATTTTATCCTAAGCTGATGCAAGCCTGCCAGCAATGGACTTTGGCCCATCCTGCTCATAAGATGTTATCACTCTCGTGACGAACTATTCGTAGGTGTTGTATCTTTGCTAAAAGATTAGCGATCACATGATTTATATCAAGCGTAGAGAGCAGTTTTGTGCTGCACACAAGCTTTGGAATGACAAATGGGATGCGGAGACTAATAAGAAGGTTTTCGGCAAATGTTCCAATGAGAACTACCATGGTCATAACTTCGATCTAGAAGTTACTGTAAAAGGCGAAATAAATCCTGAGACCGGATTTGTAATGAACCTATTTGACTTAAAGAATATCGTACGAGAGCACATCATTGAAGTGGTTGATCATAAAAATTTCAATCTAGATATTGATTTCATGGAAGGTAAAATGCCAACTGCAGAAGTCATTGCTATGGAATTCTGGCGCATTCTTGCTCCTGAAATCACTCCTTACAAGGCTCAATTGCACAAAATCGTGCTCGCAGAAACGAATAACAACATCATAGAATATTACGGAGAATAATGAGAGCATACGTATTTCCAGGACAAGGAGCTCAATACCCAGGCATGGGAAAAGACCTCTACACAAATTACCCAGCAGCGAAAGAATTGTTTGATTTAGCGGATCAAGTACTGGGATTTTCGTTGAGTAGTATCATGTTTGAAGGGACTGCTGAAGAACTTAAAGAAACTAAGGTAACCCAGCCAGCCATATTCACGATGAGCGTCATCATGGCCAAACTACTTGGTAATGACTTCACACCAGATTTAGTTGCAGGACATAGTTTAGGTGAATTTTCAGCACTCACAGCAGCTGGAGCCCTAAGCTTCGAAGATGCACTTGTTTTAGTCAGTAAGCGTGCTATGGCTATGCAAAAGGCTTGCGAAACAACACCTTCCACAATGGCTGCAATACTAGGTTTATCTGACCAACAGGTTGAGGATATCTGTGTTAGTGTAGACGGCATCGTGGTCGCTGCTAACTATAATTGCCCAGGGCAATTGGTCATCTCAGGTGAACTTACTGCCGTTGAAAAATCTTGCGAAAAAGCAACTCAAGCAGGTGCACGACGCGCTATAATCCTACCCGTTGGTGGTGCATTTCACAGCCCCCTTATGGAGCCTGCGAGGGAAGAGCTTGCAGCAGCTATATCAGCCACTGTTTTTAAGACTCCGATCTGCCCAGTCGTACAGAATAGTGTCGCAAAAGCTGTTCAAAATCCAGAGGAGATAAAACAAAACTTAATTGATCAACTGACTGCTCCGGTAAGATGGACGCAAAGTGTTCAGGAAATGATAACCCTCGGCGCTACGGATTATATTGAATGTGGCCCCGGAAAAACCCTCCAGGGTTTGATCAGGAAAATTGATCGTTCCACGACAGTGAGCGGCATAAATTTCGAATGATGAAAGAGGTAACGTGGAAAAGCCCATCAAACATAGCCTTAGTAAAATACTGGGGTAAATATGATATTCAGATACCGGCGAATCCCTCAATTTCATTCACCCTGAGTGAAGCTGCAACGACAACGACGTTAAAGTATAAACCAGGACGTGGTGAACTAAAAGTGTTTCTTGAAGGCATAGAAACACCCTCTTTCCAACCGAAAATCGAAACCTTCCTCCAAAGGACTATTGCACTCTTCCCATTTACTTCTGATTTTGATTTCGAAGTGCACACCTCCAATAGTTTTCCGCACAGTTCAGGAATAGCGTCATCCGCCTCAGGCATGAGTGCTTTAGCGTTGTGCTTAACCAGTATAAAAGTAGCCCTTGGTCTAGAAGTTTTAGATTTCTTCCAGCTGGCTAGTGAAGCCGCAAGACTGGGGTCTGGATCAGGCTCAAGATCAGTATATGGACCACTAGCCGCTTGGGGAACACATGCTGAAATAGATGGGAGTAGCGACCACTTCGCAGTGAGTTTTAAAGATGTCGACCCCGTCTTTACAACTTTTCAAGACACCATCTTATTGGTGGATAAAGGAGAAAAAGCAGTGAGTTCAACAGTGGGTCACGGATTAATGGAGGGCCATCCTTATGCAGAGTCTAGGTTTCTTCAAGCCCATGAAAACCAAAGTATACTGTTGACCGCAATGCTGGATGGTGACCTAGAAACTTTTGGAGAAGTTGTAGAGAGCGAAGCCCTTACACTGCACGCAATGATGATGACTTCTTTCCCTTACTTTATATTAATGAAGCCTCAAACTTTAGAGGTAATCAACAGTATTTGGAGGTTTAGAAAAGCAACTGGAAATCCTGTATTCTTTACACTAGATGCTGGTGCCAATGTCCATGTATTGTATCCAAAATCTCACAAAGAAATAATTCTTAAATTCATAGATGAAGAATTGCGAACATTCTGTAAGGATGGGAGTTACCTTTGTGACGAAGTTGGTTTTGGACCAACGAAACTAAATGAACATGAGCTTGACTGATCCTTTGTTTTACGGTAAAATACTACTCTTTGGAGAATACGGTATCATAAAAGATAGTATGGGTCTCTCTATACCCCACGCTTACTACAAAGGTGCGTTTAAGTTTTCCAAAGCATTCACACCAGAAGAGGCAAAAAGTAGCGCGCATTTATCCAAGTATATAGATTATCTAAAACGCGATGACGCGACGTGTACGTTTGATTTTGAAACCTTCGAAAAAGATATTTCGCATGGTCTCTTTTTTGACTCCTCCATCCCCCAGGGATTTGGCGTGGGTTCATCAGGAGCTTTAGTTGCGGCGATTTACAATAAATACTGCACGAACAAAATTTCCGCTCACCCAAACAAACCTTCAGAGATAAAAGAGTTAAAGAACGTTTTTAGCTGGATGGAAAGTTATTTTCATGGAAAGAGCAGCGGTATTGACCCAACAATATGCTATTTAGGTCTGCCTTTACTGATACAGAGTAAGGATAAACTAGGCACTGTCACTTTACCCGAGCAAGGCTTGAATAAGTCTGGAGCAGTTTTCTTACTCAATAGCGGATCCCCCGGAGAAACTCAGCCAATGGTTGAGATCTTCATGGAAAAACTCAAAGAGGATGGGTTCAGACATATGCTCAAGAATCAATTCATTAAATATAATGACGCGTGCATACAAGCCTTTGTTAAAGGAGATAAAACGCCCTTATTTTCAAACCTAAAAAAACTTAGCGGACTAGTCTTGGACTATTTCGATCCAATGATACCGTCTGGATTTCATGAATTATGGAAGGAAGGTTTGGAGTCTGAGGAATATTTTCTAAAACTTTGCGGATCAGGTGGTGGAGGTTTTGTCATGGGATTCACTCGAGACTACGAAAATATCAAAGACAAATTCAAGGAGTTCGATCCTGAGGTTGTTTATAGATTTTGAAACCACTTAGCCGACGTCGATTAAAATTTCTGAAATCTCTGGCTCTTCTGAGTCAAATTCGTTGGTACAATATTTTAATGCTCGTTACGGGTCAGTATCTGGCGGCACTATTTGTATTCGCACCTGAAGGAGATAAATTATCTACTTTATTTGACACCAACACACACCTCGTTATATGGTCCGGAGCTCTGGTCCTGTCTTTTGGATTCCTCATCAATAGCTTTTACGACCTAGAGTCTGATAGTATTAACAGACCTCAGCAAACTGCTTTTGAACGATTAGTCAGTAAACGCACGAGCCTAAGAATAGCCCTTACTCTTTTACTTATTGCCATGGTTATGGCGGTAACAGTGAGCTATAGAGCATTTCTTTTTTACGGTTTATATGCCTTCGCTTTATGGTTGCACAGCCATAAATTAAAAACTATTCCGATTGTCTCGCACAGCAGCGCTGCGATTTTAGCATTGGTTCCTTTTTTTGGAATATCCGTTTACCAGCAGTATCTCAGTATTCACACTTTTGCCTTTGGTGCATTGCTAGGACTAACGCTGTTTTCCAGAGAGTTACTCAAAGATTTAATGATGTTTAAAGGAGATGTTTTAGTGGGGCGTTCCACAGTAGCAAGTGAATATGGACTGGGTCAAACTCGGTTTGCACTTTTAATAGGTAACTCTATCGCTTGGATACCTGCTTTTTTCACGAGAGATCTTTTTTCTGACATCGCGGAAAAAGGTATATTTCTAATCCTAGTCATGCTTACGCTATCCAACCTTGCAACACTCAGAACGAACGAATTGAAAGACCTTAAATGGGCACATTTAGGCTATAAAGTCATCATAATTTTAGGCATACTTACCATACCTTTTCTATAGGAACTTTACCTTAACAAGGAAAGGACACCTTCCCTTATCACAATTTCATCAAATGGTAAATAAGCGATCATTCTCCAGGAATAGGCGCCCATAGGTAGATTCTTTCCATTAAATGTACCGTCCCAGCATGCATCAATATCGGAGGTTCTATACACCTCATTACCCCAACGATTAAGTACCACGAGTTCATACCCTTCATATCCAACTCCTTTGATTTGGAAGCAGTCGTTCACACCATCATTGTCAGGAGTAAAAGCTGTTGGTATGTACATATAAAAATCAGTTTCCACAGCAACAAGAAGAGTGATGCTGTCTATGCAGCCGAAGTCACTTGACACCACCTGTGTTACCTCATAATCTCCTGGTCTAGAGAAGTCATACTCAAACGTCTCTCCTGAGATGACCGTGGAATCTAAGTACCATGTCCATGTGACCTCATTAGAAGCTTTTTCATCAAACAACACCCTTAGCGGAACATACGGATCATTAAGATATTGAAACCCTGCTGATGGTGCTGGCATGTTAATCGCTTGTGCACTATCCAACTTAAATACACCACAACCATCCGTTAAACTAAACTCATAAAACGAAGTATCTGAATAAGGCAAAAAGATCCGTGGATTGTTTTGAGATAGATTATTTGACCAATAAAAGGACAATGGGGGCTCGCCGCCATAATAAAAGGGAGCCAGCATCGCAGAATCCCCAGGACAGACGCGAACCGTATCTCTTTCGTAAACCATAGAAGTATAGGGCTTCAAGAAAATATCTTGGCTTAATTCCAGGGTGTCCCCACATTCGTCAAAAACTGTGAACGTATACGTTGTATCTGACAATACTTCAACAAATCTATTGAGTGCAATCACACTATCGCCATTCCAGTAGCCATAATAGTCTCCTTCATATGAATTTAGCACTACAGATAATTCAACGCTATCCCCTGGGCATGACACTGAATCTGAAGATGATAACAACACCATACTTGCATCCAAGGTATCCTTGTCACGCAGATAATAAGTCATCCTATTCACTGGATAATTATAGCAATCCGTGAACACATAATCTTGGACAATAATTAAAGTATCTAATCCCTCGACGAGGTTGTCATCATAGATCCAAAAAGTCAAGGTGTCAGCTTGTTGTCCAGGTAACAAATACAAGGTATCCGGTAGCGTGCTAAAATCCTGCCCCTCGATAGCATTGCCCTCGGTTGCAATAGGGATTTTCATAGTAACGCCCAGATTGGAAGATCGCGCGAAGATGATCTGGTTCTTATTGCAGCCTTCGACCAAAAGGGAGTCATTAAAAGTGTTTCCAACATTGGTTGAATCACTGATGGTAATAACCGGTCCTTTTAAGGAGTTTTCCTCTAAGAATACGGCTGAACTTAAAGCGTTATCTGAGACATTCGCAAGCTTAAGCCGAATCGTATACCATCCACCACATTGCACATTAGCCTTCGCTGTAAATTTATCTGTGTAGCCATCTAATGTGGTGATAGAACCATTGGACGCGTTAAAATAGGCGCTATGCGCAACAAAATTTGGGTTTGCACTTAAGCAATTGGATGCATTGCCTGAACTTGAAGAGCCTGAATTAATAGTATTCACTGCAATAGGAATAGTCGTGCCAGGTATGGTCGCTATATTCTTTACAATAGTCTGTCCAGTGGCCGCTGTCACCCCATCAATGTACGTTCCTTCCAGAAAAAAGCCGAACACATCATTGAAATTTGAGCAGGTATATCCGTCATATTCATGAGAACCAAAACAGTAATTAAATGATATGGTGTCCGTTTGAGCGATAAAACTAAACTCTATCTCCACCATGTCTTTGATCGCGTAGCCCGATGACCCCAGTTGCGTCAATACTGAAGACAGCTCGGCATCTGTAAAAGTGGTATTGTTTCCAGCACCATTAGTCGCGGCAATCACATCGGATGCATTTTGCGCTGCGACCATTACAATTCCAGACTGAACAGGGAACGTGGTGTCATTTGCTTGAAAATATCCTATCTGAGTCGTTGAGGCTTGGGTTAAAGGCAAAGCGTTCTGTCCCATATTGTAAATCGACAGGGTGGAATCAACAAGGATATTAGAGGCCATCCAGTAGGGTTTCTTATAATTCCCTAATGAGGACACTGTCATGCTTTGACCTAGCATATAGCCAGTAGTCATACAGAATAAGAAAACAATCAATTTAGGCATGTCTCGAAGATAGAAAAATCCTCACTTTAAGACCTATGAAATATCTAGTCTGTAACTTTGAGGGAATTCAAACAATAAGATACGTTATGAACCCGAAAAAATTTATAGAAAGCAACAAGGACCGTTTACTTAATGAACTGTTCGAATTACTTCGCATTCCATCAATTTCAGCTGACCCAGCTTATAACTCGGACGTTCAAGCTTGTGCTGAAGCTATATCAGGGCACATGTCAAAATTAGGTCTTGATCATGTTGAAATATTTAAAACCAACGGACACCCTATCGTTTACGGAGAATGTATTGTTGATTCAAGCCTTCCCACAGTATTAGTCTACGGTCACTATGATGTTCAACCTGCAGACCCAATTGACCTGTGGGATCAAGATCCGTTTGAGCCCGTCATTAAGCGCACCGAAATTCATCCTGAAGGAGCAATTTTCGCTCGAGGGGCATGTGATGATAAAGGGCAAATGTTTATGCATTTTAAAGCTTTCGAAGTCATGAAGGATGCAGGAGAAATTCCTTGCAACATTAAATTCATGATCGAAGGTGAAGAGGAAGTGGGATCCATGAACCTTGAACCATTCATTTCAGAACATCAAGACAAACTCGCTTGCGACACCATACTTATCTCTGATACTGGTATGATCGCTAATGATACGCCTTCTATTACGACAGGACTTAGGGGTCTGAGTTATGTCGAAGTGGAAGTCACTGGCCCAAACAGAGATTTACACAGTGGGCTTTATGGCGGTGCAGTAGCCAACCCACTAAATATTCTCGCGAAAATGGTCGCTAGCTTACATGATGACAACGGCCAAATCACGGTCACTGGTTTTTATGATGGCGTTGAGATCGTATCACTTGAAGAGCGCGCTTTAATGGCGCAGGCCCCTTTTACTCAGGAAGCTTTTAATGCTTCAATTAAAATACCAGCTCCTTTAGGGGAAGATGGTTATACAACATCCGAGCGTACCTCCATCAGACCAGCATTAGATGTTAATGGAATGTGGGGCGGGTATATAGGCGAAGGCGCGAAGACGGTCATTCCATCTAAAGCTTACGCGAAAATATCTATGCGTCTGGTTCCAGGACAAGATCCAGCGGATATTACAGAAAAATTTACACAACACTTCAAGGCCATTGCTCCGGAGAGTGTTTCTGTAAAGGTTACCCCACACCATGGCGGCTTACCTTACGTTACACACACGAGTAATCCTGCGTATAAAAGTGCATCAAAAGCATATGAAATGACCTTTGGCAAGGCAGCGCTTCCTGTAAGAAGTGGTGGATCTATTCCTATTGTAGCTCTTTTCGAGCAAATTTTAGGTGCCAAAAGTATCTTAATGGGTTTTGGACTCGATAGCGATGCTATCCACAGTCCCAATGAACACTTCGGAGTATTTAACTACTTTAAAGGGATAGAGACCATACCTTATTTCTATAAGTTTTATGCGGAACAACATGGTTCATAAAAAAGGCTCCCAATTGGGAGCCTTTTTTATTTTACCCAATGTCTATGAACAAAGACATTATGAATCCTGTATACCGTTTCCGAATATCTTTTGGTTGTATTAGATATAATAGATCTCTGAATTCAAAAAGTTAGCGGCATCATTAGGCCGCAAAAACAACACGTCAAAGTCCTAGTTGAGGTAACTTAAGGTTAAATTTGGATAATGCGCAAATACCTTTTTCTCTTTATATCGACACTTATATTACCTCAGTGTAACATGAATCAATCTTTGAACGAATTAAACACGAGTTCCAGCCTTTATTTAAGACAGCATAAGGACAATCCTGTTCATTGGAAATTATGGTCCCCAGAAACGCTGAATAGTGCGGAAAAGGAGCAAAAGTTAATGATCATATCTATTGGTTATTCGAGCTGCCATTGGTGCCATGTGATGGAAGAAGAGAGTTTTGAAAAAGAATCAGTGGCCCAGATCATGAATGACAATTACGTCTCTATAAAAATAGACCGGGAAGAAAGACCGGATATAGATGCGCGTTACATGAGTGCTGTTCAACTCATGACCGGCGCGGGCGGTTGGCCACTCAATGTGATTGCACTCCCGGATGGGACTCCTGTATTCGGCGGCACTTATTTCAACCAAGAAGACTGGGTGAGTGCTTTAAGTCAAATTGCTCAAATGTGGCAGGACCAACCCGATCGCATAAAGGATTACGGTAAAGAGATGCGCAGTGGATTGAATGAGATGATTGAAGTCAGCCTCAAAGCAAAGAACGGCGGATTTAAACCTGAGGATTTTCAGGATGTGGCTGCCTTTTGGCAACGAACTATTGACCCAGTTAACGGCGGACCAAACGGTTCGCCTAAATTCCCTTTACCCTCTAATTACAGCTTTCTATTGGATTATGCCCTACTCGCGAAAGATACAGGCATGACGGACTATGTGTTTAATACCTTAAATCATATGGCCCTCGGAGGTATTTTCGATCAGTTGCACGGTGGGTTTACGCGTTATTCCACGGATAGATTTTGGAAAGTTCCTCATTTCGAAAAAATGCTTTACGACAACGCGCAACTTATTAGCCTTTACTCAAAAGCTCATAGAGCATCACCTATGAAACTGTACGGTGAAACTGTACATAAAAGTATTGGGTTTTTGCGTAAGGAAATGCACTTAACAGAGGGCCTTTATGCCGCCGCACTAGATGCGGACTCACGAACTCCTAGAGAAAACAGAGAGGAAGGTGGCTACTATACCTGGACAGATCAGGAAATTCAGGCCATGGTTATTCCTGAAAAGGAACTCTTTAAACTTTATTTTGACCTTATTCCAGGCCATGATTGGGAAGGCAAGTTTATTCTTCACCGAACTCTTTTAGACGAAGACTTCATCAAACAGCACCCTGAGATAGACGAAGACTTTAGCGACCTTAAGAAAGGATGGCATGATGCACTACGGGCCGCCTCGAAAGTTAGGATAAAGTCCCATCCTAAACCTGTGCGTGACGAAAAAGCCATTACCACCTGGAATGCACTGTTGGTAGAAGGGTTTGCAAACGCCCATTTTGCTTTTCCTGAGAAAGGCTATGACAAGTTTGCCATAACACTCATTGACGCCATGACTTCGTTGCTGATTGAAAAAGGTGAATTAGCCCATCAATACTCAGGAGGTAAAGCGCAAGGAGAAGCATTTTTAGACGATTACGCCGCATATGGTCAAGCGCTCTTATATGGCTATCAATTAACCGGACAAGATCATTTTTTACAGGATGCACTTGAAATAGCTCAAACTATAGTCAATAAATTTCCCAATCAAGGCAGTAGTCCTTTCCGACCGTATGCTTCGAGTAACGTGGCGGATTGGCAACAAGTGATTGAGATTGAGGACAATGTTATTCCAAGTGCAAATTCCATGTGTGCCTTTTTCTTCTTTAGAATTGGACAGTTTTCTGAACAAACTGCGTACCGTAAAACCGCGACTGAAATGCTAGAAGCTGTTCACGGTAAAGTGTTTAAATATGGACCCAATTTTTCCAATTGGCTCTCCTTAGGTTTGGAGAAAAGTTATGGAACCAATGAAATTGTAGTCTGCGGTGCGCAGTCCAACATCTTCAGCGCACTTATGACAAAATCAACTTATGTTCCGGGTACCGTATACCTTCAAAGTTTAACAGACGGCGATGGACCACTGCTTAAAGGGCGATTTTCACCGGGAAACACGTTAATTTACGTGTGTAAGAACTCAAGTTGTCTGCTACCCACCAATTCTACCACACAAGCTATAGATACATGGAAAAACTAAGCACCTGTCCTTGGTGTCTATCCTCTGAGCTTTATAAATCATACCATGACCAGGAATGGGGGCGACCAGTGAGAGAGGAAACTAAGATGTTCGAATTCTTACTACTCGAAACCTTTCAAGCAGGACTTAGTTGGATTACAGTATTAAATAAAAGGGAGGAGTTTCGTAAAGCGTTTCATTCTTTCGATATGCATAGAGTGGCTGCCATGACAGACCGTGAAGTAGCCAATCTAATGCAAAATGCAGGGATCATTCGACACGAAGCTAAAATTAGAGCAGCCATATCCAATGCACAGATGGCAATCAACCTAAAGAACGAAGGCAGCTCCCTCGTCGATTTTTTCTGGTCCTATGTCAACCACCTACCGATCAATAATTGCATTACTTCGACTTCGCAGGTTCCAGGGTCGACTAAACTATCTGAAAAGATATCCAAAGACCTGAAAAAACGGGGATTTAAGTTCGTGGGACCCACGGTAATCTATGCGCATATGCAGGCGACCGGAATGGTCAACGACCACCTTACAAACTGTCCGCAGTATACTGAAATCATGAAAGGCTAAGAGATTCTTAAAGCCATTTCTTTTTTGATTTTTCAGCCACAAAATCTTTTAAGTAATACGGCTCAAAATACGCTACGTCCTCAAGATCATATGATTTCTCTTGAACACTCCGCAGCATTTGTTTTGCTGAGGGATAGCTATTATCTAAGAAATGCCACCTGTCATTTGAAGCCACTAAGGATTTGACCTTGTCTGCACAATCGCCAATCACAAAAAGTCGATGGTCTTTATATTTAGACCATGATTCTTCATTGAGGACTACTGCTTCTACCAAATCTAAAGGAATCAATGTACCACTGACATTTTCCCACACTTGGGCATAAACCTCATCTCTACGGGCATCTAGTACAGAAATAACAACATCCCCTTCAGCGGTATCAGGGAAATCAAAACATTCTAAGGTGGACACACTCATTAAAGGGATGTTCCATGCATAACACAATCCTTTTGCAGCACTAACACCTATTCTAAGCCCCGTATAAGAACCCGGGCCTTTTCCGACACATACTGCGTCTATTTGACCAGGAAGCACGGCAAACTGGCTTAAAAGTTCTTTAATGAGTACATGCAGGCGTTCACCATGAACGAACTTCTCTCCTCGCTCCTCTAGAGCGCCTTTAAGCCCAGAATGATCAACGAGCGCTACACTGCAATTCTTAGTTGCCGTTTCGAGGCAGAGAATCATTATTTCTTGTCTTGTGTTTTAACAGATGCACCGTTTTTCAGTAACCTGGACACGGCGCTATATGGACCTGTGATGACCTCTGTAGAGTCTTCTAGACCTTCAATAATGATGAATTCATCATCTTGAATTCCACTCTTAACTACACGAAGTTTCGCTTCACCATCCATTGGTAGAAATACAACTTCAAAACTCTCATCACCCTCTCCATACATCTCGCCATAAGAACTCGCTCTTGTTGAAGTATCTTTTCTAACAGTAACCGCTTGAATAGGAATCACCAAAGCACCTTTTACTTTATTCGTAACGATTTCAACGGTAGCCGTCATTCCAGGACGAAAGGGATTCTTACCATAAGATTCTATCAGATGTGCATAACTGTTATTCAGAACACGGATCTTCACTTCAAAATTAGTTACTTGGTCTGCGGAAGCACCCATAGCTAGTTTAGCGCTATTTGCGATTTCACTTACCACACCTTTAAAGTTGTCTCCTAGGTAGGCGTCTATTTCAATCAAGGCTGTATCGCCTGCAGCTAACTTAACAATGTCATTTTCATTCACCTCCACCAAGACCTCCATGGTATCAAGTTCAGCAATGCGGAGCATATCTGTACCCGTCATTGTCGCAGTACCTACAACGCGCTCCCCTAGCTCAACATTGAGCTGTGTAACAGTCCCCGAAATAGGGGCTATTATAGTTGTTCTTTTTAAATTTTTAAACGCTTCATCCAGGTTCGCTTCAGCACTTTGAAGGGCGTATTTTGAGCTTTCCTTTTGGAGCTCAGCAACCGTGATTGAGCGTTGCGCCGCATCAAACTCTTGCTGAGAGATGGCTCCTTTGACAAACAAGTTCTGGCTTCTTTCCCATAATTTTTTAGCTTCAATCAAAGCCGCATCACTCTGTGCCAAAACTGCCTTTGAACTGTTGACAGCTGCTCTAGATCTTGTGATGACACTTTCGTATATATCAGGATTGATTTTTACAAGCACTTCACCGTTCTTAACATATTGACCATCCACGACATTGACTTCAATAATCTCACCGCTGACCTCAGGACTCATTTTAACTTCAACCTCAGGCTGTATCTTTCCACTAGCCGTAACTGATTCTACTACCGTTCGTTGGTGGACAAATCCAGTTTCAATGATGACCGCATCATTGTTGCCATCAATCCATCCTTTTTTCTTCGCTAGAATTAATCCGCCAATCAACACTATGGCAATGGGAATGATGACTTTTAAGTTGATTTTCATAAGAGCTTATGTTAAAGGGTAATTTGATTAAATAGATAAAACTCCAATACTTTTACCTTGAACAGGTAATCGAACTTAGATTGAATTTCACGACTCTTGGCTGCCAAGAACTGATTCTTAGAAAGCCCCAAATCAAACGCACTAATCACACCTTCATCATAGTTAAATTGTGCATTTGTCAATGCTTCATTAGAAGCGTCAGCAGAAGCATTAGCCGCTTGATACAATGCCAAAGAGTTGGTTGCATCGACATAAGCTCGCTCAATGGTTTGTCGAACAGCGAGCTCACTTTGTTTTAGATCCAATACCGCATTGTTCTCCTGAATTTTAGCGCGCTGAACATTAGCATGGGTAACACCGCCATTAAACAACGGGATTTGGAATCCTAAACCTATGAATTGGTTCCAGTTATCATTGAGCTGATTTCCTAAAGTATAATCTATCTTACTCCCCACGTCAGGGACTGTGATTTGCTGCGGAATTTGCTCGATTGATCCTGTGACTGGATTCTCAACCAACGAATACGTCGTCAGTTGATAGTAATCAGTGAAGTATGGAAGTCCCTGCACATAATTAGAGTTTAATTGCGCTAAGAAAAACAAGGTAGGATACCGACCCGATTCAGCGAGACGTATGCCGTATTTCGCGCTTTCAGCGTTCGCAACAGCGGCACGTACTGATGGCTGCTTAGATACAGCGTCATTTTTAAGTGCGTTAGAATTATATCCAGACATTGACAACGCATCTAGGTCCAGCGCTGGCATAGCAATTTCAAAATTTTCAAAATCCGACTCTAATTGAAGTATTTGATATAATTGAAGTTTAGATAAAAGGACCGCATTCACTGCACTTGTGACATTTCCCTGATCGTTACGCATTTGAGCCACGCTCTGTAAATAATCATCCTTTGAAATGGCACCATTATCGAACAACAACTTTGTCCGCTCAAGACTCTGTATGGAAGTCGTTAATTGTCCTTGAGCAACCTCTTCCAATTGTAGGTTTACGATAATCTGAAGATAGGCCGAAGCTATATTAAGCGATACATTATTCTTGACCTCTTCAAACTGATATAGTGCCGCGACACGGTTCATTCTAGCTTGCTGAAGTTGAAACAGATTGCGTCCGCCTGAAAGTAGGGTCCAATTACCCGCCGCAGTAGCACTAAAGGTTTGTCTAGAACCTGGCTGCCTTGTATTAGATATTGGATCAATAGTTAATCCGAAATTCCAATAATAACCACCGTTAAGATTAGCCGTAGGAAGAAAAGCCAGTTTACTTTGTAGCTCCTGAACCTCAATATTTTTAACTGAGTTCCCCGCCTTTTGAATGTCTAAGTTATGTGCTTTAGCATATTCAACACATGAGGCTAAAGTCCACGCTTCTTGAGCGAAACTGGTGTTAAACAGCAAGACTAGAATGGGTGATAAAATGAATCGTAAAGGCGTGAATTTCATGAACAGAAAGGGTTAATGGCCCCCAAAGATACGCTATTTACTAAGCTTCTTTGATCGATAAAGCCTGTAAGAGATGCCGGCGATTATCAAGTACGGGAATACCATAAGATATAAAATCCCATAGTTCAATCCTGCACCAAAGCCTCCTCCATTTGCCGTTTCAGCAACGGCTTTACACATGCTACACTGGGCAGAAGACAGGGAGGGAAACAATAGTATCATTAACACGAAAATCGAACTAGTATACTTCATCAATAGTAAGGTTGCATGAATACATAGACCATCACTCCTGTTAAGGAAACGTAAAGCCATATTGGAAAAGCAAATCGAACCAGCTTCTTATGACGAGTTATATCATTAGTCCAACCTCTAAAGACACTCAACAGGGCTAAAGGAATCACCGGAACACTTAATATAATATGTGAAATAAGAATGGTGAAATAAATTGGTCTGATGGATCCTTCCCCCAAAAACTTAGCGCTTGGATAAGTTGTGTGATACACGACATAAGAAATTAAGAACAGACTGCTCAAAGTCAAGGCAGTAAGCATGAACGTCCTGTGAACAAGAACACTTCCATTTTTTATAGCTATGAGTGCAATGATCAAGCAGCAAAACGTTGCACCATTCAAAATAGCATGTACCAAAGGCAAAGAGCTTATTGGAGACTCCTCAGATAACCCGAGACCCATTTTCCAACTAGCAGGCATCACCATAAGTAAGGCCACCGCAATAGGTATTATAACACTGAGTGCATAAATGACACGTAATATCTTTTGATCTACCGTTGAGTTACTCATCATCTAACAAATTGTGTTTTTCCCTTTCTAATTCGGCTATAAGGACCTTGATATCCGACTCCATGTCGTTCAATTGAGTTACCTCTAGAACATCATACGAACCTACAATGTTCCCGAAATCATCCTTTCGACTCCTTATGTTTCCATTCCAGTCAATAAGAATAGCATTCGTACTGTGCAAGAAACCTCCGTCTGCAGTTTGATCTTCAAAAGCATTTAAATATAGCTTTTTGGCAACATCATATATATGATCTTGGTCACCTGTTGCGAAAATCCACTTGTCATCATTGTAGTTATTTATCCTTTTATACGAAGCCAAAGCAGCGACCGAGTCTTTCTCTGGATCAACTGTGATACTCAAAAGCTTAAACTGAGGATATCCCTTAAATCTTCGCTCGATTCTGTTCAGGTGGAAATTCATCGCAGGACATATAGTTGGACATGTTGCAAAGAAAAAACTTACAACATAAATCGTTGAGTCCATGGTCGCATTTGAAACCGGCTGTCCAGCACTTGATGTAAAATCGAATGAAGGGATTTCGTAGTATGATGTGTCATCACTTCCAATCACGACCTCTTTTGGACCCACATAGTCTAGGGTTTGGAAGAAAACCCCGCTTTGCCCATAAACAAAAACTATATAAAGTAAGGCAGGCAGTACTAATACTGCTATTAATACTACCCGATGTAATATGGACCGCGTTTTCATTAGCTAAATAGGTATGAACCTTCAGACAATAAAATAAACAGTAAGTAAGGTATCAGGATTAATGTTGGGAGATACAACGCGTATCTCAACGCCTTCTTTTCATATTTAACATGCATAAAAATCTGCACGATATAAGCTGCCTTCACCAAGGTCAAAACAATGAAAATGAAATTCAAGATGGACGTTCCTAAGAACTGAACAAGTAAAATTTCAGGCTTGATTATTCCTAATACAACTTCAACTCCTGTAATAATAAGTAGGATCCAGAATACTTTCCAAATCCACCAAGTTCCTTGATGTTCTGACATGATAAATATGTGTTAAACGAGATAGAAGAAAGTAAATACGAAAACCCAAACAAGATCTACAAAGTGCCAATACAAACCAACCTTTTCAATCATTCTGTAGTGACCTCTTTTCTCATAAGTACCTAAAAGTATGTTGTAGAAAATCACAAAGTTAATTATGACTCCCGAGAATACGTGGAATCCATGAAATCCTGTGATAAAGAAAAAGAAGTTTGCAAACTGCTTTCTACCGTATTCATTGCGAATCATATTAGCTCCTTGAACTACATCCCCTTTGTCCAGTAGAGCAACAGATTCTTCGTGAGAATACATTTTACCCGCTTTACCTGGCTCTTGCAAATAGAGTGCATTGTTTTGCTTCAGGGCAAACAGCACATCTTCTTTTGCAAACGATTCACCATGATTACTGGCGTGGCCTTCTTCCATTCCATGAATGACTTGACTAAAGCTTAGACGCTCGCCATCTTCATTGTATACATGAACAATCTCTTGACGGTTCGACTCAACAGCACCAGTATCACCAGAGATAAAGTGGTACCACTCCCAAGCCTGAGAACCAACAAAAATAAAACCACCAATAATAGTTAGAAGCATCCAATTCGTTACCGCCTTGCGATTCATTTTCTCTCCAGCGTTAACTGCCAATACCATAGTAACAGAGGACATTATTAAAATAAATGTCATCAATGCTACATAGAGCAATGGTTGGTCTCCTTCTAATCCAGGAAAATGAGTGAACACATTTTCAGCAATGGGCCAAGTGTTTTCATACTTAAAGCGCATTAAACCATAAGCGGTCAAGAAACCAGAGAAGGTTAATGCATCAGAAAGCAAAAAGAACCACATCATGAGTTTCCCATAACGTGCACCTAGAGGTCTTGATCCTCCGCCCCAGTGGTGTTCTTCTTTCGACGTATCAGCAGTAGAAGCCATAACGATTGGTTTTGTAAAATTTCAGCAAACTTAACGAATAACACTCAAAAAGACATATAAATAGACCCACAATAGGCCCATAAAATGCCAATATATTGAAAGCAAGCTAACTCCAAGGTAATCCTCTTGACTGTACTTGCCCTTCAAAGACTTAGACATGGTGAAAATCAACGCTATGATTCCACCTGCCAAATGAGCCAAATGAAATACTGATATCGCATAAACCCATGAGCCTGCCGGATTAGATCCAGGGCCTGTGAAAAAGACCTGATTCTCGGTCAACTCCCTCCAACCATTAATCTGAAGAAAAGAAAATAATAACCCAAGCAGAAGTGTAGCTAAAAGCGCCCCTTGAAGTGTTTTTCGGTTGCCTGTTTTTATCGCTGTCTTCCCATACCACAGCACCAGTGATGAGAATACGATCACAAGTGTACTATAGAGAAACGATGGCGGAAGCTCAAAGGACAGCCACTGCTCATTTTGTACTAACGTTGTGCGACTTACCACATAACCTGAGGTCATTCCTGCAAATGCCATAGTGATGCTTCCCATACCAACCCAAAGAAGTGGTTTCGCTGCCTTTCGGCGCTGCTGAGCTAATGTTTCCATTTAAATGTACCTGTCTATTACGTAAATAATTTGCATTCCTGTGAGATAACCAATACTACTGAACATTAGTTTTCGTGCCACCTCATCAGATCCTGATTTTAATAATTTTATAGCATTTGAAAGTACCCAAAGGCCCAAGGCGAGCACGCCAGCTGCACCAAGATAACTTAGAGTTAGTTCTCCAGTTATATGGAACACGGGCAGGATACCTGCAATGATCATCCAAATGGTATAGGTGATAATATATATTTGAGACGATCTGTTTTTAGCTAAAGAAGGCAACAGGTTATAACCTGCTCTACCGTAATCATCAAAGGAAAACCAAGCTATGGCCCAGAAATGAGGGAATTGCCAGAAGAATTGTTGGGCAAACAACGTTCCTGTTTCTATATCAAAATCATTCCTAGCCGCTACCCATCCTAACATATAAGGAATAGCTCCAGGAATAGCTCCTACAAAAACTGCCAATGGCGTTTTCGCTTTCATTGGGGTGTATACCAGCGCATATAACACGACTGATATTGCACCAAAGATGGCGGTTAGACTATTTATGAAATAAAGACAAAGCAACCCAATGGTTAGCAATATAAACGCCGCCGTATAAGCTTGAGTTAGGGTTAATGTGCCTGATGGAATTGGACGATTTTTAGTCCGGTTCATCAGTGCATCTTGCTCCTTTTCGTAGATCTGATTAAAGGCATTTGAAGCTGCAACCACACATATTCCTCCCACGATTAGTAACAAGAGGATCAACCAATCAAAGGACTGATAACCTAATAAGTACCCAACAAGCGAAGAAAAAACAACAGACGTACTTAATCTTAATTTGCCTAATCGGATGACTTCTTTAAGTAATGAGGAAGACGCAACTGCAGTCACAAAGTGTTTTATTTAAAAGACAAAGGTAAGGATGAAAGTGTTGCCTATAAAGCTACTATTCAACAATAAAATGTGGATTTAACAGGTCCTCCTTATTATAGCGAAGCGCTGTCTTATTCTTCTTTTCGACCATGGTAAATCCGGCAGCTTCAACCACTGCTTGACCAGCTGCAGTATCCCATTCCATGGTTGGCGCAAATCTTGGATAAACATCAGCTGTACCTTCCGCCACCATGCACATTTTAAGCGATGAGCCTTTGGAAATAATAGACACCTCTCCATGGGCTATTCTGTATTTTTCTATGAATGCCTCGGTTTCCTCGTTCATATGTGATCTTGACCCTACAGCAGTAAAGGGCCTCTCTTGTGCTTGAGGCAAAGAAGTTGCTTTAACCAAGTAATCCGGTGTAATGGGTGTATCCGTGTCAATCTTTAATTTAAGTGCTCCTTGGCCCTTGACACCTATATACAGTTCCCCTGAGACAGGAACGTATACGACACCTAGTATTGGAGAACCTTCTTGAACAAGTGCTATGTTGACCGTAAATTCTCCGTTTCTCTTGATGAACTCCTTCGTGCCGTCCAGTGGATCAACAATCCAAAGTGTAGACCAATGTTTACGATCTTCATAAGGTAAATGCTTTCCCTCCTCACTTAAAACCGGAATTCCTGTGGCGTCAAGAAGCTTAACAATAGCCAAATGAGCCCGAGTATCAGCCTGGGTTAAAGGACTGTCGTCTCCCTTGTAATCAACCAACGTCTCTTCATTATTATACACCTCTAGAATCTCCTTACCTGCGTCTAACGTTGCTTGTATCGCTATTAAAGAGAGCTTATCTAACTGAGTTGACGTCATGGTATTGGGTTGTGAATGAATCTAAAAAGCCTGAGCTAATGCCCAGGCCTTTAAAAAATAAGTATACTTAATTAGAGTAGTCTATTGAAGACGTGCGTTGATTGGAACAGTGTACTGCATGCGCACCGGTTTTCCACGTTGTTTAGCGGGTTGAAACGTTGGTAGTTTTTTGATCACACGAATTGCTTCATCGTCGATCAACTTATCGACGCCACGTGCAATAGTGATGCTACTCACCCTTCCGTTTCTCTCAATTACAAAATTGACATAAACCTTTCCTTGAATACCCATTTGACGGGCCAGTTCCGGAAATTCAAAATTACTCCCGATGTGCTTCATGATCTGCTGGTTAAAACACATAAACTTCTCGTCTTCCGTGGCGAACTTTTCACATCCAGGGAAAACGGGTTTGTTCTCCACAACAGCAAAATTAAAAATCTCGTCGCTCTCTTCGTCCTCTTCAACGATTTCAATTTCCTCACTCTCATCAGTCTCCGTTGATTCAAACCTGTCTCTTATACACATCTGACGCTGCCGACGATATGCAGTGTGTAGA
>OJIV01000030.1_pt1 | contig 63507 bp, 54 predicted proteins | sample 1595861 | NCBI WGS metagenome assembly OJIV01 (sample SAMN05416883, study PRJEB24817) | seawater metagenome | isolation source: Sea water | place: Canada:Atlantic | collected 2013-11
ACGAGATTTCTGCCTGTCTCGTGGGCTCGGAGATGTGTATAAGAGACAGCCTTCGGGTTATGAGCCCGACGAGCTACCAACTGCTCCACTCCGCGATTGTGGACGGCAAATATAGGGTGGTTAGAGGCATTCCACCAAACTAATGCATAGAGAAAACCATTAAATATGCGTCTAGGGCCGGAATAAACAGATTATCAACGCCGTAGGGAACTACTAATTCTATAAAGGCTAGTATAGCGGTGAAGAAAATGGCCTCAGTGATGGGGATTCACATGGCTATTCCCACTATAGCGGCGACAAGGAAGAAAGCAGATGTTCCTGCGCGCCTAGACCAACGGCAATAGGAAAAAAGTGAGAGATGGTATACTTTAGAAGATATAGGTTTCGTATTGACGCATGATGGTAATATCGGGGTCTGGCATGCGGTTGACTCGGTTATCGACTTGAACTAAGGCATAAATACATTTTTGCGCGTTACGGGATTTAGCGACTTTGTGAAGTTGTCCGGCGATAGCATTGCCTATACCCTTGGCTTGGAACTCAGGTAGGATACCCATGGTTTTAAAAATGATGGTGGCGTCGGGGAGTTCTGATAAGTAGGCAAAGCCGACTTTTTGATCTTTTATCTGGACCCAGTATAGCAGCGGGGTATTGCCAGAACCAGCGGTTATGTGTTGCAGCCAATAATGGAATTGGTCCTTAGTCATAGACTCATATCCCCAATTGCCATTGAAGATGGCGTCGATCGTATTTAGGAGGGCCTCGGGTGTTCCGGGTGAGCCTAGTTCTATCTGTTCAAGGGAGAATCCTTGATCATACCAGCCTTGAAGGAAGGGTTCGGACACTTCAATGACTCCGTCGAAGTTGGTGCGATAAGCGCTGCGGTATTTTACTACTTTTTTTGGTTGGCACGCGTTAAAAAATTGGGCTACGGAAGGAGCGTTATCCCACTCGCCAGGGAATATGGGGCTGCCGTTGGTCATCGAAATGACCTTATATGGTAAGAAAGTCGAACCATTGATGGGGCCATAGAAAGGGCCTACATATTGAGCCCTGGTTTGGGCCCATGCTTCTTGTTGATTCTCTTCGGTGCCTCCTTTCAGCTCAAAAAATCCAAAGGCGTGTCCGTCCATAAACGGATAGGTGCCGAAGCAGAAATAGTCATTGTCGATCCATTGGGCATTTGTCTTTGATGAATAGAAGTCCCAACATGTGCGTTCGTAATCACACGACTCATATCCGAGGTTGGCTTTGCGGTATCGAACAAAATTTTGAAAATGGTCACGCGTAGGTATCATAGTATGGGTTTTAAAGTGCCGCTTGCCGCGTCAAGAATGGCTTCTCCCCCGTCTTGTAGTACTGCTGTGGCATTTGGAGCACCGATGATGCAGGGTATACCCAATTCTCTTGTTACAATAGAAGCGTGTGAAAGCAACCCGCCATGTTCGACCACTAAGCCCTTGGCTTTACTTATGAGCATACTCCATCCCGGGTCGGTATGTTTAGCCACGAGGATATCAAAGTCTGGCCAGGGTCCTGGTCGGTATTCGTCCATCACCAATAATCGGCCGTGGACGACACCGGGGAATACGCATTGTCCCTCTACGGTTTCGCCAGTGGCTGCTCCAGGAATATAGGGCGGTGCTTCGCCCGATGGGGTTGCAGCGAAACTCCTCGGGTATCGATCATCTACGTGCTGGGCATATTGTGCTTTGCGCTGTACAATCAAATCTTTCCACTGTGCATTATCGCCGGCAAACCATTCTTCGATTTTTAGGTAGAAGATATCATCGGGTTCTTGAATATGACCGGATTGGGCAGCGTTAATCCCCGCTTGAAGCAATATGCGACGCAACCAACCGAAGCCGGTGGAGCGCAGCAATCTAAACGCTTCGCGTTGTTTGATATAGCGCTGTAGTTGCTTGATGCCCCAAGGCAATTTTTGGCCGGTATGGGGAGCGTTGGACAAAAGTGGGCTGGAGGCAATCTCTTGGATGGCGTTTGCTAGGGCGCTAAAATCATCCATAGGACTTGGTGACTCAAGCTTGAGCTCGTTGGGAAATCGGCCACCGAAGACAGAGAAATATGTGGTCCAACGCTCATGTAAGCCATGATTTTTTTGGAGTTGAGTGTGGAATACAGATTCGTCTATCGCGATTAACGCTTCCTTCAATAGAACATCTTGCATCACCTCATGGGCCAAGGCTTTGAAGTCTCGCAATTGTTTGACACTTGGGGTTTCCACGGAGAGGAAGCCCTGAAGTTCCTCTGGGCTGAATTTTTTCTCTGCCCATCCCAGGAAGGTCATCAGCACAGTATCGCTCTCGACGGTGACATACCAGCGGCGCAGCCAGCGGCGCTCGCAGTGGTTCCATAGATTTTGGAGTTCGGGGGTGGAGAGCTTGGAAAAATTGGTCCTTCCTAAGACCTTAAAATCTTTCTGAACGATGTGATTGAATCTGTTCGTCGTCCAAGGGAAACAGATCACCTTCCACAACATTAGCGGGTAGTAGGCAAACTTTAGCCAAGTTGCGGGTCGCATACTTTCGGGAAGGAAGATTTGTTGGCGAATTTCAGCCGTGATCATTCGCTCGAGGTTTTCCTTGTTCCTCTCATAATTCGGCAAGAAGAACATCATGGAATACCAATGATTCATGACATAGTACATGCGGCCGTTAAAGTCTTTGACGAGTTTATCAAAAACGCCTTGATGGCGACGGATGGTTTGCTTGGGAACCCCGCTATGTGTGAGTAAATCCTCGTATACATATTTGTAGAGTCGACGCGCCACGCTCGCCGTCATTGGGCTTACCGTGCCTGTGTAGGATTCGGCGAGGTTGGAATTATCAAACAACCAAAGCTGCGGGAGCCAGTCCACCGTCACAGGACGGATTTGCAGTACGTACAAATTGCCCTCAACAAAGGTCCACTCCACATCCATAGGCTTACGGTAATGGTGGTGAACCTTTCGGTACAAACGAAGCAGAGCTTTCTCTAAGGTAGGGGTCCAGTTATTAGACTCAAACTTCTTCGTCACGATTTGACCTGAAGTAGTATCAAAGAGCTGGCCTTGACGTAAGTCTGCTCCCTGGGCCATCCAAGGTTTTCCGCTAGGATGAAACCCTCGTTGGGCGACTTCAAACCCTTGAACCACATAATTACATAATCCCGGTGCATAGTTGATCATCCATCTTTCTTCGTGGGTAAACATCACACCTGAAGTGCTGTTGACACTGTGAATCAGGGGCTGTATTACGACACCGTGAGGTTCGTCATCGGGAGATAATTCCGGTAAGCTTGCCGCCACCACATTGATGGCGTCGGCGATAGATTCTTTGGTGACGCCTAGTAGGGTTTTAAATTGGCCTGCGGCAGCGCTCTCCTCCGTATCCTCGGTAATGCTGGAGCTGCGAACTGCGTAAAAATTAGACTCCCCTATTTGAGCTAAAACCGCTTTGATTGTCTCCTCAGGATTACCGTTCAAAAGGTCATCGTCCACGCAAACCGAAGTAAAGGGCAACGTTTTAAATCCATTTCCTTGCAAACTTGCGAGCCCCTTGGCCTTATTCCCAAAAACACCTAAAGTTAGAGCCATAACACTAGATTCAGGATTAAATACGATAAGACGGCGCCCGCTTGAATAATGTACTTGCCTTTTTTATCAGGTTTGTTGGCGTAGCGCAATGCGCCTAGAAGCAATGGTAGGATCGCTAACCATAGGTATAGCTGGGATACTCCGGGAATCTGGGCATAGAGCCACATAGAAAGTAGCCCAATGAGCAAGGTTACTATTGCACTTCCCCATACACCTAGGCGCGAGGAATAGCTATCTCTGTAAGCTGTTTCTTCCTCGGGCGGAAGGCATTTTCGGGCGGCTTCGACAAGAGCACTCAAGGCAAAAACACCACAGGCGTGCCACCAAATATTTTCGGACCAATGAAGCGTTCTGGAGATAGCAGCATAGGCGACCAATTGGAGCAACAACATCTGCATCAGCATGAATACATTGTACAACCAAAAGTGGGGCTTGAGCTTTGCTAAGGGCCCTACCTCGTAACGCGCCAAAATAGAATAGAGCAATAGCCCTGCAGAAAGCAAGCCAGACAAAGGATCCAAAACTATGTGGATGCTGATGAATATCCCGCCATTCCAATAACCAACGCGCAGGATTTCCTTTTCCGTAATCAATCCACGCTGTAGTGGGCGATCCGGATGATGCACATCATCAACCTCTTTATCTCTCAACTCATCAATAACTCGAGTGTGGAGTAAGAAGGACAGTCCCGCCACGGCGAGCAGGGTATATTTCCACCACTCCGCGTAGTAGCCGTCCATTTCCAATACGGCCATCGTTGACAAAATAATGGCCAATGTGGTTGGCAACAGAAAGACCAGTGGGAACCGTTCGAGCTGGTATTGGTAGAGCCGACGCCCTAATCCTTGCTTTGTTTCTTCCATAGGTAAAAATTATTGTAAAAAGGCACCCTATCATTTTCCGTCACTTGCACTAGGGTCCATTGGTTTTGGAACGATTGGGGCACTGTTATAGCATAGCGGTGTTCCCAATACAGGAACAATGATCCCGGTGTACATGCCTGATCAACCACCTCAAAAAAGTCATCATTGAATTCCTCGTCCGTTGCCTCCATAATGTCCGAAGCGTGAATCATGTGGCGGGCCCGTGGCAAGTCCTTCACGTAGGATTTCATATCCATGTGGTGGAACATTAGAGCATCTGAATTTGGAGTCCAATTCCCTTCCAAGTAATCTAACCGACTGTGTTTATGGTAACCGTGAATGATATAATCCACGTATGGGTTTTGCCTGAGTGGGTGTGCAAGGATTTTTTCTTTGAATTGGTCCAAGTAATTCACCTGCGTAGGTTTTTTACTCTTGTCCTGAATCAATCCCGGAGGACGCGCTTTGGTATCCACATTTTCCGAAGAGAAAATTAGACTGGATAAAAATTGAAATCTTCGTGTATCCCACCTCCGAGCATATACCTCAGCTCTGTGCGCTTTTGAATCTGCCTGCACCATCTGTTTCCGCGCGCCTGGAGCTAATAAAATAGGGAACACTTTAGCGAACTTCTTAAGAAAGCTTTCCAATTTACCGCCGTGCAACAACCCTTGTCGTGAATGAACGCCAAAGAGTTGATCGCGATTCGGATCACTCAGGGCCGCGAGCTTCTTTTGAACGTGTTCAATTTGTGCATGTTCCGTATCGACCAAATGAATATGCGAGACTCCGTGGCGCAGTAAACTAAAAGCATGGTCCCCGCCACTGGCAACCATGTGATAGTACTCAACCTCATGCACATCAACGATGCTTCGAAGCAAGTAGGTATCTTCCCAAGATTGCGAGTAATAGAGCACTAATAGAGTGGTTTACTGTAAAATGTAGAAAAATCGTAATGGACTGTATTTTCTAAATGGTCAAATTTTAGGGGAAACAGGGGTCATAGAACTCTATTTGAGGCTTACAGCAGAGATAATTGTCTCGTTAGTGAGATACCAACTTACTTCGCAAAGATTTCTTCGAGGTGTTTCGAGCCTTTTTGGATTTCCGTTTCCGTCAATACCTGTTTCAACTCGCCTCCTTCTAGGAATATACAACTAGAACACAACTCCACCACTTCTTGCATGATGTGCGTCGAAAAAAGTACCGTCTTGTTTGATGCAATATTCTTGAGTAACGCGCGGATTTCAATCAACTGGGCTGGATCCAATCCTGTAGTAGGTTCATCTAATATGAGTACTTCTGGATCTGGAATTAAAGCGGCAGCAAGGCCTACACGCTGTCTGTAGCCCTTCGATAAGGAACCGATTTTCTTATGCTGCTCAGGTCCTAGAACAGTCTGTTCGATGACCCGATCAACGGCAGACTTTTCCACCTTATATATGGAAGCTACATAGGCCAAGTATTCTTTGACATACAGCTCCAAATACTGCGGATTATGTTCTGGCAGATAACCCAACGATTGCTGCACCTTGAGCGGTTGGTCCGCCACATTCACCCCATTGATCTCGACCATTCCTTCATCTGGCAATAATGAGCCCGTAATGATTTTCATCAGGGTACTTTTTCCAGCACCATTAGGACCAAGAAGACCCGTAATTTGACCGCTCTTAATTTCTATCGAGAGGTTATCCAATGCTTTTTGCTTACCGTATGATTTAGATAAATTGGTAACAATTATACTCATGACTTAATCCCCATTAAATCTAGAAAGAATGCGTATTCCATGGCAGTTTCTTTCAATGCCTCAAACCTTCCAGAGGCACCTCCGTGGCCAGTTTCCATATTGCAATACATCAGCAATGGCTGCTCAGGGTTTGTACGCAACTTACGTAGTCGTGCAACCCACTTTGCCGGCTCCCAGTATTGTACTTGACTATCATGCAAACCTGTAGTAACAAGCATTGCAGGGTAATTTTGACGACTTACTTGATCGTAAGGGCTGTAGCTAAGCATATAGTCATAGCTTTCTTTGTTGTTTGGGTTACCCCACTCATCATACTCCCCTGTGGTTAGAGGAATGGTTTCATCTAGCATGGTGGTAACTACATCTACAAATGGTACTGCAGCAATCACACCTCGAAATAAATCCGGACGCATATTCACCACGGCACCCATGAGCAGGCCTCCAGCGGAGCCACCCATTGTCAGTAGGGTTTCGCTTGTACAATAATCGTTTGCTATCAAGGCTTCTCCACAAGAAATAAAGTCTGTGAAAGTATTCGTCTTATGGAACATTTTTCCATCCTCATACCATGGACGACCAAGATATTGTGACCCTCTAATGTGGGCGATGGCATAAACAAATCCTCGATCCAACAGACTTAGTTTAACTGAGGAGAATTGTGGGTCGATCGTGACGCCATAACTACCATAACCATAAAGCAATGTTGGGTTTGGAGCATCTGAGCGTAGTAAATCCTTACGGTATACAATAGACATTGGGACTTTAGTTCCATCATCTGCAGTTGCCCAAATTCTCTTGGTTTCATAGCGGTCCTTATCGTATCCCCCTATAACTTCTTGTTGCTTGCGAATTGTTTTTTCTCGAGTGGCAAAATCGTAATCAATTACACTGCCAGGAGTGGTTAATGAGGTGTATCCATAACGCAAATGTTGTTGCTCAAAACTCGGATTGCTCCCTACATACGCAGTGTATGATTCTTCTTCAAAAGGGAGGTAATAAGCCTCTTCACCCCAAGGCTGTATTTTAATTCTGGTCAACCCATTTGAACGCTCTTCTGTCACCAAATAATCAGAAAAAAGCTCCATACCCTCAAATAATACTTCAGGTCTGTGGGCAATAACGTCCGTCCAATTCTCAATCCCCGTTGCATGAACTGGAGTTTTGACCAGCTTAAAATTCGTGGCACTATCTGCATTTGTTCTAATATAGAAATGACCGTCAAAATGACTCACACCATATTCTAAGCCACGCGCTCTAGGTTGAATTATTGTGAATTCAGACAAAGGTGCTGAGGAAGAAATAAATCGATGCTCGTCTGCCATCGTGGAAGAGCTTCCAATCATGATATAATCACGGCTCTTGCTCTTGTATACAAAACAGGAAAATGTCTCATCCTCCTCTGTGTAAACTGTCTCACTAGTATTTGACTCAGTACTCCATCTTTTCACGGAATTACTGCGCAAAGTCTCTAAGTCTTTTACCGTATAAAACAAATAGTTACCGTCACTGCTCCAAGTACTTCCACCAGAACATTCATTCGAGGTGACTTGTGTTATTTCCCCTGTGAGTAAATCCTTTGTGAAGGTGGTATATATGCGGCGACTGATGGTATCAACTCCAAAAGCTATTTTTTGGTTGGACGGATGTATACTCAATCCCCCAACTTGATAGTAACTATGGTCTTTTGCTAATTCGTTAACATTTAGTATTACCTGTTCATCCGCTTCTAAACTACCTTTCTTCCTACAATACAACGGATACTCAGACTCGCCTTCGTAACGGGTGTAATAGTAGAAACCATCCAATAAGTAGGGCACTGAACTATCGTCTTTTTTAATACGGCCTACAATCTCCTCATAAAGGCGTTCTTGTAATTTCTCAGTACCTGACATGATCCGCTCACGATAGGCATTTTCAGCATTTAAATACTCAATTACCTCAGGATTTTCGCGATCCTTAAGCCAATAGTACTCATCCATACGGGTGTCACCGTGTGCTGTTAATTCGTGTGCTATTTCTTTAGCCTTAGGTTCGCCAGAGAGCGGTTGTTCCTTCATGGTACATTGTGTCATTAAGACCACAAAACTAAGGCCTAGTATTACCTTTTGTCGCATGGGATAGTTTATTTTAGAGCTTATTAAACATGCCTATGAAAGTACTCAATAACATCCATTGTCGCTTTGCCCTATGTGCAATCTTATCCATTGCTTTTTCCTCTTGTACAAAGCCGGAAAGAGTACTCGACCTGCAAGGTCATCGCGGTGCTCGAGGTCTAGCACCTGAAAATACTATTGCTGGGTTTCAAAAAGCGCTAGAATTCCCTTCGTTGAGTACATTAGAATTAGACGTTTGTATTAGCAAGGATGGGAAGGTGGTGCTTTCTCATGAGCCATGGATGAACGCTGAAATTTGCGGATTAGACAGTGGTTTGATAGCAGAAAACAGCATGGCCTATAACTTGTACGAGATGACCTTAGACAGTATTCAATCTTACGATTGTGGAAGTCACGCTCTTCCAAATTTCCCTGAGCAAGTATCTCACCCTTCCTTTAAGCCCTCATTAGCACAACTTTTTGAATATCTTTCTAGTAGAAATCTACCTTGGCCTAATCTTAACATTGAGACAAAATCCAAGCGCTCTAGGGACAATACATTTCATCCTTCCCCACATAGATTCGTAAATCTTTTAGCTGCTGAAATATTACAGGCAAATGAGGCCTATCCAGAAGCTGATCTTTTAAACAAAGTAACCGTGCAGAGTTTTGATTCCAGGACGCTACGCGAGTTTTTAAGAATGCATATTGGCGTTAAGCTTTGCTTACTAGCGGAACAAGATGGAGATGCTGAGGCGCAGATGGATAAAATGGGGTTCCCCGTAGACATTTACAGTCCTGAGCACAGTCTCGTGACGAGAGAACTCTTGAGTTGGTGCCATTTCAGGGGAATCCGAGTTATTCCATGGACCGTGAATGATCTTGCTAGAATGCAAGAACTGATCGACATGGGGGTAGATGGATTAATATCTGATTATCCTAACAAGTTCAGCCTACTTGTTTATTGACCTGAGTTATTTAGCACGTTGAACACGTGAGATACCCTCTCTAGAACCCGCATGAGATGGATTGTAACTGAGTGCTTCGCGGTAATCAGATTCAGCCTTAGACATATCCCCTAGTAATTCAAAACAGTATCCGCGTCCATATAGCGCTCGGTGATTGATTGGCTGAATTTCTAAGGCTTGATTGAAATAGTATCGTGCCTCACCAGGAAGCTCCAACTGTAAATGAATAAAACCTAGATTGAACATAGATTCTATATCAGTAGGATCTAATTGCGTGCATTTTGTAAAATCCTCTAAGGCACCGTTCCAATCTTGTTTACCTAAATAATACATGCCTCTGTTGTATAAACTCATTCTATTCACCGGGTTCAATTCAATCAATCGATTAAAATATCCAATGGCCAACGGACTGTCAATAGCACTGTATAAAACACCGCACATATCCAACGCCTCTGCATAATCTGGGGCTATATCAATCGCTTTCTGGAACCAGGAGATCGCCATGAGGGTATCACCTACTGCATCACGCATTAAAAGTCCTTTCAAAAAATGCGCTTCAGGGTTTTTTGGATCTAATTCTAATACACGATCGACAAGCACCGCACTTTTTTCGAACTCAGTAACCACATGATAGAGCTGCGCCATTTTGAGTCGGCAAGGGACATAAGTAGGGTCTAAGGCCATACATTTCGTCCAAGCATCTCTACTTTGTCGAGTCTGGTTTGTTGCAAAACCTAAATCACCTAACAACTCCAGAGCAACTATACGCGAGCTATCCATGGATAGAATGGCAGAAACATCTGCTTGAGCATACTTCAGATTCTGTTGTCTCAAATAAATCCGAGCACGCGACTCTAATACGTCAAGGTTATTAGGATCCTCTCTGATCAAACCATTTAAGCTGTCTAATGCAACTTGAGCTTTAGAAATTGGTACTTGAATTTGATCCGAACTTCGGTCCTCCTTGACAGGAGAAGGGGATTCCGACGTTTGACAAGACGCTGCACCTAGGGCAATAATGAATAGAAATATTTGAACTTGTTTCATATGTCAAAAATGGGGTAAAAAAAAAGCCCCGCCAAGTGGCGGGGCTCTGAATAACTCGAAAGAGTATTTCTTAGAAGTTGTAACGTATGGAAGCGTTCCAAGTACGTCCGAAACCAAACCATACAGAGTTGGCAGTATTAATTCCATTCCAATTATTAGGATCACCGTCTACGGCATGGATACTTGTATTAGATTCTGCAATGTAAGTAGCGTCTAACAAGTTGTTAATGTTAACACGTACTGTCCACTTATTCAAGCGAGTTGTCGCACCAAGATCAAGTAAGCCATAAGAAGGAAGCTTCACAGCACCTCTATTGTCTGGAGCATAGAACTCATCATCAACAATAGAGAAATCAGCGTAAAGACCATCTACTAAGCGAAGGCCTAGATCGATACTTGTTGTCTTAGCTACTTTATAATCTGCACTAAAGTAAGCTGTAGTCTGAGCAGCATCACCCACTTTAGCGCCTTTAAGATAAAGAGTTCCCTCTCCTATCAAAGCTTGATTATCATCAAATAACTCTGCTGTAAAATCTTTTGTATATCTCCAGTCTCCGAAAGAAGTCATGGCTTTTAATCTCAATTTGTCCGTTGCCATGTAGTCAGCTTCAAACTCAATACCATTATGCTGTACATCAATGTTTTTAAACTGAGCCGTACCGTCAACACCGTTAGCATTACTTAAAGAAACCGTTTGGAAACGGTTACCCCATGATGTAGAATATGCATTTACGTTAATACGTAAGTTGTTTGCAGTATATCCGTAACCGAATTCAACAGATCTGATTTCCTCATTCTCTAGGTCTTCATTAATATCATTCGCATAGCTAGGGAATACTGCACCAAACTGAGCTTGACGAGAAATGAAACCAGCATTCATAAAGAAGTTAGAGGCATCCGTAGCGTTATAGTTTGCGCCACCTTTTAAGTATCCACCTAGAAGATTAGCTGTCATTGAGATTGGATTTGATGGTTGGTCAAAGTAATCTTCGCGTTGGAAAGACTGGTTAGACAAGCCTGCCTGAAGTACTACGTTGTAGACATTGTCAGAATTGTATTCGACCAAACCGTTAAGTCCAGCCCAACCAACATTACCAACATTGTAATAATCAATCTTAGGACCATTCAAACCTGTACTACCGAATGGACTAGCCTCAATAGTTGTATTGATAATTTGACCATTTGAATTTTTATTACCCGTAGAATAATATCCATCCAGACCCATTAAATTATTCATCGTGCGGTAATGGAAACCCTTATAGCTTCTTAAATCAACACCAATAGAGGTTCTGAAATCACCAAACTGTCCTTCTAGGTTTGAAATAGCGCCAACCCAGTTATGAGAATTCATAGAAGCACGACGCACCAAAACAGCTCTGTTAACATTACTATCTTGGAAACCATTTGATCCTATCATTTGACCGGCAAATCCTGAAACATCACCAGTGTAGCCATCTGTTGTAGCTTGATTTGCAGCAACAATTGCATCGAAATTAATAGTACCGTCTGCGTTTCTTGAACCTTTACCGTCTTCAAGGTAGTGCTCCGTCAAATCCTTTCTAAAAGGAAGTATGTCTAGGTCGCTACTGTAGTAATTTTTACCACGAGGCCCCGTACCACCTCCACGTCCGGCAGAGCCGTAGAAAGAAGAAACTAGCTTAAGGTTATCTGAAATTTCCCAATCCCAGTTGATTGTTGCCAGTGGCTTGTTGTAGAAATTTCTACGCATAGAGAACTCTTCGATATTGCCGTCAGCATTAGTTCTGGTTCCACCATTTGAGTTCCATCTACGGTTGATTTCTCCACCGTCACCTTTAAAGCCGTCATCACCTGAGAAATTTTGATAATCGCGGATAGATACAAAAACATCTCTTTGGTGGTGCCATTGACCAGCGCCTAAAAAAGTAAAGTTTAAGCTATGATTAGAACCTTCTGGAGCATAACCTACAGCAGCGAAATAGTTAAAACCTTCACCTTGCGTATTATTGATATAGCCATTACCCATCCATCTACTTAACAGAAAAGATGAAGCCCAACCCTTGTCATTCTTACCAGTATTGTATACCGCAGAAGTTTTGAAATAACCATCGTTACCTGCACTCTGCGTTAGCGCACCGCCTTCTTTCTTGTCAGCTGCTCTAGTGAAGATACTTACCGTACCACCTACAGAGGGGACTGCTAATTTAGAAGCACCAAGACCTCTTTGTATCTGGATACCAGAAGCTACATCAGTTAAACCTTGCCAGTTTGACCAATACAATCTTCCGTTCTCCATGTCGTTTACAGGCTGACCGTTAATCAAGAACGAAGTGTTCGTTTGATCAAAACCTCTTAAAGAGATCCTTGAATCACCATAACCCCCACCTTGCTTGGTAGCGTAAACACCTGGAGTGGTATTCATAATTTCAGGAAATTCTTGATTTCCTACTTTCAGCGAAATCTCTGAAGGAGAGATCGTAGATACGGCTACCGGCGTTTGACGCGCAACAGCAATATCAATTACAGCTGAAGTCACAACAATTTCGTCCAACATGTTAAAGAGCGAATCTGCTGCTGACTCCTGAGCATTTACGGATATTACCGCAAAGAATGCACTTAGAATGAGTAAAGCTTTTTTCATTTTAGATATAACTTATGGTTAAATACAGTTCTAAAGTACAAGTACCAAACCACAGTAACGTCAACTGAATGTTAAGCATTTATGGATTTTCTTAACAGACTATTAACAAAAAGGCGCTGAATAACAGCGCCTTAAGTTTATCATAAAGAAATGTAGGAAGAGGCTTATTCTGCCGCGTCTATAACAGCTCTTATTTTCAGTTCTACCTCTTCTGCCAATTCAGGGTTATCTATAAAGAGTTGTTTCACCGTATCTCGACCTTGACCTAGTCTCGTTTCACCGTAACTAAACCAAGAGCCACTTTTGGTTAAAATATCATGTTCCACACCTAAGTCAATAAGCTCACCTGCCTTGGAAATCCCAAGACCATACATAATGTCAAACTCTGCCGTACGGAATGGAGGGGCTACTTTATTCTTTACCACCTTCACTCTAGTTCTGTTACCCATGACCCTGTCACCGTCCTTAATCTGAGTGGAGCGACGAATATCAACACGAACTGAAGCGTAAAACTTTAAAGCATTTCCCCCGGTAGTAGTCTCAGGGTTACCAAACATAACGCCGATTTTCTCGCGAAGCTGATTGATAAATATGACACAACAATTGGTTTTCGAAATGGTCCCCGTAAGCTTACGAAGCGCTTGAGACATCAACCTTGCTTGTAAGCCCATTCTAGAATCACCCATTTCACCTTCAATCTCGGCTTTTGGAGTAAGAGCCGCTACAGAATCTATGATGAGTATGTCAACAGCTCCTGAACGAACTAAGTTGTCGGCAATTTCCAGAGCCTGCTCACCATTATCAGGTTGAGATATGATCAGATCGTCTGTATTAATCCCAAGCTTTTCAGCGTAGGATCTGTCAAAAGCATGTTCTGCATCTATAAATGCAGCTATTCCTCCTTTACGTTGACATTCTGCAATAGCATGCAATGTCAATGTGGTTTTACCTGAACTCTCCGGTCCGTATATCTCAATAACACGACCAGTAGGATAGCCGCCCACACCTAAGGCAACATCTAAAGTCAATGATCCTGTAGGAATAGAATCTACTTCAACTACAGGGGCATCGCCCATTTTCATCACTGTTCCCTTACCGTAGGCTTTGTCCATACGGTCCATAGTGAGTTTGAGTGCCTTTAATTTGGCTTCGTTGTCTGCGCTCATAATCTTAGAATGCTAATAATATTAGATTTATACAAATGTAGAACTTTGATTGAAATAGCAAAGCCCTTTCTAATAAATTACACAAAAAAATGAGTTTTAATAGAGCAACAGGATCTGTTCCGTTGCCTCTTTGGTCTTTACTTTTTCCAAAACATGCTCTATTTTACCTTGTTCGTCAATGACATAAGTATGGCGGAAAATGCCATCGTATTCCTTTCCCATAAACTTTTTATTGCCCCATGCTTCGAACGCGGATATAATGGATTTTTCTTCATCTGCGATTAAACTAAAATTCAATTTTTGTTTCGCGGAGAAATTCAATTGACGCTTTACTGAGTCGGCGCTAACGCCTACCACTTCAAATCCTTTATCTACCAAATCCTCATAGTGATCACGAAAATTACAAGCCTCTACTGTACACCCTGGGGTACTTGCTTTTGGGTAAAAAAATAAGATTGTTTTTTTACCCATCAGGCCTTCAGAAGAAATGCTTTCTCCGTGCTGATTTATACCTTTCCAGGAAGGTGCTTCTTGTCCGATTTTTAATGCCATTGTGAATTAGTTTTATTTGTCAACAAGTCCAAGTTAGCTTTGTTTACTTCAAGATGTATCCTTCAACCGTAAATAATTATCCGCATGACCAAGGCTGAAAAAGTGCAATACACCATTAACGAGCTAGAGCGATTGTACCCTGAAACACTGGTGCCTTTAGATCATAAAGATCCTTTTACACTGCTGGTTGCCGTAGTATTATCCGCGCAATGCACGGATGTACGAGTCAATAAGATTACCCCTAAGCTCTTCGCAGTTGCTGATAACCCCTTCGACATGGCAAAGCTGAGTGTCGAGGAAATAGCGGATATCATAAGGCCATGTGGGTTAGTACCTATGAAGAGTAATGGTATTCATTCGTTTAGCAATACCATTGTCACAAAGTTTGGGGGTTTGGTGCCAGCAACTTTTGAAGATCTGGAAAACATGCCCAGCGTGGGACACAAAACGGCCAGTGTTGTTATGAGCCAGGCTTTTGGTGTTCCAGCATTTCCGGTAGATACCCATATACAACGCTTAATGTACCGCTGGGGCTTCTCAAATGGACGTAGTGTGGAACAAACAGAGAGAGATGCTAAAAGGCTTTTTGAGCGCGACCTATGGAACAAGCTGCATCTTCAGATCATTTTTTACGGCCGAGAATACAGTCCAGCAAGGGGATGGGATTTAAAGAAAGACTATATCACCAGAAAAATTGGTCGTAAGAGCGAGATTAACAAATGGGAGCTTGAGCAAGAAATCAAACTGAAGAAAGCAAAGAAGACTAAGAAAGCTCGATGATTGTCGCTATTTTTGGGAAACCGGTAAAAGAAATTGGACACACAACTTATACTCTATGGGACGCGCATTTGAATTTAGAAAAGAACGCAAGTTTAAACGTTGGGCAGGAATGGCCAAAACGTTCTCGCGCATTACTAAGGACGTTATCATGGCGGTTAAAGAAGGTGGTGACAACCCTGATTCTAATTACCGATTGCGGTTACTTTACCAAAATGCAAAGGCGGCAAACATGCCTAAGGAGAATGTTGAACGCGCCATTAAAAAAGCAACTTCAAAGGACCAGGCAGACTACAAAACTATTGTATATGAAGGCTATGCACCACATGGAATTGCGGTTTTAGTAGAGACAGCGACAGACAATAACATCCGTACTGTAGCTAATGTCCGCTCCTACTTCAATAAGCTCAATGGTTCATTCGGAACACAGGGCTCTGTTGAATTTATGTTTGAGCACAAGTGTAATTGTAAGATTTCTGCTGACGGAATAGATATAGAAGAACTTGAGTTTGCCCTGATAGATTTTGGTATTGAAGATGTCTTTGCGGACACCGAAGAAAAAGATGGAGAAACCTTAAACATCATTATGGTATACGGCCAATTCTCTGAATTCGGGAATATCTCCCGGGGACTAGAAGAATTAGAACATGAAATCTTAGAGTCGGGATTCGAATATATTCCAACAATTACGAAAGAGATATCTGAAGAACAAGTTGCAGAGGTTGAGAAACTTATAGAGAAGCTCGAGGAAGACGATGACGTACAAAATGTGTACACCACCATGAGATAGTCCTGTTTTCATTCTCATTATAACCAAAAACGCGGCCCTAGTGGGGCCGCGTTTTTGGTATTCAATTAAAAGGATTTTCTCTTAATTTATCTTTCTCAAGGAACTACGTTCAATTTGACCTTGTGCATAGGCTTTTGTAATGCGTATTTCCTTCGCTTCAAGCCCCGGAGCATCAAACATGTGGTCAATAAGAACAGCTTCACATACGCTGCGCAAACCACGTGCACCAAGCTTGTATTCCAATGCCACTCCGACAATGTAGTCATATACTTCTTCCTCGAACGTTAATGCGATCTCATCCATATGGAACAAGTGCTGGTATTGTTTAATTAATGCGTTTTTCGGGATAGTCAATATGGCTTTCAATGCTTCACGATCCAACGGAGACATGAACGTAACAATAGGCATACGACCAATCAATTCAGGTATTAAGCCAAAGCTTTTTAAATCACTTGGCGTAATGTAACTGAGCACTTCACTCTCCTCAATGTTCTGACGTATTTCCTTAGAATAACCAAGAGATGATGAATTCAATCTGGAATTAATCTTCTTTTCAATACCAATAAAAGCTCCACCAGCAATGAAAAGAATATTCGTCGTATCTACTTCAATATATTTCTGATCGGGATGCTTACGACCACCTTGAGGAGGTACGTTCACCTTAGATCCCTCTAAAAGCTTCAACAAGCCTTGCTGAACACCTTCACCGCTTACATCACGTGTAATAGATGGGTTATCTCCTTTGCGAGCAATTTTATCTATCTCATCAATAAATACGATTCCAACCTCAGCGCGATTCAAATCATAATCAGCGGCTTGCAATAAACGAGTTAAAATACTTTCCACATCCTCACCAACGTAACCTGCCTCAGTCAATACTGTTGCATCTACTATGGTGAATGGAACGTTTAATAATTTCGCAATCGTACGCGCCATCAATGTCTTTCCTGTTCCGGTATTTCCTACCACAACAATGTTGGACTTGTCAACCTCAGGAGCATCTTTTAACGGTACTAAACCAATTCTCTTATAGTGATTATACACTGCCACAGCAAGCGTACGCTTCGCTGGCTCTTGACCAATAATGTATTCGTCTAAGTGCGCCTTGATTTGAGACGGTGTGAAATCAAACTCCAGCTTCGCAGCTACCTCTAAGGGATTCGTTTGTGGCTTGTCAGATAACTCAGCATGTAAAATACCTCCAGCTTGATCCACACAACGGTCACAAATATGGGCATCCACACCAGCGATCATCATTTCTGTCTCAGCTTTACTTCTTCCGCAGAAGGAGCACTGTAGATTGTCTTTTTCTTCGCTCATTAGCTAGCCTGAGTCTTACCAAGCAGAATTTCGTCTACCATACCGTAAGTCTTTGCTTCTTCGGCAGTCATCCAGTAGTCACGATCAGAATCATGCTGTACTTTATCAAACTCCTGACCACTGTGGTGTGAGATGATACTATAAAGCTCCTTCTTCAATTTCAAAATCTCTTGTAGCGTGATTTCCATGTCTGAAGCCTGGCCTTGAGCGCCACCCATAGGCTGGTGAATCATCACACGACTGTGTTTCAATGCAGATCGCTTTCCCTTAGTTCCTGCACACATTAAAACCGCACCCATAGATGCTGCCATACCTGTACAGATAGTCGCTACATCTGGATTGATCACTTGCATGGTGTCGTAAATACCCAGTCCCGCATATACAGAACCACCTGGAGAATTGATATAAATCTGAATATCCTTCTTTGCGTCTGCACTTTCCAGGAACAGCAACTGTGCTTGAACGATGTTTGCTACTTGATCGTTGATGCCAGTCCCCAAAAATATAATGCGGTCCATCATCAAGCGAGAGAAAACATCCATTTGAGCAACATTCATCTGACGCTCCTCAATGATGTAAGGCGTTAATGATGCATCAATATATTGATCCACATACATGCTCTGTATACCGACATGTTTCGTAGCGTATTTCTTAAATTCTTTTCCGAAATCCATATGAAAAATAGGTTTAATGTAATGACACCTCTTTCAAGGTTATTGTTCTAAAGTTAGGACTTTTCTGTAACCAATTTAATGAATTGGTCATAGGTAACCGCCTTCTCCTCCACTTTGAAATTTTCCTTGTAGTGCGCCATTAGTTTAGCGTTGTATACTTGGTCATTGATTCGACGTGCTTCTTCTTCATTCTTTAAAGCGTTTTCAGCAATGCCTTTCAACATTTCATCATCCATCGCATCCTGACCATATTGTTGAAACTGAGCCTTTACTAATTCAACCGTATGGTTGAGTAAGTCGTCATTCGTTACAGAAATCTCCGCACCTGTTATGACTGCATTTTCTATCAACTGGTAACGAAGTCCTTTTTCAGTTTTTTCCCAATCCGCTTCAATCTCTTCAGCAGTTAAAGGTTTGTCCCCTGAAGTACGCATCCATTTTTTAAGAAATGACACGGGTAGATCAAACTTTGTTTTTTCTAGCAAATGCTCTGCAACGTTATTTAAGAAGAACTGGTCCGCTTCGTTTTGATACATGCGCTCCGCCTCTTCCTTCATTTTTGCACGCATCTCATCTTCAGTCGTCACCATGCCTTCACCGTACACCTTGTCATAAAACTCTTGATTGAGTTCCGCAGGCTCCATTCTCATGATGTTTTTCAATTCAAATTGAAGTGTGCCTGATGATGCTTCTAGTTGAGCGTCAGTAACACCCAAAAGGCCTGCTACGTTATAGTCTTTGACGAATGATTTAGCAATATTCATTGGGAAATGGTCCCCCATAGTCGCTTTTGTCAGCTCCACTTGCACCTTCTTTGTTTTCAGATTTGTACCCAAAAACTGTGTATCAGCCTTAACGATCCCACCCACAACAGCATTTCCGTCAGCATCAACTTCAGTGAAAGTTCCGTAGAACATATCGGAAGGCTCTGGAGACTCAGGACTTGACATTTTTCCGTAACGATTACGGATATCTTCAACATAAGTGTCAATCACTTTTTTATCAGCACTAATCTTAACGCCATCTACTTTATTACGCTTAGATACTTTAACCTCAAACTCTGGACTTAGCCCCAGCTCGAAAGCAAAAGTGTAAGTACCCGGAGTATCAAAATCTAATTCCGCCTGCTCGATAGGCAGTGGATTACCTAGAATGTTTAATTTCTCTTTTTGGATATAGTCGTAAATACCATCCTGAAGCATCTTATTGATCTCTTCAATCAATACGGCTTTTCCATATTGCTTTTTAACCAAACCCATCGGCACTTTACCTGGACGGAATCCCGGTATCTTTGCCGTTTTGCGGTAATTAAGTAACACTGAGTCTACCTTTGATTGGTAGTTTTCCGGAGCGATTTCAATGTTAACCAACAGGTTTAGGGCGTCTACTTCGTTCTTGGTAATATTCATTCTAAGTCCAATTTTGTTTTTTCTTCCTCTCAATTAAGGGCTGCAAAGGTAGTAACAAATTGCCTTTTATGGGCTTAGCAAAACAGATCAAGCTTTTCATTTCCTTTAACGTTTGATAAGGGGCTTTGATAATGCAAAGATTGTAACTTGCTTATATCTATGATTAAACAACTTATGCAGCGTAAAAACATTAAATACCTACTGCCTCTGCTTGGAGGAGCACTACTGATTCTTGGTTTCAAATGGTTTGGACCACAAGAAGACAAAGAATCTGTCATCTTTGCACTAGTAAGGGATGCGCTTACAACCATGCACCTTCAACCGAAGGATATGAATGACGAATTAAGTGCAGAAATTTTTGATTCCTACCTGGAGACATTAGACTTCAACAAGCTTTTTTTCACAAAGGGAGAAGTAGATGAACTGTCTTATTACAGAACTGCATTAGATGAAGCGTTTTATGCCACCAATACGCAGTTTTTTGAATTGAGTTTCAACAAAGTGAGCGAAGGCATAAAGCGGTCAAAAGGTATTTTCACCACACTTCTTGAAAGTCCATTAGACTACGGTCCTGTTGAACAGATGATTAGTAATCCGGAAAAGCGCGATTTTGCTGCTAATGAAGATGAGCTTATCAAGCAATGGGAAAAACATTTAAAGTGGCGGATTTTAAGTAGGGTTTACGAAAAGGACGAAGCTCAGAAAGAAGACGCTAAAACGGATGAAGAAATAGTGATCAAGGATTTCTCTTCTTTAGAAACTGAATCACGTGAAAAGGAATTAGAAACGCAACAGGAGTGGTTTGATAACTTAATGGACATCACACGCCTAGAATGGTTTGGCATGTATATGAATGCCTATTGTGAATCTTATGATCCGCACACCTCCTACTTGGCTCCTCAACAAAACGAAAACTTTGAGCTGAGTATGACAGGCCAGTTTGAAGGAATTGGTGCTCAATTAAAACAAGATGGCGACTACATCGGCATTGAGAGAATCATCGCAGGGTCTGCATGTTGGAGACAAGGCGACCTAGAAGCTGGAGATCGCATCATCGCCGTTGCTCAAGGAGATCAAGAAGCCGTGGACGTTGTAGGCTATAAGGTTCGTGATGGCATAAAATTAATACGCGGTAAGAAAGGTACAGAGGTGAGGCTTACGGTCAAGAAAAAAGACGGTTCGCGCGAGATCATTCCTATCATCAGGGATGTAGTAGAGTTGGAAAGCACATTTGCAAGAAGTGCGATTCTTGATGGTCAAGTGTTCAAAAAAATGGATAGTGTATTCGTAAGAACAGAAGATGTAGGTGTACGAACAGGATACATTAAACTTCCTAAGTTTTATGTCAACTTCTACAATGAATCCAACCACAATGCTGCAGAAGATGTAAAAAATGAAATCATCAAACTCAAAGAACAAGGAGTAGATGGAATCATTCTTGACTTAAGAAATAATGGTGGAGGCTCCTTACAAGCAGCTACGGAGATTGCTGGACTATTCACTGAAAAAGGTCCTATGGTCCAAGTAAAGAATTTTCAAAGCGGTACACGCGGTAAAGGCAATAGTGATCCAAAGATATATTGGGATGGGCCATTGGTGGTTTTAATCAACAACTATAGTGCATCAGCCTCTGAAATCGTAAGTGCTGCACTCCAAGACAGACACCGAGCTTTGATTGTAGGGCCTGCAAAAAGCACTTTCGGTAAAGGAACCGTGCAGAACATGTTTGACCTCGACCGTGCTGTTAGCGGCCCTCTAAACGATCTAAAACCGCTCGGTGCTATTAAAATTACAACTGAAAAGTTTTATCGAATATCTGGAGGAACGACCCAGCTACAAGGAGTCGTACCAGACATTTCATTACCTGGAGCTTATGATAAAATTGAGATTGGCGAAAAAGAATATCCAAACGCGCTTCAAGTAGACTTTGTTTCACGGGCGAAATACAACGAAATCAACGCGTGGGATCAAAAGTTTGAAAAGGCTAAAAATAGCGCCGCCAAAAGACTGGAAAACAACGCTTCATTTAAAGATTTTGTCAGCTATGCAGATTGGATTTCCTCGAGTAGTAAAGACCAATTTATACCACTAAACTATCAAGATTACGCAGCTGTTCAAGACTCTATAAGAGCAACTGGAAAGCAATACAAAAACATAAATAGACTTCGCGACAGCGCTGGAGTTGTAGCGTTGCCAGATCATTTGGTCATGTTCGAAACAGATAGTGTACAGAAAGATATTTACACGAAGTGGTTCAAATCATTATCTAAAGACCTGGTAATCAGGGAGAGTTTGAATATTATTTCAGATCTAACGAAATAAGCCGTTACGCGATTATGCCACGATCTGCCATGTTTAAAGCCTCCATAATCACGTTATCGTTCATTGTATTTTGTGCGCTATTTGCAGATGTCTTGGTACTGGATCATAGCCCCAATGCCAATAAGATGGACCTGGAACACACATTGCTTGAGCCTGGCTCAAAAACTGCTCAGGGCACTCACTATTTTGGAACAGATAAATATGGCAGAGATCATTTTTCTCGTGTTTTACTAGGCAGTAGAATAAGCCTGGGTGTTGGATTGGTTTCAGTTTTAGTGAGCATCATCATCGGAATTCCAGTAGGAGCGTGTGCTGGATATTTCGGTGGCAGAATAGATGCTGTTTTGACGTGGCTTATGTCTGTTTTATGGTCCATTCCAACGTTACTACTGGTGATTGCACTGACCTTTGTGCTCGGCAAAGGACTGTTTCAAGTATTCATTGCCGTTGGACTGACTATGTGGGTGGAAGTTGCCCGGGTTATCCGTGGCCAATTTTTAGCTGAGAAAAACAAAGAATATGTGGAAGCCGCGCAAGTTTTAGGATTCAGCAGAGCTCATATTATTTTTAAGGAAATTCTCCCAAATACCTTAGGACCATTGGTAGTGATCTGTGCTACAAATTTTGCCAGTGCGCTCTTGATTGAGAGTGGATTGAGCTTTTTGGGAATTGGAGCGCAACCTCCACTACCATCATGGGGTGGAATGATCCGAGATTATTACCCCTATATCATCATGGGCAAAGGATATTTGAGCTTAATCCCAGGGGCATTGATCGCTCTTTGTGTCCTCAGCATTAATGGCATCACAACTGCCATAGGCAAATAAACTATTGAGGTCGATAATGCTCATTTAAGGGCAAGGGATGAGGAACCTTATCTGCGACATGTGTTTCTAGTATTCCTAAAAACTCATCGCGGTCTATATCCCAAGCACCTAAACTGCAAAGGTGTTCTGTTGGGAGCTGGTTATCAACATAGAGAACACCTTGATCATGCAAATACATACACATGTTAATATAGGCGAATTTTGAGGCATTAGGGCGGGAATGAAACATGCTCTCACCAACAAATACATCACCCGTCATCACTCCAAAAGTCCCACCTATTAATTCTTCGCCTTCCCATACTTCAAAACTATGGGCCATGCCAAGGCTGTGCATTTGGCAAAAATTATTTTTGAATTTATCCGACAACCACGTGCCTTCTTGATCCGTTCTGAGCACTTCTCCACAGAGGTCCACAACGGCAGAAAAGTCACTGTTGACTTTAAACTGCCACTGTCTTTTATTGAAATATGGACGCATACTTTTAGAAATCACAACGCCATTAGTGGGCGTCACGCTTCTGATACTTGGTGAAAACCAAAACACGACTTCCTCCTGCTCAAACCATGGAAATATACCTTTTGGGTACAATCTCCTGTACATCTCAGGAGATAGATCCCACGAAAGTGCTATTAACCCTTCATCATTAGCAACATCAGTAGGGTCTGGCACGCGCCAGTTCTCTTCACCGATGAAACACAAAGGGTTGTTTGCTTTGGACATAGTCTTAGAACGGAAGGTCGTCGTCTAGAACACTATTATCTGCACCTGAAGGAGCAAATGGCTGGCCAGCTGGAGGTAGGTCTGTAGGCGGGGCTGATGAAGCTGATTGTGCTAATGGAGACATTTTCCAGGCCTGCAACGTTGTGTAATATCTTGTAGCACCTCCCTGTGGCGGTGTCCATTCACGTCCACGAACATTAAACTCAATAACCACTTCTTGACCTGCAGCATAACTGTCTAAAACACCCGTTTTATCCTGAGTAAACTCAAAGCAAAGTGTTTGTGGATACTGCTCCTTAGTTTGGACTACGAACTCTCTTTTTCTGAATCTATCAGAAATCACTTGTTCGTCCATGATTTGGGAAATTCTCGCTTCCATCTGCATAACTACTGACTCTTACTGAGCCGATTTATCTATTAATAATATACTCCAAGCCTCGACAACTTTTTCTAACTCAAGAAGCTCTTTAGCCTTCTCATGCAACGCTTCTCTAAGTTCAATTCCATCCGAGAAATTTTGAAGAATTCTTCGTACGTCAAAATCGGATTTCATGGCCTCAATAGCAGCAAACGAAGGTAAGGAAGTTACAGCACCTAATTGACCCAAATTATTTCCAGTCAATACTGTTGATCTACGAATCACCTCTGGAATTTGATCTACACCTATTCCTATTGCAGGACTTCCTAATTCAAATAAGGCATCGCCAGAAGCTCTTACCCACCACTTTTTTCCCAGTCTTCCAACCAGGTCAATAGCTTCTTGGTCTATACTTCCGTCATCCAGTATTACGTGGTCCGTAACATGAATCTTTTTCACCAAACACATGACTAAATTACCAGCACCACCTTCTTCACCTAACTGGTGAACGTTCATAACCTCACACTCAAGACTTACAGGACTTTCTAAAACTCGTGGAGGAGAAACTAAATCAGAAGGGATTGGCGTTAATCCAGATTTTACAAATTCATCTACAGACGAATCATATTCAGCTGAACTCAAATTCACCTGCTGGGCCATATCATAGTTAACCACATTAACCACCACTTCCTTTTGAGACATTGCATTGTGCAGCGTATCCTTGGTGGTATTATTTCTGACTCTTCGCGCAGCACTGAAAATCAGTACAGGAGGGTTAGAAGAGAATATATTAAAGAAACTAAACGGGCTTAGATTGTGATTTCCAAACTCATCCACCGTGGAAACTAATGCAATAGGCCTTGGCGCTACCGAGGCCAATAAAATTTGATGACGTTCTTTGGTAGATAACTCTTCTGGGGAATATGATGGCATATTTAGAGGCTTTAATCTTCTCTCAAAGTTAGCATTAATGAAGAGAATTCCATAGGTATGTGATTGCAACATTTTGATTTATCACTTCACTAAAGTAGACTTGAAATTTATTCTTCAGCAAAATCTGATTACCGAATTAATCTGTTTTATATTTGCGCACTGATTTTTGCGGATGTGTTGAAATTGGTAGACAAGCCGGTTTTAGGCACCGGTGCTTTACGGCGTGAAGGTTCGAGTCCTTTCATCCGCACACAAAAAACCCGATCACTTCGTGATCGGGTTTTTTATTTTCTACATCCAGTTTCACCTCACAGGGATATACAGGCCCCTATTTTGGGGTGTTTATTTCAATATTCTCATCTTCTTGCAAGAGCTGCGTGTACATATCATACGTCACTAAGGCAATCAACGGTAATACCACTAAAAGGCCCAGTCCTAATGTGAATACGGTAATTACGATCGTCAAAACTACCAAGAGTAACATCGTCGTAATTATTGGAATGATATTCGACAAAGCATGACGAATAGACCATTGAATTGAAACCAATGGGTCTTCTCCTTCCAATGAGCTCCTAAAGGCTGTAAAGAACAAGAACAAACCTAAAATACCCTGAATAAGGACGAAAAGATATAAAGATGAACTATGAGCTTTCGCTAATTCCAATTGATCTTCAAATGCCATCATCAATTCCTCCATGTTTTGTGACTGCTCTTGGGTGATATTAAAAGCCATGAGCTCATCCGGAAGAAGCAAAGAAGATCCTTGAGCCGCCAAAACAGCAACGATAGTGACCGCAATAAGCTTGCTTCGGTTTAGAATAAAGCCCGTAAAGAAGTCCTTAAACTCGACATCTGTTCCTTCTATGTCATTTTTGGCAAAATGTGCATAGCCCATATTTAAAAAGGCACCAACAATTCCAATAATAAGAGCCGTCACTGTAGTTTGAAGAAATACTTGTCCCTCAAAAACAGATCCTACGGCAGTGGCTATGCCGCCAAGCGCACCTGAGAGGATTATGCTGACCACCGCAAAAGCTGAGTACATTCCTGCTTTGTTTTTGTAACGTAACCATCCAGCTTGGATGGAATAAAAGGGTTGAATTTTTGCCATTGGAGTGCGATTATCTATGCGTATTTTGCGAAAAATACGACGAACGTTGAAAGTACATTACGGTTTAGAGAATTTTAATTCATTAGAATGTGCCGTGGCCACCACGGGAACCTTTGATGGCGTGCATTTAGGCCATGAAAAAATTCTTTCTCAATTGGTCAAAAAAGCAAGAGAAGTCGGTGGCGAAAGTGTACTTCTTACTTTTAGTCCGCATCCCAGACTGGTACTTCAACCTGATGTTCCTTTAGAATTACTATCGAGTATTGAGGAAAAAACAAGACTTTTAGCGCATAGTGGGCTAGACCATTTGATCATTCAACCTTTTACCAAAGAATTTTCAAGAACACCTTCACTTGAGTTTGTAAGAGAGATTTTGGTCAATACTATCGGGGTTAAGCACCTGGTAATAGGATATGACCATCACTTTGGTCGAAACAGGGAAGGGAGCTTTGATCACCTCAAAGAGTTTGGCCCTATCTATGGGTTTGAGGTTGAGGAAATTTCAGCGCTTGACATAGAACATACTAACGTGAGTAGTACCAAGGTTCGTTCGGCCTTGAACCAAGGGAATGTAACACTGGCAAATGATTATTTAGGCTACCCTTATTCCCTGAGAGGCACTGTAATATATGGAGATCAAATAGGCAGAACTTTAGGGTTTCCAACCGCGAATATCCGCCTAGACTTCAAGCACAAACTCATTCCACAAGATGGCGTTTATGCAGTTTGGGCCATTCACAAGGGAATTCGCTATAAAGCCATGGCGAATATAGGGGGAAGGCCGACCGTGGGGGCGCTAAACAGAAGCATTGAAGTACATTTATGCGATCATTCGCTAGAACTCTATAACGAGGTGATACAATTTGAAATTCACCATAGACTTCGAAGTGTGGAACAATTTAATACCTTAGATGAGTTAAAACAGCAATTACAAAAAGACAAAGAACTTGCCCTAAGTCTTTTGGCATGATAATAGTACTATTGATTTTATATAAAAAAACCTAAACATGAAAAAAATCGTCTTGACTCTTTTAGTCGCCACCACTATGATCGGTTGTGCGAAATGGGAAAACAAAAGCACAGAATTTAAAGTAACTGGTCTTTGGACAGGAGTTAACCAACAAATTAACATCCAAGCATTGCCTTTACTTGATTCCACCATCCTCGAGCAAACTACAGATATGACGGCAAACTTTATGGATAACGGAGGTTTAATTATTGACTCTGCGGGAACACAAATTGATTCCTTAGGCTGGGCCATTATGAACGACACTATACTTTCTTTAGAGGGTATTGATATTGGTCTAGACATTCTCGGAGGAGCTGTTCCATCAAATCTTAATTTTGTCATCAAGACCTTAGAGCAAGAATCGTTCATTTTCCGTTATGATACTACGTTGACTCAAACTATACCTGGTGTTCCATTCCCATTGGATTTCGACCTTGCACAAATTCAGCGTTGGGCTAAATAAAAGACCAACCTGAAGGACATAAAAAAAACCGCAGACCCTTAAGAGTCCGCGGTTTTTTTTATGCCTTATGTTTTTGAGCAACGATCCACCTCATGGCGTAGCGCTTTAATTTTTTCTTCGTCAGGCATCCACCGTCCTTCAAAACCCAATCGTTGCTCCTCTTGCTCCCAATACCTGGCAGTAGCATGAAAAGCGCGAATTCCAGTACGCCATAACTCAGATGCAATAGCCGCGTTTACCCCAGCACCTGCTTGGATACTTATTCGACCTTTCGCTTGAGCTAAAGTTTGAGCAATGCCATGCATTCCCTGCTGAACACTTGGTTGAAAACCGGATGTTAAAATGCGGTCTACTCCGCGGTTTATTAAGAATTCGATCGCTTTTTCAGGGTTTACACAAGCATCAAATGCCCGGTGAAAAGTGGTGCCTAAACCCAATTTTTTTGCGCGATTAATGAGACTGTCACAGAAATCTTGATCGACTGTTTTGTTTGGATTAAGCGCGCCAAAAACGACCCCTTGTATACCGGAAGTTGCAAGCCTTTCAAGATCTGCTAACATCTGACGTTTCTCTGAGGTTGAATATTGGAAATCTCCAGCCCTAGCTCTAAGCATAACATATACAGGTAATTCAGTTGCACGGACTACCTCTAAAGATTGGCCAAATGTAGGTGTAAGTCCACCTTCTGCTAAGTTCGCGCAAAGCTCAATTCTATCTACACCCCATTCTTTCAACAAGGTTGCATGGGTCGCCTCTTCTACAGCTATTTCAATCTCAAAGGGGACGGCCATAAATCTGAATTTCGTCTATAAAGTGCCAAACGTGTTGCCCTGCTGCAGGGTGGCTTGAAGGAAGAGTTTCTGTATTTGGTATTTCTATATCCAAGGTAGTGACCGGACCTTCGGATGGAAAGATCACCATAGTTTCAATAAAAGTTCCTTCTTGGGAAAGTAAAGAAGTCCTGTTCCATTCATACCGGTGTGATACATCACGCTCAACATATAAGTCGATATACACGGTTTCTGGAATTACAATCCAGCTGAGACGCGATTGAATAAAATTAACTTTGATAGAATCAATTTCTATGGGCGAGCTAAAATTCCAATGGCCATCTAACCCTTCCGGACCATAGTAACCAAGCCACTCGCCATCTCTAAAGTTCAATGACCCTAACCGTCCATCAGACAAGGGAATCGGTGTACTGCCCTTATAAAAAGGTGAAGGTGCAGATGTCATGCAAGAATGCGTCAGCAACCCTTCATGAACAGCAAAGTTATACACTTGAGGTGCTCCAAAACTTATGCCCGACTTTACTGGCTGTGAGGTTATTTTATGAAGACCTCGAAATAACTTAGCTATAGAGTCCACTGGGGATCCATCTACATTCAATGCCAATTCGAAATCAGGCATAGTTGATTCTATTCGAACCTCTAATAAGGTAGGATAAAACTGGTTCCCAACGATAATTTCCGACTCCAGCCTTGAAGGAACTTGTTCCACATCGAAACTGTACCCCATTTTATCGAGCACGTTATAATGAGGTTGAATGCGCGTGCGGAACGATTCGTAATCTCGCTCTTTGGGATAGGCCCATAACACTTCTGACATGGCGATGCCACGGGGTAAAAATCGCCTATCTAGAGTTTCCATATCTGGGATACGCTCTGACCATAAATTACATTCTCCACCTAAAATATGGCCTGATAGTAACGGGTCTAAATCTTTGGGGATCGGGTCAAAACTGTATACTTTAGGTAAGTCAATGTTGCCAACAGGATAATCAAAGTAGGCATGTGAGGTGGGACTCACAATTGCATCATGGCCTAATTCAGCCGCACGCTGAGCACCTTCAAAACCACGCCAACTTTGCACGGTAGCGTTAGGACTTAACCCCCCTTCTAAGATCTCGTCCCAACCAATGATTTGCTTGCCTTTTGAGTTTAGATAGGTTTCTATTCTAGTGATAAAATAACGCTGCAATTCCTCTGTATTTTCGAGATTTTCAGCTGCTAAACGAGCCTGACATTTAGCACAGTGCTCCCAACGAAACTTAGGGGCTTCATCACCACCTATATGAATGAATTTTGAAGGAAATATTTCGCATACCTCGTCTAATACAGCTTCCAGGAAATCAAAAGTTTGCTCATTACCTGCGCAATATATGTCCTTAAATACGCCCCAATCGGTGGCTACCCCTATAGAGTCTCCAGTGCAACCAAGTTCTGGATAAGCTGCTAACGCTGCCTGACTATGTCCTGGCATTTCAATCTCTGGAATAACCTCTATTCCTAATCCTGACGCATAGGCTACAACATCAAGCAATTCCTCTTTGGAATAATACCCACCATATACGCTATCTCCATATGTGCGCCAACCACCAACTTCAGTGAGCTTTGGATAAGCTTCTATGGCAATGCGCCACCCTTGGTCCTCTGTTAGATGCCAGTGAAATACATTGAATTTATAAAGAGCCATTACATCCAAGTGACGCTTGATTTCTGGCACTTTAAAAAAATGTCGTGCCACATCTAGTAGCACGCCTCTGTGAGCGAAGGCTGGAGCATCCTCTATTGTTCCATAGGGCAATACGACGGATTCGTGGCCAAGCAAACCCAATTGGTTTAAGGTCGCCTGGGCTCTATAATTACCTAATTCCCCGTGTGTAATCATAATTCCATCTGGCGATGAAGTGATTCGATAGGCTTCCGTGCCCATCATTGAGTCAAGTATAAAGTCAGCTTGGCTGATTAGATTCCAACCGGTACTATCAAAATCATAATATTGTACTGCTGGAATCAAACCGTCTACATTAGCCCATTCTGGTTCCTCTTCCCACCTAAAATTAGGTATCCAGCGGCCAGCTGAAGTTGCTAGTACGATAACCAGTGAGAGCCCTCCAATAAAAATCTTCCAAAACTTTCTTTGTTGATTTTTTACTCCCATGTTCTAAAATGTTTAGCGTCTACCATACCGTCTTGACCTTCGTGACGGACCGCAAAATTAAAGCCGTTATAAACGCTATATCCACCGTATTCTCCTTTATTATTTAAGGCTAGGAAGCCTACTTGTAATCCGTTTACTTCTGGATGTTTTTTCAGTATCCTATGGGTGACTTCATAACAGGCCTCTTCCGGTGTAGCTCCTCTGCGCATTGCTTCCACTACGGCCGAGGCTCCGGAGACCCTGATCACAGCTTCTCCGACACCAGTGGCTGTTGCGCCACCAACATCGCCGTCAATAAACAATCCTGACCCTATGATGGGACTATCTCCCACTCGGCCATGAACCTTATAAGCCATCCCAGAAGTTGTGCAGGCACCTGCGATTTTACCATAGGCATCCATGGCTAACATGCCTATAGTATCATGGTTCTCAACATTCACACCTGGTTTATATTCAGATTTTTTTAGCCACTCTTCATAGTCCTGCTGTACCTCCATTAGTGGTACCTGAAAGTCTACCTTATCAAACCCTTGTTCCAGCGCCCATTGTTCTGCACCTCTGCCGACGAGCATGACGTGAGGCGTTCTATCCATCACCGCTCGAGCAATATTTATAGGGTGCTGAAAATCTTCTAAAAATGCTACAGCGCCACATTTTGAATCGTGGTCCATGATACAAGCGTCTAGAGTCACATGTCCATTGCGGTCGGGTCTTCCGCCCAATCCCACGGAACGATTGGTCAAGTCACTTTCTGTAACCGCTACTCCTTTTTGTACGGCATCCAACGCGCTTCCACTTTTTGAGAGGACAGACCAAGCACCAGCATTCGCTTCCATACCATGGACCCAAGTGCTGATGACAATAGGGAATTGCCCCCCCGAAGTGGCTGATGGAATATTTTCTGCAATAGTTTTAAAAGGGGAAAGTGTTACACCCGCACTGGCGAGACCTAGGTTCTTAAGAAATCTTCTTCTTGACATGGTTCTGCGTTTGCTTAAACTTAGCACATATTTCCTAATTTGTAGCCTATGCGTAGAACCTTACCTCTTATTGCCTTATTCATAGGATTGACATTACATGCCCAGCAAGACGAATGGACCAGTGTATCCGACATTAACCCCTTTATAGGCACTGGTGGACATGGCCATACACATCCCAGTGCCCAGTCACCTTTTGGCATGATACAGTTAGGACCTAATTCGCGATATGAGGGTTGGGACGGTTGTGGCGGCTACCACTATTCCGATACTGCGCTATATGGTTTTACCTCAACGCATTTAAGCGGAACGGGAGTTAGCGACTACGGGGATCTTCTGATGCTTCCTTATTCCAAACCCACCCAAGAAGGGGCACACATTCAGTTTGATAAAACGAGTGAAGTTGCCGAGGCTGGATATTATTCAGTTACCCTTGATGACGGGACGCAGATTGAAGCCACGGCTGGAGATCGAGTTGGGATTCTACGCATCAAATTTCCTGAAGGTGGAAACCCCGGGATCATGGTCGATCTTAATTTCCGAGACCGAGTTTTAGAGAAGTCCCTTGAAGCTTCGGGAATAGGCAAGTGGCAAGGCCGAAGAATCTCAGAAGGCTGGGCGCGTGAGCAACATTTCTACTTTGGATTCGACATCACGGCAAGGCCGGATACAGCCATTGAGATTAGCGACGGCGTGTTTTGGATTCCTATGCCTGAAGGCACTAGAGAAACCACTATACGGATTGGAATGAGCGGAACCTCAGAAAAAGGCGCTTGGACAAATATTGGGGCAGAATTGACCAACCATGATTTTGAAAGTTTACGAAAGGAGACGGTGGCGAAATGGGAAGTAGAACTGTCCAAGTCTAAGGTTAAAAGCGACAATAAAGACCAACGTTCCATTTATGCAACAGCGCTATACCATGCCTATAGTGTTCCGAATGTATGGAGTGATGTGGACGGTAGTTACCGTGGTGCAGACAATAAAATCTATCTGGACACTATCAACCGGCATTACACCGTTTATAGTTTATGGGACACCTATAGAACGGCTCACCCACTTTACACCATCACACAGCCTGAGCGGACACAAGAGTTTGTTTATGGCATGCTTGATATGTACAAACAACGGGGACGTTTGCCTATTTGGGAATTGGCAGGAAATGAAACCGATTGTATGATTGGTTACCATAGTGTCTCTGTCCTAGCAGATGCCATCGCTAAAGGATATCATACGGATACTGCTTTAACTATTGAAGCTATGCGTGCCACAGCCGAAATGGATGTTTTTGGCTTGGCCGATTATAAAGAATACGGATTCTTAAGCATTGAGAACGAAAGTGAATCCGTCTCTAAAACCTTGGAATATTCTTATGACGATGCATGTATAGCATGGACAGCAAAGCTTTTCAATGACTACAGCACCTACAATGAATACCAGCAGCGATCTACTGGCTACAGATCTTTAATAGATCCTGAAAGTGGGTTAGTACGCCCACGAAGTAATGGTGATTTTTTCAGTCCTTATGAGCCTAGGGAGGTTAACAACCATTTTACAGAGGCTAATGCCTATCAATACTCCTTCTCTCCCGTTCATGATTTAGAAGGCTGGATGGAACTACTCCATGTCTTCAGCGGCAACAGTCAAAAATGGGACAAACTTCCCCGCCGAGGAAAAGCTTCTGTCACTAAAAATCGTCATCAAACTCTGGAAGAATTATTGGACCAATTATTTACAGCATCTAGTAAAACTTTAGGTCGTGAGCAGGTCGATATTACAGGGCTGCTGGGACAATACGCCCATGGTAATGAGCCGTCGCACCACATCGCCTACTTGTATAACGCTACAGATACGCCAAACAAAACCAGCTTTCGAGTTCATCAAATCTTAGACCAATTCTATCAAAACAAACCAGACGGGTTGCACGGCAACGAAGATTGTGGTCAAATGAGCGCCTGGTATATTATGGCATCCGTAGGTCTATATCCTTTAGTCCCTGGCAAGCCTGAATACCAATTAAGCACTCCTGTTTGGGACGAGATCCACTGGTCCATGCCTGGTGGAGAAGTCTTAAATATTTCTACCACCGGTACCGGTAATTATATAGCGGATTACAACCTAGGCGAAGAAGGGTCAGCGCCTATATGGAAACAAAAGCGATACGTTACACACGAGCAGTTGTTGGACGGAGGAAATTGGACCGTAACAAAAAATGACAGTGCTACCAGCTGGAATCAAACAGAACGTTACACTAACTCCATGAACAATCCTACTCCTCCAGCACCTATAATACGTGTTCCGCGCAGTTTTACGTCGCCTGCAGATGTAGAGATTATATCCACCGGCTATGGAGATGTTTGGCGCTCCATCCAAGATGAAGGTGTACAATGGAAAAAGGACAGAAAGGGACGCCAAACAAAAGGCAAAGCCATAGAAAGCGGTTTCATTAAAGCTAAAACACCTCATTACGGCTATGGAAATCACATTGCAAAAGCAGTGTTTAGTCAGCGTGATGATAACTTAAACGCCACATGGCTGAGCGGCGTGTCTCATCCGCAGTACAGTGCAGATGGACCACAAACTCTAGTGGACGGAATTTTAGGAGATGGAGATTGGCGGAAAGGTAGTTGGATGGGTATCTACGATCAAGATGCAACGTTGGAAATTTCATTGACAAACCCAAAAAACCTGAATACTGTCAATGTAGGGTTACTTAAGGATATACGTGCCTGGATCGCCTTGCCGCAGCGGGTTCGCGTGGAGATTTTAGTAGATGAGCTCTGGACTGAAGTGGGTAGCACTAGTTTAAAAGAGCGTGCACTAACTCAAGAAGAGCCCTACAGAATAGCCTTGCCTTTTGATTTTAAAACCACTCTAGTTAAGGCCATTCGTGTCCATTATGAAAATGCAGGAGCATTGGAAAGCTGGCATCCTGGTGCCGGATATCCAACCTATTTCTTCATGGATGAGGTCGTCTTAGACTAAGGCCTATCAAAGCTTGAACTCTTTAGGAATTTGACAGACCGGAATAGGTATCATTTTATGAGTATTCGCCGTATGGAATCTGTTGTAAATGAACATCACCTCCGCTTCCCTACTCGTAAAATCTGAAGCTTTTTTACCTGCTTCATTTTGAGTCATTGCCCACTCTAATTCTGGATAGGTTGCACCCAGTTGGTCTTCATCTGTGCGGTCATCTCCCCATAATCCGTCAGTAGGCTTAGCAGTAAGAATACCCTCCACAATGCCCAACTCTCTAGCAATATTAAAAACCTCTGTTTTATAGAGGTCTGCGATGGGACTCAGGTCTACGCCGCCATCTCCATATTTAGTGTAGAATCCAACTCCAAAGTCTTCTACTTTATTCCCTGTACCTGCTACTAATAATCCATTCGCTTGACCATGGTAGTAAAGCGTAGACATACGCAAACGTGCCCTGGTGTTTGCCAAAGAAAGTTCGTGATCTGCACCTCCAGGTTGCATAGACTCGACAAAATGATCATATACTCCGGAGAGCTCTATGCTCTTATGGCTAGTGTTTGGAAAATACTTTTTAAGCCATTGCTGGTGCGCTCTTCCTAGAGATGCTTGCAGTGGGTTTTGATGAATAGGCATCTCTAAGGTCAACACATCTAGACCCGTTAAGGCACATAACGTAGAAGTTAAGGCAGAGTCAATTCCACCCGAAACACCAACAACAAAGCCCTTCACACCTGCGTGCAATGCATAGTCTTTTAGCCAATTTGTAATATGATCCGCAGTTTCCTGTAATTTCATCTCTTTCCCTTTAATTTTGTCCCTATGAAAGGATCTTACCAAATATACCTCTTCACTGCGACGCTCCTAGCAGCTATGGCCTTCTTTATTCAACGAGGATGTCAACGAGAAAGTTCACTATTTACAGTGGAAAATCTTCCAGAAGTCAATTGGGAGGTGCGCTCCTTTGATGATGCCTTGTTCAGTGGGGACAGCATGGACTGGAAAAATATTCAGCAGAGTTTCCAACCATTCCTTCAGAGTAATAGTCAACGATTTTTTTGGCAAAATGAACGCGAGAACCAACTGTTAAAAGACCACTATACAAACGTTCAAAACCTACTGAACAAGAGGGTTATTTCAGAGGAATTAGCCATGATCGCCGCTAGAGCAAACGCGTTACTAGAATTAAGTATTCCAAGTCATCTCTATTTTTACATCAGTGGGATCGATCTGGAAACTCCTTGCTTATACTATTCTGGGAGTACAACGGAGCCCTCTTTTGCCTTCGTAGGCTTAGATAACTACTTAGGTGCCGCCTATCCTGGTTATGGATCTATAGCTGGATACCAACGTGAGTTAATGCGTAAGGAACAGCTTCCAGTACAATTTGCCCACGCATTAGTAAGCACTATAAATCCGAACAATTTTAATGACGAAACCCTGCTTGCTCAAATGATTTTTTACGGTAAGCGTCATATTGCCACAGAAGCACTTTGCCCTGAGATAAGTACCGCTGAAATCCTGGGTTATTCACCAGAAGCCTTTGCGTTTTTGGAAGACAGTGAACGTCAAGTATGGGAGGTGTTTGTGCGTGAAAAGCTATTGTTTAGCACAGATATGATGATACGTCAACGCTTGGCTGAACCGGCACCATTTTCAAAACTCGGCACTGCGATGGATGCCGATGTGCCAGGACAAGTGGCCCAGTTTATCGGTTATAAAATGGTGCGCAGCTTTGCAGACAACCATCCCGAACTATCTTTGAATGAAATTCTAAACATCCGCGACGCCCAAAAATTCTTGCGCGAAGCTCAATACAAACCCTAATGGCAGTAGTTAAAGAAAGTGAAATCCGCATCACCGTAGGATTAGATGAAAATAAAATTCCGGAATCCATCAACTGGAGCGCAACTGACGGAGGCGTCACCAATGAAAATGCGAAAGCAATGATGATGGGTGTTTGGGATGATAAAACATCGGAATGTTTACGCATTGATTTGTGGACAAAAGACATGTTGATGGACGACATGAAACGAATGTTTCACCAAACTTTCATCTCTATGGCTGATGGATATGAGCGCGCTACAGAGGACACAGCCTTAGCCGCTGACATGAGAGATTTCGCTAGGTACTTTGGTGAGAAATCAGGAATCATTGAAGCACCAAAAGACTAAATAAAAAAGGGGAGCGTTAACGCTCCCCTTTTTTATTTCTCATCAGTAGGCTTCTGTTCACCGCCTTCCCAGAACACTTCTTTGTCCTTCACATACATGCTTGGAGAAATGCTTTGGTGCACCGTATCTATATAACGCAATAGTTCTTCCCTACCTGTACGTCCCTCTGCTGAGGTCATAAATAATGGAGGAAGTTCTTCCCAATGTTGCATTAGTTTCTTCTTGTACTTTGTTAACTGCTTCATTAACGCGGAAGATCCTAGCTTATCAATTTTCGTAAAAACGATACCAAAGGGAATGCCTTCCATACCGCACCACTCCATAAACTCAATGTCTATTTTTTGTGGATCATGGCGCGAATCTACCAAGACAAAAGTATTTATAAGGTTAGGACGCTCCTTAATGTAAGTGGTGATCATCTTCTGAAAAACCGCTCTATTCTTCTTGGAAGTTTTCGCATATCCGTAACCCGGTAAATCCACCAGGTACCAGTCTTGATTCACCTCAAAGTGATTAATAAGCTGTGTCTTTCCTGGTCGGCCAGATATCTTGGCAAGTTCCTTTCTCTGCATCAACATGTTGATGAGTGAGCTCTTGCCAACGTTTGACCTTCCGATGAAAGCAAACTCATTTTTTATTCCCTCAGGACATTCTTCAATGACACTAGAGGATTTTACGAATTCGACTGTTTTAATCTTCATATTCCTAGGATTAGCGCAAAGTTAGGTCATTTTATCCTGCGAATTCTATTTACGCTATTAACAAGGTTATACACACTTTGATTTCACTATTTCCCACTTCTTCCCACCGCGCCTAATAAGGGATAAGCGAATATTTAATGGGCTAATCAACAAAAGTTATTCACAATGTGTATCTTTGTGGGAAATCGTGGGATGATAATTCTACTTTTGTAAGAGAGCAATCTATACACATGTTAAATCTGATTGGAGTACACGAATGCAAGATGGATGCGAAGGGTCGCATCAGTCTTCCGGCCGCGCTGAAAAAGCAGCTAGCGCCCGCGATGGACGATGCTTTCGTACTCAAAAGAAGCGTGTTTAACAAGTGTTTGGAATTGTATCCTATGCAAGAGTGGAATGGAGTCATGGAGAAGGTAAATAGCCTAAACCGCTTTGTTAAAAAGCACAACGATTTTATTCGACTTTTCACTGCAGGAGTCAAGCTGGTAGAATTGGACGGCGCCACGAGAGTGGGTATCAGTCCAGATCTCAAGTCCTTCGCCAACCTCAGCGGCCATATCGTGCTTAGTGCACATAGTGGTATCGTAGAGATCTGGGACAAGGAAGCTTACGAAAGTGCAGTGAACGTGGATAACGATGACTTTGGATTGCTCGCTGAAGAAGTAATGGGCGGAAAAAATCCAAGTCATAATGAGCTATCATGATCCAGTTCTCTTAACGGAATGCCTTGAAGGCCTCAATATAGATCCTACCGGGAATTATGTTGACGTCACTTTCGGCGGCGGTGGCCATAGCAGGGCCATCCTAGATCTTTTGACGACAGGCAAACTATATGCCTTCGATCAAGATCCTGATGCCAAAAACAACCTAACAGACCACCCTAACCTTGTGTTTATTGCGGCCAATTTCCGCTACTTAAAAAACCACCTGCGGCTTTACGGTGTGCAACATGTAGATGGCATTTTAGCTGACTTAGGAGTTAGTTCACACCAGTTTGATGAGGGAGAACGAGGATTTTCTATTCGTTTTGATGGCCCTTTAGACATGCGAATGAATCCTAACTCAGGTATTTCTGTTCAAGAGGTTCTTGATACCTATGAGGAACAAGCACTTTACGATCTATTTAAAAAACACACTGACATCAGAGGCTTGCGCTCTCTAATCAATGCCCTCTTAATGGCCAGGGTAAACAACCCGCTAACCACTACTGCACAACTACGCGATCTATGCGAGCCACTTGCTCCTAGAGGACAATGGCATAAGTATATCGCACAGGTATTCCAAGGACTCCGAATGGAAGTCAATGAGGAACTAGAAGTACTAGAAGAGCTGCTTTATGGCGCCATAGATGTTCTTCAACCAGGTGGGCGACTCGTTGTAATGAGTTACCACAGTCTTGAGGACCGTATGGTGAAAAACTTCATGCGCGATGGCAAGGCAATGGGACCAACAGAAAGCGACATGTTCGGTGTGAAACGAGTACCTCTAAAAGGAATTACCCGAAAACCGGTCATCGCCTCCGCAGCAGAGAATGCAATAAACCCGCGCGCAACGAGCGCAAAACTTAGAATAGCCGAACGAACTCAAGAGCCTTGGACGAGAAATGAGCAAGCTTAAGAAAGCCATAGAAGCCGTCACAGACCGATTGAAACTCACTGATGAGGGTCTCATTAGAATGCTGCCTTTTGCCGCATGGCTTAGCGCATTAGCACTTTTTTCAATTTATGTGAGCCACAGCACTGATCGTAAAGTCCATGAGATTGATGAACTCAGTAAACTGAGACAAACATTAGAAGCAGAGCATACGGAAACAAAAGAACGCTTGACAAAGCTATCACTAGAAAGCAGGGTGTTAAAACGTGCACAAGAATTGGACCTGATTAACCCAGACGAACGACCAGAGAAAATAGTTGTAGAAAGTGAATAACGAGACTAAAAACATGAAAACCAGAGTTACCTGGATGAGTGGTGGGATCTATTTGATGCTACTGGTCATCCTGAGTAGACTCTTTTACGTGTCATTAGTCATGGGCCCTGAGTTGAGAGCAGAAAGCCAGAACCGTGTTATTGAACGAAAGATCATTCACGCTAAACGTGGCGACATATACAGTGCTGATGGAAAAACATTGGCCACAACAAAACCTGTTTACAAAGTACATTTTGATGCCGTCACAGTCCCTCAGGATATTTTCCTTGCGGAAATAGACGGCCTCGGTCAAAAATTAGCGACACTAAACCACAAGTACACTGCCAGCGGCTGGGCACAATACCTTAGAGAGGAACGCACGAAAAAACACAGATATGTGCCTTTAGCTGCCAAGCTCAATTTTAGTGAAATGCAGCGCATGAAGCAATACCCCATCCTTCACCGTGGTGCCTACAAAGGAGGATTGATTGTCGAAGAAGACCACCAGCGCGTACAAATGGCAACCAACATTAAAATGCGAACGATTGGCTATGATCTTGAAGGAGCAAGTGCTGGACTTGAAGGCTACTATAGCGAGTATTTAAAAGGAAAACCTGGAAGCCGACTAAAACAAAAAATTGCGGGAAACGACTGGAAACCTCTAGAAGATTCTGAATCTATTGAGCCTATGGACGGTTTTGATCTTCATACCACGATAGACACCCGCATTCAAGATGTCGCACAGCAAAGCCTGCTCAAGCAACTTAAGAAATACAAGGCGGATCATGGATGCGCAGTTGTCATGGAGGTCGCTACGGGAAAACTTGTTGCCATGGCCAACCTCGGGCGAAACGAAGACAGTACTTACACGGAACTGAGAAACTACGCTGTTTGGGAAGCGACAGAACCTGGCTCGACCATGAAGCTCCTCTCAACTATGGCACTTTTAGAGACAGGCGTCGCTGATACAGGAGACATTGTGGATACTAAAAACGGAGTCTATACCATTTATGGCAAAAACGTGCGTGACTCCAAAAAAGGAGGTTATGGTAAGATTAATTTACGTCGTGCCTTTGAAGTAAGTTCAAACACAGGAATCGTTAAACTCGTCTATGAAAACTTCAAGGACGAACCTGAAGAATACGTGGATTTCCTCTATCGTAGGGGGATTCACGAAAAGACGGGTGTAAGCATTAAGGGTGAAACCACTCCCAACATACCGAAGCCGTCAGATAATAATTGGTCCGGACTCACCTTACCATGGATGGCCTATGGCTATTCACTTTCCATGACACCCTTACAATTACTGACCATCTACAACGCCGTAGCGAATAATGGGAAAATGGTGCAGCCACAGGTGGTTAATAGAATCATGGACCACGGACGTATTGTAGAGCAGTTTGAGACGAAGGTGCTCAACCAAGCCATTTGTTCACAAGCCACTATAGCAAAGCTTCAAGTCCTACTAAAAGGAGTTGTGACCAGAGGAACGGCTACCAATCTCTTAGATGACAACATCCAGCTCGCAGGAAAGACAGGAACCTGCCAATTGAATTATTGGACGGGAAACACGACAGATTATCAAAGCTCATTTGCGGGTTATTTCCCAGCAGATAAGCCCGCTTACAGCTGTATTGTGGTCATCAACAAACCAGATTACCACATTGGCTACTACGGAAACGTTGTTGCGGGACCAGTTTTTAAAGACATTGCAGATGAAGTATATAGTCAAATGCCTCAAGATCCACTAACACTGAATCCCGGCCAATTAGCCATAGCCAAAACAGGAGAATTCAATCTAAGTACCTACGACAAAGCTTTAAAAGGCAACTACCTCCCAAATCTTGCAGGGCTTGATGCACGGGAGGCTCTTCGTGTACTTGCGTCAGCAGGGCTCAGTGCAGAAATTCAAGGAATAGGTAACGTGAGTAGCCAAGAGCCAGCTATTGGGACACCGCTAAACCAATGCCAAGAGATTAAACTTTACCTGCGATGAAACTACTGAAAGACTTGCTTTACGGGGTACGATTAAAAGAGGTAGTTGGGAATACTCAAATTGCCATAAGTAACGTTTGCTATGACAGCAGAGAGGTAACTGACAACTCCCTTTTTGTTGCTATACACGGCACTCAAGTCGATGGTCACAACTTTATAGAACAAGCTGTCGTTTCTGGCGCTACCGCCATCGTATGCGAGCATATACCCGAAAACACCACCGCAGGTATACAGTATATAGTTACGCGCAATAGTGCCATGGCACTCAGCGCTATTGCCAGTAATTGGTACGAGAACCCCTCACAAGAAATGACCGTAGTAGGCGTAACCGGAACTAATGGCAAGACCACGGTTAGCACATTACTATTCAATCTTTTTTCTGAGCTAGACGGCGCATTGTGCGGACTACTGAGCACTATAGATATAAAGATTGGCAAGGAGTCTATTCCAGCAACACATACCACGCCAGACGCTTTATCGATACAACAGCATATGCGTACGATGGTAAATGCAGGAGTGACATACTGTTTCATGGAAGTTAGCTCTCATGCTCTTGCTCAATGCCGGGCAGCACACGTAGATTTTGACGCGGCAGTATTCACCAATATCACACGAGACCACTTGGACTATCATGGCGATATGAACAGCTATGTGAAGGCGAAAAAAATTCTTTTCGACCAATTAAAAAGTGATGCTGTTGCCATTTACAACGATGATGTAAAGCATAGCATCAGTATGATTAAGGATTGTAAAGCACGCACAAAAAGCTACGCTTTACAATTCCCTTCTGATTATAAAACCAAAATCATTGAGCGCCGATTTGACGGCATGCTACTCAGTATCAATGAACAAGAGTGTTGGACTAGAATATTAGGCGACTTTAACGCTTACAACTTAACGGCGGTCTTTGCCGTAGCAGTAGAACTTGGCAAGGATCCTCTACAGGTTCTTACTACGATGAGCCTCTTACAGCCGGTTGAAGGGAGATTCCACAGTATCATCGGAAATGGAATAACCGCTATTGTTGATTACGCACATACCCCTGATGCACTTAAAAATGTGCTAAAGACCATAGAGATCTTAAGCGATGGACAAGGTAAAATCATCACCGTTGTGGGATGCGGAGGAAATCGTGATAAAGGAAAGCGCCCCATCATGGCAGAGATAGCCGCTTCGCTTAGCCACAGAGTCATCCTAACCTCAGACAATCCCAGAGATGAAGACCCCAATGTCATTCTACAGGACATGGCGAATGGATTAAGCCCTGATCAGGAGACAAGAACGATACAAATTCTTGACCGCAGACAAGCCATTAAATCTGCCGTAATGCTCGCAGAACCCGGAGATATCATTTTGTTGGCGGGTAAGGGACACGAAAAATACCAAGAGATCAAAAGTGTAAGGCTGCACTTTGATGACATAGAAGAAATTCAATTACTAATACACAGCTAGAGATGTTATACTACTTGTTCGATTTTCTTAATGAGAGCTACGACCTTCCGGGGGCAGGTGTATTTAAATACATCACATTCCGTGCGGCTATGGCAGTCATGACCTCATTGCTCATCAGTATGGTTTTCGGGAAAAGTCTGATCGGAAGGCTTCAAAGACTTCAAGTAGGAGAAACAGTCAGAGACCTGGGGCTAGACGGTCAAACAGAAAAGGCGGGGACACCAACTATGGGCGGATTAATTATCCTTTTAGCCATTGTAGTACCTACGTTACTCTGGGCAAAACTGGACAATATCTACATCATTCTTATGCTTATTTCAACGCTATGGATGGGGGCTATTGGTTTCTTAGACGATTACATCAAGGTCTTCAAAAAAGACAAAAAAGGCCTAAGGGGAATATTTAAAGTCATAGGACAAATTGGGCTTGGAGTTATTGTCGGAAGTACGCTTTATTTCAACCCACAAGTGACTATTAAGGAGCAATTACCAGTCGCGAAGATGGAAGCCTGGGAAGAGACATCGCAAAGTATATCCTATGGAGACGCTGTGAAGAGTACAAAAACTACCCTACCCTTTCTCAAAAACAATGAATTTGACTACGCCTATTTCACCAACTGGATGGGTGGATCAGGGAAACCCTTTACTGCAGTCGTCTATATTTTAGCAGTCATATTCATTATCACAGCCGTATCTAACGGGGCCAATTTAACCGATGGGCTTGATGGGCTAGCGACAGGTACCTCAGCAATAGCGGGAACAGCACTGCTCGTACTGGCTTATGTGAGCGGTTCCATCGTCTTCTCGAGTTATCTCAACATCATGTACATTCCTGAGTCTGGTGAGCTTGTGATTTTCACTGCGGCCTTTATTGGTGCCACAATTGGCTTCCTATGGTACAACAGCTTCCCTGCTCAAGTCTTTATGGGAGATACCGGCTCATTAGCCATTGGGGCTATAATCGCTGTCCTTGCCCTAGCGGTACGTAAGGAGTTTCTATTGCCCATTATTTCAGGAATTTTCTTGGTAGAGAACCTGAGCGTGATCATACAGGTGAGCTACTTCAAATACACAAAGAAAAAACATGGCGAAGGTCGACGAGTATTCTTAATGAGTCCGTTACACCACCATTACCAAAAAAAGGGAATGCCTGAAACTAAAATTGTCACCAGGTTTTGGATTGTAGGCATCATGCTCGCAGTTCTAGCTATTGCAACTTTAAAACTGAGATAATCTAGTGAACCAAGCTTACCAACATATAGCCATCATTGGTGCCGGAGAAAGCGGCATGGGAGCCGCTTATCTAGCATCTATGCTTGGGGTAAAAGCGTTTCTCAGTGAGTTTGGTACGTTGAGTGAAGAGGATAAATCTTCGCTGAAACAGTGGGGTGTTTCCTATGAGGATGGCGGGCACAGTTTAGAACGCATTATGACGGCAGAGGCCATCATTAAGAGCCCAGGCATTAAACACACTGCTCCAGTGATTCTCGCTATTAAAGAGAGCGGAATACCTCTTATGGGAGAAGTGGACTGGGCAGCACGACACACTGATGCTGTCATTATAGCAGTGACAGGTAGCAATGGAAAGACAACTACAGCTACGATGTGCCACCATATTATCAAGGAAGAAAGAGACGTCATTTTAGCAGGTAATATTGGACTTAGTCTCGCACGAGCTCTTGCAAAGCGCATAGAATCTGGCGCGCCTGATCCCGAAGTAGCTGTATTGGAAGTAAGTAGTTTCCAATTAGACGATGCATACCTCTTTAAGCCACACATCAGCATCCTTACAAACATCACCCCTGACCATTTAGATTGCTACGACTATGACCTCAGCAAGTATGCTAGGAGCAAATTCCAACTGCTGGATTTCACTCCTGAAACGGGTCATTTCATCTACTGCGATGACGATGCGATAAGTATCGAGTTTATGCGGAAATGGCACGAAAAAATGATCATAAAACCCAGTCTCCATGCCTTTGGTTGCGACGAACCCGCAAGTCAACATAGGGTAACGGCACTGGACAACAATAAAATAACAATAACATTAAACAACGACGTAATGACTATTGAAGAACTCGCTTTACAAGGAAAACACAACATGTACAACAGCATGGCCGCAGGATTAGGAAGTAAATTACTTCAAATTCGCAAAGACACCATACGCAAACAACTCACCTCTTTTGATGCCCTTGAGCACCGACTAGAAAGTGTCTTGAACATCAGTGGCGTTGAATACATCAACGATTCAAAGGCAACTAATATTAACGCAACGTATTATGCCTTAGAGTGCCAACAAAAACCAGTTGTTTGGATTTTAGGAGGTGTCGACAAAGGCAATGATTACAGCGAGCTTCTTCAGCTCGTTCAATACAAGGTGAAAGCAATCGTTGCATTAGGAATAGACAACTCTAAAATTATTGAGGCATTCTCTGGGGTAGTAGAAATCGTGGAGACGAATTCTATGAGTCAAGCTGTTCGTAAAGCGGCTAAACTCTCAACGAAGGGAGATGCAGTACTACTAAGCCCTTGTTGTGCGTCGTTTGATTTATTTGAAAATTATGAAGATCGTGGAAATCAATTTAAGCAATCAGTGAGAAACCTCTAGACCTGGGTGAATACGGTACAAAAATATCTTAAAGGTGACTTGCTTCTTTGGGGATTGATCCTCATCCTGATGCTCGCCAGTTTCTTGCCTTCTTACAGCGCAAGCAGTTCTCTTGCGCACAAGTTTAGTGGCGGAAACACCTTTCAGTTTTTAACCAAACATCTTTTTCACCTTTTTCTAGGCGCTATACTCTTGTATGCTGTGCACCGATTAAACTTTAGACTCATAGGTAAACTATCTATGATCTTGCTTCCAGTAGCGATAATCATGTTGATCGTGACCCTTACTCAAGGGAATGAAATGGGAGGTGCTAATGCATCACGATGGGTTCGTCTTCCCTTTGTTGGACTAAGTTTTCAGACTTCCGCATTTGCTTCGTTAGCCCTACTCGTTTGGCTTTCTAAATGGTTCGCAAAACCACGAGACCTCTCTGAATTTAAAAGTTTGAGATATCCACTAGGTGCAATAGCCTTGACATTAGTACTTATACTGCCAGCGGATTTTTCTACCACAGCCGTCATTTTCACCATGTCACTATTGCTGTTGATCGTCGCGGGCGTACCATGGAAACACCTGTTAAAAATACTTGGTGCCTCCATAGTGGCCCTATTTATATTCATCCTTATCGTACTTGCTTTTCCAAGTATTTCGAACCGTGTAGCCACCTGGAAAGCACGTATTGTCAACTTTGCAGACCAAAGTGATGAAGATGGATCTTACCAGAGTGACCTGTCTAAAATGGCCATTGCAGAAGGACAGTTATTTGGAAAAGGACCTGGGAAAAGCGTACAGAAAAACTTCCTTCCTCAGTCCAATTCAGATTTTGTTTTTGCCGTAATCACAGAAGAGTACGGACTGGTTGGTGCTACCTCACTTATCCTATTCTTCGGTCTTCTTTTTAGGCGTTTTATTCGCATTGCGAAGCGAGCTCATACTAAATTCGGTACCCTACTCGTATTAGCGGCCTCCTCTGGAATAATCATACAAACCATTGTTAATATGGGGGTGGCGACTAATCTGTTCCCTGTAACCGGGCAGACATTACCTTTTTTTAGTGCCGGTGGCTCTTCTATTTGGATGACGTGTATCGCACTTGGAATTATTCTGAGTGTGAGTCACACGGATGTAGCAAAAATAATTGGTGATAGCCCACAAGAAGTAGATGAACATTCAGCCTTATCCGCTGCCGAAAAAGAATGGTCGAATGGGTAAGACATTTATTATAAGTGGCGGCGGTACCGGTGGGCATATTTTCCCAGCTCTAAGCATAGCAACGGAACTTAAGAGACGGCATCCACAAGCCACCATACATTTTGTTGGCGCAAGCGGCAAAATGGAAATGACTAGAGTTCCTGCAGCTGGATTTGAGATTACAGGAGTTCCCATTGCTGGAATTAACAGGAAAAAGCCATGGAAGAGTTGGAATGTTCCTTTTAAGCTGGTCTATGCGTTATGGCTTTGCCGAAACATCATAAAAAAAATAAAGCCCGATGTTGTTATCGGCACTGGAGGATATGCAAGTGGTCCCGCGCTATTGATGGCGCAGCATATGGGAATACCCACGCTAGTTCAAGAACAAAACTCTTTTGCAGGAGTAACGAATGTTAGGCTCGGTCACAAGGCCAATTTTATTTGTACCGCTTATGCCAATGCAGAAAAATTCTTTCCTAGTGAAAAGGTTCATCTTACAGGAAACCCTGTACGTGAGGCGTTTACTAAAGCCTTGCCTGAACAAAGTGCAAGCAAAACCCAGTTGGGTTTTATGTCAGAAAAACCACTCCTTCTGATCCTTGGAGGATCTCTTGGAGCAAGTGAAGTAAATAAGCACATAGACAAGAGTCTTGAGCTTCTCAAAGAACAGGGTTGGCAGCTTCTTTGGCAATGCGGCAAACTCTATGAAAAAGAATACGTCTCCAAAACTCAATCAGGCGTTGTCGTAAGCGCCTTTATTGATGATATGCCTGCTGCTTATGCGGCGGCGGATGTTATTGTTAGTCGTGCCGGTGCGGGAACACTGAGTGAATTATGCCTCATTGGAAAACCTGCAATTTTGATTCCTAGTCCAAACGTTGCTGAAGATCATCAAACTCACAACGCAAAGGCATTGAGTGAAAAAGGAGCGGCTGTACTTATTGCTGAGAATGAATTAGATGAGCGATTCACCGTGGAGCTCAGCGCTCTCTATAACTCCAGTAGACGAGGTAAACTAATAGGTGCGAATATCAAAAAACTAGCCCAACCTAACGCGACCAACGACATTGCTAATCTAATAGAACAACTCACTGGTGCATAAGAAGCAGCGACATATGGTGTTCCTCGGGATAGGCGGTATTGGCATGAGTGCTTTGGCACGCCATTACTTGCGCTTAGGCAGTGCTGTTTTTGGCTACGACAACTCTCGTACTCGTATAACTTCAGCACTAGAGCAAGAGGGTGCTCAGATTTGTTATAATGAAGACCTGAGCCACTACCCAGGGTGGGATTCGGAGGAAACTACAGTAATCTACACACCTGCTGTTCCAGAAAAACTGGCTTGGTTTAACTTCTTTAAAGCATACAACCCCATCAAACGTGCGCAAGCACTAGCCCTTATTGCAAATGATCACAAATGTATCGCCATTGCTGGAACACATGGAAAAACAAGCACCTCTGCAATGCTCGTTCATTTGATGGATCAAGCCGGTCTAGATCCTACTGCGTTTATTGGAGGCATAATGACACAAACGAGTACCAATTATCGCTTGGGAAGTTCTGACTTCATCATCGTTGAAGCAGACGAATTTGACAGATCCTTACTTTACCTCAAACCATGGGCATCTGCCATAACTACAGTTGACGCGGACCACTTAGACATCTACTCGGACGGAAAAGACCTGCTGGACACTTTTGATGCTTTTGTGAAGCAAACAAATGGCCCAACTTTCACTGGTAGTCCAATAGACCATACCATACAAATAGGCTCGCCTGAGAACCACTGTTGGGCCAGCGCTATTGAGCCTAAGAAGGGTGCATATTCTTTTGTTCTTCATATAGCTGGACAAGCACTCCAAACAAGATTACAGATGCCCGGAAGGCATAATGTTTATAATGCGTTACTGGCAGCGTCTCTAGCCCATCATGCTGGGATGAGTCCCGAAAAAATCGCCAGTAGTTTACCTTTATTCAAAGGAATTGAGCGCAGGTTTGAATTTCATCTTCAAGGATCTAAAGTCTTGATTGAGGACTACGCTCATCATCCAACAGAAATAAAGGCGCTCATGGATAGTATTGATGAACTCTATCCAAACGAAAAAGTGTGTTTGATTTTTCAGCCACATCTCTACAGTAGAACGCGCGACTTTATGGATGGGTTTATCCAGCAACTAAGCCGTGCAGAATATTGCCTCTTATTACCTATTTACGCAGCGAGAGAAGAACCTATAAAAGGAGTCAATTCACAAGCACTTGCCGCTGCAATCATCAGGGCTCAAGTTGTTCATGAATTTGATCTTGTTGCAAGGGTAAAACAGACGCAAGCTTCAGTGATCTTAGTCGTTGGAGCAGGTGATGTTGGGAATTTTGTGTCACCTTTAAAAGAGGCGTTATCATGAGAAAGCAACGAATTTTTGGAGTGATTATCGCCATTCTCCTATTTGCAGGCCTCATAACTGTAAGATCCCTTAGTATGATTCACTGGAATGAGGTACAGTTTAGTAAAGTCGATATTTCAATTCAATTTCCTGATAATCAAACTCTTATATTCAATTCCAACCTGCAACCCGTCATCAATACCTTCCTAGAAGAGCAGGGTGATTCTAATGCCTTAACGGTCAATGCTTTTTTGTTAGAAACCTCTCTTGAAGCCCTGCCATACGTAGCAGATGCGCAGGTATATTGGAATATGGACCAGCGTTTGAAAATAGCACTGGTCTCCAAGCAAGTAAAGGCTGTAGTAATGATAGGAGCAACCACTTTTTTAGTCACTACCGAAAACGAGGTGTTAAAGAAACCTTTAGAGGCGATTGTTGACGTCCCTGTAATTACAGGTGTAAAGGACAGCAGCGAAGCTGCAGCGGCTGGAGTTACACTCCATAGAATCTACCTCTCCCAAGTATTTAACGATGCCAACCTGGCACAGTTAGACCAAAGCGAAGATCGTCTGGCTATAGTTCCAAAAGGATACAATCATACTGTATGGTTGAATTCAGATGAGCGACTAACAGATGACTTGAATAAATTGACTGCTTTCTATGCAGCAAACACCCCTGAAAAATTAGACGATTTTAAGCGTATTGATCTGCGCTATAAGAACCAAGTAGTAAGCACCACAAGATGATACAAAACGCCCCACTAGCTGTAGGATTAGACATTGGTACCACAAAAATTGTGGCCGTCGTTGGTAGATTAAATGAGCACCGTAAGATTGATGTGCTAGGTATAGGTAAGAGTAAGAGTCTTGGTGTGCAGCGCGGAGTGGTGGCAAATATTACGCTCACCATAGAGAGCATTCAAGCTGCCATCAAGATGGCTGAAGATAACTCTGGTCTCAAAATCACTGAAGTGATGGTGGGAATCGCAGGTCAGCACATACGTTCTATGCAGCACTCAGACTATATCATGCGCGATGATGCCGAGGCGATTATCAATGTAGTTGATCTTGAGAATCTAAAGCGAAATGTTGACAATTTAGTGATGATGCCTGGTGAGCAAATTCTTCATGCACTTCCGCAAGAGTATCGTGTAGATGGAGATAGCAACATCATTAATCCACAAGGAATGTACGGCTCTCGTTTAGAGGCCAATTTCCATATTGTAGTTGGACAAATAGCCTCGATTAAAAACATCGCTAGATGTGTTGAGCAAAGTGATCTTATGGTTGGCGACATCACGCTAGAGCCACTAGCATCGGCGGACGCCGTATTGGCTGAAGAGGAAAAAGATGCTGGTGTGGTCCTCGTAGATATTGGTGGCGGTACTACGGATATTGCGATTTTTAAAGACAGTATAATTCGTCATACGGCGGTCATTCCATTCGGAGGGAAAGTTATCACAGAAGACATTAAGGAAGGTTGCGAGATTATAGAGAAGCAAGCAGAATTACTAAAAGTTAAATTTGGCTCTGCTTGGCCTGGTGAGAATAAAGAGAATGAAATTGTTAGTATTCCTGGTCTAAGAGGAAGGCCTCCAAAAGAAATCAGCTTAAAGACACTTTCGAAAATAATCAATGCCCGCGTGAGAGAGATCATGGAAAGTGTGATTGCGGAAATACGCAACTACCAGCAAAACGATCCTCGTAAGCGATTAATCGCAGGGATTGTAGTAACGGGTGGCGGATCTCAGCTCAAACACATGAGTCAATTGGTGGAATATTTAACAGGAATGCCTACAAGAATTGGTTATCCCAACGAGCATTTAGCGAGCGGCTACGTCAAGGAATTGGCCAGCCCCGTATATGCAACATCCATAGGTTTGTTGAGCATGGCACTTGAGAATCGTTCTGCTCCTATGGCATATGACCCGAACGAAAGTGACTTACCTGCTCCCCCAACAGAAGAGATTCTAGAGGCAGAAGAACTAGAGGTTGAAGGTGCTCCAGATCAAACTGGAAGCGCAATGGCACCGCCACGTAAAGATCCTTTCTGGAAGGGATTTGTAAGTGGTATCAAGGAATGGTTAGAAAACGACGACATAGAATAACACGACCCCATGTTTGAAGACGGAATACAATTTAATTTACCCAAGAATCGCAGCTCTGTAATCAAGGTTATAGGCGTAGGCGGCGGTGGATCTAATGCAGTGAACCACATGAGTAGTGTTGGTGTCAACGGTGTAGATTTTATCGTTTGTAATACAGATGCACAAGCCTTGGACCACAGTCCTGTAACTAACAAAGTTCAACTAGGAGTTTCGCTTACAGAAGGATTAGGTGCTGGTGCGGATCCTGAAATAGGGCGTGAGGCAGCAAAAGAAAGTCTGGACGAGCTGAAAAGAATTCTAGAAACTGGAACAAAGATGTGTTTCGTTACTGCTGGTATGGGAGGCGGAACCGGAACTGGTGCCGCACCAGTGATTGCTAAAGCGGCAAAGGAGATGGGTATCCTGACCATTGGTATCATTACAGTTCCCTTTAGTTTCGAAGGAAATATTCGAGCTTCACAGGCGGAGAAGGGTATTGAAGAAATGCGTCAGTCTGTTGACAGCTTAATTGTCATCAACAATGATAAACTGCGCCAAGTATATGGTGACCTGGGTTTTCGTAACGCTTTTGCGAAGGCGGACGAGGTACTTGCCGGAGCAGCGAAAGGGATTGCAGAGGTAATTACCAATCATTATACACAAAACATTGACCTACGCGACGCAAGAACGGTGTTAGAAAACAGCGGAAGTGCCTTGTTTGGAACAGGTTCTGCCGAAGGATCTGGGCGCGCGGCACAAGCAATTGCGGCAGCCCTGGATTCTCCATTATTAAATGACAACCACATCAAGGGCGCAAAAAATGTATTGCTTTTATTGACCTCTGGAAACGGCGAGCATGAAGTAACCATAGATGAGATTGGTGAAATCACGGACCACATTCAACGCGAAGCTGGTGGCAATGCAAACGTCATCATGGGTATTGGTGGAGAAGAAGAGATTGGCAGTCGGATTACTTGTACTATAGTCGCAACCGGATTTCCAACAGGAACAAGAATGCTACCTACGGATAAACTTCAAGTCGTCGTTCATGATCTTAACCCGGAACAAACCACGATTTCCGGCACTCCTGTTACGGAGGAAACAGCCACCGAACAACCACCACTTACACCCTACTCATCCGAACGTGTAGTCATGGATCTCGGTGGTATTGAGGAGCCTATCCTTACCAACGATCCCGTAGCTGTAGAAGAGAAAATTATAACGGATGAAACCGTTATAGTTGATGAAGCATCTGAGGTGATGGATACACCCTTAATACAAGATTACACTGCTGAAAATTCAGCAGAATACGGTGAAGAAGACCCCATGGTTGGGTTCCCTAAAATGCCAGAGGATTCCGAAGGTGTTTTTGAGCAGCGTATGGGCGAAGATGAGGATATTCCAAGCGAAGAAGAGGCTACAGTCCATGTTCTAGAATGGGATATGGAGGAAGAATCTCAGGAGACTAATTCCGAAACTACTGAACATGAATACGAGCCCTTAGAGGCCCCGTCATGGAATCTATTCAGCACTTCTGTTGATCCGGAAGAAGAAGAAATCGAACTCAACATTGAAGAGGACGACCTTGAGGAGCAGGCGACTGTGACCATGGAGTCCGTAGAAAAAATAGATCCAATTTTTGATGCTCCTGCTCCTGATAAAATGGAATCACCGCAGGGCATGATTCAAGAGGAAGAAACGCTACACCCAATGCCTGAGGCACTAGAAGCACCTATTCCTGAAGAGCCCAGATCACAAACCACAGAGCCAAACGCGGAAGACTTGTCAATACCGAGCACAGGACTTTTAGAGGATACACCTGAAACTCCACAGACTCAAGTCATGTCTACTTTTACATTAGACGACATAGAAGGTGATGGATTCACGTTAGACACCAGCCTCTATGAAACGGAAGGGTTGGCAGAATCAAAAGAAGCTGAAGCAGGAGAAACGCCATACGATGCGTTTGACATTAGCCTCGACGAGATGCCCGCTTTACGCGGAAAATCTGAGCTCGAAACATTAGAGCATAGCCATAGTGTACAATCATTAGATTTTGATAAAGAGGAATACAGCGTGGAGGTTGAAGTAGAGGATACTTTGGATCCAGATCTCAACTTCGAGATGAAGGAAGCTACGAAAAGTACTTTACTGCCAAACGAGCAAGAAACGGAGACTAATCTTCCTGCAGCAGAAGATATGGAACGTCCATTGAGCCAAATCCCAAGACGTACGTTAAGTGAAATGCCTAGTAAAGTCAGAGATCGTATTTCAAGATTACAATCGTTTCAATACCAGTTCAAATCAAACCAACAAAACCTGAATGATGTGGAACGTATACCTGCTTATATGCGTCAAGGTTTAGAAGTTGATTTACCAACAAAAAGTAACGACCAGCCCTCAAGCTTAGGAATTGATTCAGAGGGGAACATTAGAACTAACAACTCATTTTTACACGATAACGTAGACTAATATGTCCTTAGAAACTAAAATCATGACCGACCTAAAGGCGGCCATGAAATCAAAAGACCGCACTGCACTTGAAACATTGCGTGCTATAAAAACCGCACTTTTAAACGAAAAAACAGCTGCAGGAGCAACTGAAATGAATGAGGTAGGTGAAATGCGCATTCTGACAAAACTCCGTAAACAACGTATAGATAGCGCTACCATTTTTCGCGAACAAGGTCGAGATGATCTTGCAGTTCCTGAAGAGGAGCAACTAGCCATCATTGAACGCTACCTCCCGGCTATGCTCACAGAGGCAGAAATCGAAACGAAAGTCAAAAGTATTATAACGGAACTTGGCGCCTCGTCTATGGCAGATATGGGAAAGGTGATGGGAAAAGCCTCTAGTGCTATGGCCGGTGAAGCAGACGGAAAAGTAATTAATGGGATAGTGCGAAAGCTACTCTCTTAAATAGTAGACCAAAAAAAAGCCCGACACAAGTGTCGGGCTTTTTTTTGCTTTGATTTTTTATACCAAGCCTTTCAACTCGGCCATAGATGTTAATGTGAAATAACTACTTTGTGTTGTTCACCACTCTCTAAATATAGCTGATACACTCCTGAAGGCCATTTAGAGACGTTTATCAGATTCTCACCCACAATGTGATCAAGATGGCGGAAAGTCTCGCCAGAAGCACTCGTAAAAGTCGCTTTGCCTTCAAATGAGGTAACTAAGCGCAATTCAGTATCTACTGGGTTTGGGTAATACATACTTTCGCCGCCTTCAGCGCGTTCAATAACCTCTATATCCATAAATGGGTTCCATGCTATTCCAGCGGAATCTCCATATATATAATGAACAAGCTCCTGGTGATCTATAAATGGATTGCGATTTCCCTGCATACTATCAATCACATGGTTTCTACGCAATTCGAAAGCATCTACGGTATCCTGAAAGTGCCAATCCAACAGGGTTGACATTACAGCGAAAGTATTCCCTCCCGAGTTTAGCGCTTCACGCAGTATTAGGTCTGGTTCTCCACCTTGTCCTTCATAACGAAGGTCCATGTAAAGTATGATACGAGCCAAGTCACCTTTAATGTCATCCCTAGGCTCAAACAATCCTGCAGAACCGTTATACCTGCTTCCGGTTGCTGAACCATTAAAATTAACTGGACTTCCACCCGTGCCAAGTTCATCATATTCATGGTTAGAACGCAAGGAGTTTAATCCTCCATTACACGGTTTAAGATTATGTACATCTGTTCCTACCCCGGCGCTAGTTCCAAAACCACCCAATGATTTTGGCCATACGTGTTCGCGTGTCCATCCCTGGTTATTGTTATATTCTTGCGGTCCGTTTACTGGAATTCCCGCATAAATCAGCATAACGTTGGTCGCATTAGTCGGATCCGCATCGCTCACTTTTAGTACATCCCAAGTATCTGTTGAAGATGAGCTATAAGTCAACCGTGTATGTACACGTATGATATCATATAATGCCTCGCGAAGGTCATCGCCATCTTCTCCCCATGCGTCCTGATAATAGGTCAATGGTTGGGCCGATGCCATCGCTGTAGATCCAAGAAATAATGCTAAAAACCAATGTTTCATATTGTTCTATTTAATGACAAATGTCGTTAAAAAAGACGTCGAAAAAGAGGGGTTGACAATTTGCTTCAGGAAGACCACATCACAAATCAGATTTAACGCCATTTTTCTAATGGTACTGAAGGGAATAAGGACTTAATAGATGCTCCAACATGGGACCATTTCTTTTTAAAATCGGACAAAACAACCGCATGACCCTGGTCATCAGGAGCACGTCCACCACTGTTGATTTTCATATACAGTGGAAGTAATCGTTTTTGCAAAGCGTGTGGAATAAGCGGCTGTATCCTCAAGCCAATCTGATGTAGCATACCACTTTTGATCGCTACACTCTCGTTTCGATGCTCAAAATCAAAATTCTCATAAAAATCTGGATCTACACCTGCAAAGGCAGCGATCTCTTTCATAACCTCCTCTTTCCGGGACATGAAATCTTCAAAAAACCAAACGCCTACATGGCCCTCAGGCATGTCTTTGATCCATTTTTCGAGGTGCCTTGCATAATCCACATATTTGGCAATTTTTGGTAAGTGAATATATTCTGATAACGGAAGATCCACCTTTTTTGTACGGTAGCGTTCCATTTTATAATGGCTATACATCTGCTTTGAAGGCTCTCTGAATAAAAAGACTATTTTCGGCGGAATCTCTGCTTGAGAAAAAGCTTTTCTTGCTTGGTCTTCATACAAGTAATGTGCTGTTGCTTCAAACCTTATCGTGGCTGATTCACCTCCCTTAAAAAACTCCAAATAGCGCATTACAGCGTGCTCATGAATGTTCGCTTCCTTGTTAAATCTATTGACTTTATCTGCAAAGAAAAAAGTCTCTTTCTTGGGCGATCCATAGACATCAGGATGCGCGCTAAGCCAAAAATAGAGGCTACTGGTGCCACATTTTGGCGCACCGCCTATGATTAAATTTGGGAATAGAGATTTCATCTTAAAATATTCTACTTAAGTTGGTGAGTTTGGACAAAATCTTGGACAAAGGTGTAATCTTCTTTATGCTGAAGCAACACGGTATCTATGGCTTCTATTTCAGCTGGGCTTAATTGTTTTTTCCACTTCTTCAAGGGATCACCTTTGGTGGTAGTATTCACTAGTATAGTAGCTTGTTTCGCTATATTTTGAGCGACCTCGCTATGAATATCTCTAAGGTCTAATGCCGCAAATAACTTACTCAATACAGCTTGCTGGTTTGTTACCAACTCCTCATAACTAATTAGAATCTTACGTTCAAATTTAGCCGATTCAAATTCCTTTAGCGCAAGCTTGTTCATACGCATCCACATCTGCGGAATAATAGAGAAATCCCCTGGATAACCTATGCCATTAAAAGGCACTTCGTTGGTCGTTTGGCTGTAACATGATTCTGGACTTGGTTCCATGAAATACGTTCTGCCATCCTGACGGTGCAGCTTGTCAAAATGGAATTTCATAGAGGCGGAATGACTGTATATGTCCCGAACAATAACAATAAGGGTACTCTTTGGAAACAAGGCTCCTACATACCCTAGTTTATTCATCAGGTGAGGACTTTTATTGACCGGCACAATGTGTGACCAATCATAACTTGCTCTACCTAAGCCATGGTAATGTTTTAAGTATCGGCGCATGGCTTTACGCTTCAATGACTGACTTTGCGAAATGAAATCCGCGAAATACCTGGCCATCTGATAGGTATAAACTGGCGAAGCATCATCAGCTGTTTTATAGTGACATCTTTCCTTGATTGAGGCTCCACCTAGGTCCGTCCAAACTTGATTCAATTCCACCCCAATCTTTAACAATTGTGGATGACTGGCCATTTTATCTACTAAAAATGTGGTGCCTGACCTCATACAACCCGTCACGAAGATGGGCTGCTCTAGTGGGACCGCCTCAGGTTCACCATGCGTCCCAAAAAGTTCACGGAGGGCTTTCGGCAGTTTTATCATGATCTATAATCTGTGCAAATACGAATCAATTCAGAGGTAACACGCATTATTTTATCCTCCTCGAGTCCGTAATACAAGGGAAGACATAATATGGAAGATGATACCTGGTCAGCAACAGGGGTTACTCCAGGAAAATCAATATAATTCAGTGTATTCAATGCAGGGTGGAAATAACGTCTGGCATAAATACCAACCGATTCCAAACCATCCTTCACAGCCAATGCCTCGGCTTCACTTCTGAATACTACAGGATAATAGCTGTGGTTCCATTCCACATTTTCAGGTATCTCAGGATACTGTAATGGCAGGCTTTGTAGCAAATCGTTATAACACTGGTGCTGTCTTTTGCGGTCCGCAATGATCTTGTCCGCATAACGCAGATTTACCAGACCCACTGCAGCATGGAGTTCACTATTTTTCGCGTTTATCCCAACACCACTAAAAATCTCTGGCCCATGGTGTCCGAAATTTCTTAAACGATCCACCTCAAAGCGAAGTGGACTCACTTCCCCGGCAATAGAATCCACCTTTTGAGCGATCGTATCGTTTACAAAAATAGCACCACCCTCTACGCTATGAAAGAGTTTTGTAGCATGTAAGCTCAAGGTGGCAATATCTCCATAATTCATTATGGAACTCCCACCGATCGTGGTTCCGAAACAATGTGCGGCGTCATAAATAACCTTTAGTCCATGTTTCTTGGCCACCTTATCAATCGCATTTACATCACAAGGCACTCCAAAAACATGGGTCGCTAAAATAGCCGTGGTTTTTTCTGTAATGGCAGCCTCAATTTTAGAGGGGTCTAGATTAAATGACCTTGGGTCAATATCCACAAAAACTGGTGTACATCCTTCCCAAGCTAAGCTCGATGTAGTTGCTACATACGAAAAGGGAGTGGTGATCACCTCTCCATCCACTTTAAGGGCATGCAAAGCGACTTGTATAGCAATAGTCCCATTGCTGACTACAGCACAATCTCGTGTCCCTAAGTAAGCTTTCATGCCGTCTTCCAACTGGCGAAGTATAGGACCATTATTAGTGAGCCACTCGGAATCCCATGCGCGCTGGATTTCAGTAGAAATCTCATCATACGGTGCCTGAAAAGGCTTGGTGACTAGAATCTTAGACATATCAAACAAAGCTAATGCTCTGGGAGTTAAATTTTACTTCTCAAAGTTAGAAAACCAACGAGCAATCCGATGGCAATGATTGCATTAGTAATCAAGAGCGCTACTATACCTTCTCCTGAAGTCAAAAAAGCTACAATAAATGTTATTGCGCCAATGACCAACAGCAGTAATTGCGCAGTGCCAAAAGGTTGAATACGCTCTTTATGCCATAAATAAATGGCCTTGATGGTGTTGAAAATTGCATAGGCTATAACCAAAGTAAATCCAGCACCATCTAATCCGTAAACAGGGATAAGCCATAAATTCAAACCTATAATCGCTACGACCAATCCGGAAATAGCGACAAGATTCCACTTGAAGTGAGGACCATTAGATAAAATTTCACCATTCGAGCCGAAGCTATAATCGATCACACGAGACAACAAAATCAGAATGACCACAGATTTTGCCGGTTCAAATCGGTCAGGATCAGGAATAAGTCCAAAGATAAAATCTATGTTTGGGACAATCACGACAAAGCTCACAATAGCAACAGCCATGAGCACTCTGGAAGTCCGAGCATACATTTTTGCAATGGCGTCTGTGTTTCCTTCGTTCCATAGGTTAGCAAACTGAGGTGACAGTGCTTGAGAAATTGGTCGGCGTATACCATCAACAAAACTCCCAATGAAAAAAGCAATGCTGTAGATTCCTAAAGCTTCCATACTCATCAGAGAGGCAATCATTTGACTATCTATCGTAGCCAAACTCATGGTCATTACGGCCATTAAAATCCCACTACCCGCGAAGGCAGCCAATTCCTGAGTCATGGATTCTCCCAGGGAACGAGGCCATCGCAATGGAATGCCTTTGAGCTTAAGAGCGTAAATAAGTACTACAATTCCTACTGCTAAGTGAGTGTAGGCGAGGAGTTGCATCCAAAATCCGAAGGTTGCATTTCCTTGACTTACCATCCAAGCACCAATAAGTAAGCTCAATCTAATTCCAACATTTTTAAAGAAAAACGGGACCGAAATTCTTTTGGCGCTAGAAGCAACGGAAAGCCCTAAAGTATACGTCATACTCCCCGCAACCACTGCGCCTAAGGCGCGTAATTGGGAACCTTGGAAATTAACATCTAGGAGCGTAGCTAACCAGGGTGCAAATGCCGTAAATAAAACGCCTGAAACGATAGCGAGGCATGCCACTAAAAACACCGTATTAGACAAGAATTGACTTGCTTGATCCTCCGAAAAACGGCTTTGAAAGCGTACATACATGCGGTGCAATCCAAAAAGAGCTATGGCTGCTATCAAAACTGCTGTGCGCTCTACCCAGCGATAAATCCCTAATTCTTCCAATGAAAAAGCCAATGGAAAAATCCAGATATTATTTAACACGCCAAGGCCTATTCCCGCAAAATTAGAAAGTGATCCCTTGATGATTTGACGTTGAAAAACGCTCATTTATACCGTAGTCAATAAAAATTCTTTTGCAAAGTACGCCAACGCGCCTCCTGATAAAGGTCCAACGATAGGAATCCATGCATAGTGCCACCCCGAATCAATTTTATTCTTGATAGGCAATAACTGGTGCATGATACGTGGACCTAGATCTCTGGCAGGGTTAATTGCATACCCCGTAGTTCCGCCAAGTCCCAAGCCTATAACCCACACTAAGAATGCGACCGGTAAAGCACCGACAGACCCTAAGCCCACAGGGACATCATTATCCTCATAAGCGATATTACCTTCCGTAATGTAAAAGACGACAAACATCAATACGAATGCACCCACGAGCTCGCTGAATAGATTACTCCAGGTATGAGGTATCGAAGGAGATGTACAGAAAGAACCTCGAATGGAAGCTCCGTCGGTAGTCAGGTCATAGTGTGGTTTATGAAATATGTAATTAATCGTAGTTCCAACTGCCGCACCCGCCAACTGGGCACCCATGTAAGGCAGTAATAGATCTGTAGAAAGCGATCCGTCTAACCAAAATCCTAAACTAATCACCGGATTTAAATGCGCACCGCTATACGGACCGGCTACAACCACGCCAACAAAAACAGCTAATCCCCACGCGGTCGTAATCATTATCCAGGATCCAGGATCTCCCTGGGCTTTCGTTCCTTTCAAGACCACATTAGCGACAACCCCATTACCGATCAATAATAGAAGAAGTGTCCCTATAAATTCTGCCCAAAGTGCACTCATGGTTTTGTGTTTGATTGAATTGATCGGAAATATAGCAAAAGCATCAGCTAATAATTCCATCTCCATAACATTCTCCTTATTTTGCTTGACATACGCAACACACTCTTATGAAACCATATATCTTGGCCGTAGACGCAGGCACTACATCTTCTCGCGCAATCGTATTTGATGTTGACACTAAAAAAATAGGTTTAGGTCAGTTCGAGTTTAAGCAACACTATCCTAATCCGTCCTGGGTGGAGCACAATCCTATGGAAATTTGGGACTCCCAGCTAGCGGCGATCAAAGAAGCACTAAAGGCGGGGAAAGTAAAACCGCAAGACATCAGTGCGATAGGAATCACCAATCAGCGTGAGACTACCCTAATATGGGACGCCGTAACCGGAAAGCCACTGTACAACGCCATCGTATGGCAAGACCGACGCACTGCCGATTTTTGCAATGACATACGCAACGGAGAGCACGCATCAATGATCATAGAAAAAACAGGACTTATACCTGATGCTTATTTCAGCGCCAGTAAAATTCGTTGGATTCTCAATAATGTGGATGGCGCACGCGAGCGTGCAGATCGTGGAGAGCTACGTTTTGGAACAGTCGATACCTGGATCATTTGGAACCTCACTGCTGGAAACTCTCATCTTACAGACGCCTCCAATGCCAGCCGAACGATGCTCTATGATATTTCCAATGGATGTTGGGACCAAGATCTTTGCGCCCTTTTTGAGGTTCCAATGAGCGTGCTTCCCAAAGTCGTTGATAGCAGCGGATATTTAGCTGTTACTGCTGAGAAAGTATTTGGTGCCGAAATTCCTATAACCGGAATTGCTGGAGACCAACAAAGCGCCCTCTTTGGCCAATTATGCTTCGAAACTGGTGAAGCTAAAAACACCTACGGTACAGGTTGCTTTGCCGTTGCGAATACCGGGAAACAAATTGTTAGAAGCTCCAACCAGCTCCTAAGTACAGTCGCCTGGCAATTGAATGGTGAACTCACCTATGCCATAGAAGGATCCGTCTACGTCGCTGGCGCACTGGTGCAATGGCTACGAGATGGATTGAGGATCATAAAAAACAGTAGCGAAATTGAATCACTTGCTTTGCGAGAGTCGCACAGCGGCGGCGTCACCATTGTTCCTGCGTTAACGGGTCTGGGCGCGCCACATTGGGATGGTTTCGCACGCGGATCCATCATGGGTATTACTCGGGGAACGAACGACAGCCACATCGCTTATGCTGCCTTGGAAGCAATTGCTCTAAGCACATGTGATGTCTTAGGAGCTATGGAAAAAGACCTTGGTGAAGCATTGAAATCAATCAAAGTAGATGGCGGTGCTAGCGCAAATGACACCATGATGCAGCTCCAATCTAATCTACTGAAATGTGATGTGGTTCGTCCTGCCGAGACAGAAAGTACAGCACTGGGCGCGGCACTACTGGCTGGACTTGGGATCGGTATATGGGACAATCTAGAGCAGCTTAAAGAACTCATAGATATAGACAGGACATTTAATCCACAGGATCATGATTTCCTCTTACTACGCAAAAATTGGAACCAAGCTATACAAGCAAGCAAAGGCTGGATTGCTACAGAAAACAACGACTAGAGATGACCACTAATAACTCCCCTACTGGCCTTATCTTAGGTGGATGGGATTTGTACCTTTAAGATTATGAGTTTTTGCTACATTTTAGGCAACCCCAGGAGTGGGACGTCCTTGTTTAGATTAATGCTTAACGCCCATCCTGAGATGGTGGCGCCTCCTGAATGTGGCTTTATACAATGGAACCACGATCTATTTAAGGCGGCGGATTTCAAAGATTCCGACCAGCGAAAAGCTTTTGCAAAAGCAGTCCTCGAAAGCAAGAAAATGGAAACATGGGGTCTAGATATAAATCAATTGGTCCACGCATTTGACCGCATCATAGAACCTTCTTACCGACTACTCTGCGAGGCAGTATTTCAAGCTTATCATAGTCATAAAGGACATAGAAGTGAGGCATCTGCACTTATTGACAAGAACAACTATTACTTAGATTTTCTTGATGAGATTCACGCAGCTATGCCCCACGCCAAGTACCTACATTTGGTGCGTGATGTTCGCGATGTAGCCTGTTCTTATTTGGCATTAAAAGAAAAGGCCCACCAAGGTAAATACGCTCCCAAATTAAGTTCTTCTTTGGAAGAAATTTCAAAAAATTGGTGCGCTAATAACGAAAAAACAACTGCATTTCTTTCTGATAAAAATCATTTTGTAGTTCGCTATGAAGACTTGCTTCGTGCACCGGAGGCGGAATTGGGGAAAGTTTGTGCCTTTTTAGGGTTGCAGTATCATCCTCAAATGGCGACCTATTATCTACTGAATGATGAACCAGCAGAAACTATCGGTTGGAAAAAGAAGACACTAGAACCTGTAGATCCCAAAAGAGCCGGAGCATTTAGGAATACATTAGATATGGACGCTCAAAATTTACTTTGGAATCTTTCCAAAGATACCCTGGAGAAATTCGGTTATTCCGCCTAGCCCATGTACGTACACCTGATCAATGACGAGAAGTTTTTGCCACCGTTTATGGAGCGTGCACAGGGCATTATTCATGGACATTTGTATCTGGTTTTTGGCCCTAAGCCGCCTTACAAATTTGTCAACGGAAAGGATAATGTAATTCATGCTTCGCAGTGGGAATCTTATCAAAACGAGCACGAAATTTCTATAGACCGCATTTACATCCATTTGGTAACCTTTCAAAAAATTAATTGGGTTAAAAACGTGAATAAAGCACCCGTTTACTGGCTCTTCTATGGAAACGATTTATACGAACTTTTACAAGCCTTTAAAGGATTTCAGCTCTATGAAAAAGCTGATCAGCCGCAAGGACTACTTACTCGTATAAAAGGAAAGAGCCTACGCGATCGAGTTTTACGCTTCTTAAAACTACGTGCTTATCATCGCCACTATGCGCCATTTGTAAAAAATACTATTGATTATTGGTGCTTCTGGAGCCCTGGTGATTACCAACTCTTGTTAGACAACTATGGCTTTAAGGGTAAGATGCTGAAGTTCCAGTATGGCGCTTTCAATCCTGCAGATATTGAATTAGTAAAAACGTGGGTAGGGAATAACCCGGACTATCAATCAAAAACCATACTTCTTAACCACAGCGGATCGCAAAGTGGAAACCACAAACATTTACTTGGAAAACTTCGTGATTTAGGAGTAGAACAAATGGTGAAAACGCCGCTAAGTTATGGGGATACTTCTCATATCGAAGCGACCCTAGCCTATGGTAAAAAAGCACTTGGCCCATATTTCGTTCCGATATTGACATATCTAGATCGCACCGCCTACTTCGATTTAATTTGTACTTCAGGCATAGCTGTTTTTGGTCATCGAAGACAGGAAGCCGGCAATACACCTGTCTCTTATAC
>OJIV01000040.1_pt1 | contig 56872 bp, 49 predicted proteins | sample 1595861 | NCBI WGS metagenome assembly OJIV01 (sample SAMN05416883, study PRJEB24817) | seawater metagenome | isolation source: Sea water | place: Canada:Atlantic | collected 2013-11
CTACACACTGCATATCGTCGGCAGCGTCAGATGTGTATAAGAGACAGATGTCATAGAGACACAGGAGTAATTCATGAAAAATTATAAAATACAATTTGCACTTACCTTTTCACTTTTTGCTTTAAATATCTTTGCAACAGACTATGATGATGATAAGTTCGACAATCATATTCAGGATCAAGGTGTTAATGAAGTTTTAGAAGAAGCACAGTTTATTTTATGTTCCCTGTCTAGATTTGGAACTAAGGAGCTTGCTGGAGATGGTTCTTATAAAGCTACTATTTACTCAGATGAGTGTGAGGGAGCTGGTGCTACTGCTACTGATTCCACGCAAGGCACAACAGCGCCAACTAGTGCAAATTCAACATCATCATCCTCATCAACTGCTGCTACCGGCGGTGGTGCTGCTACAACAGCAAAGGAAGTGGATGAGATTCTTATAAATACTGGTTTTGTGAGCAGTACTCTGCAAAAGACAAAAGCATGGATTATTAATGATGAGCCTTTTGATCGTGATGAATTTACGCCAAAATCTATTACCTATCTATTAAATGAGCAAACAGCAGCCTCAAGTGATACAAATAAATTTGGTAACTTTACCTTAAGATATCAAGAAGCAACTTATGGCAATACCCAGGAAGAATTTGTTGATAAAGAGGATGGTGGGTATCACTATGAATGCCCTCCGGTAACAAGTCGAAACTATAAATACTCATGGTGTGCTGATGGAAATGATGTTGGAAGAGGTATATTAATAGCAGCTGATTCTACCATTAAGTTTAAAAATCAAGGCCGATACCAACAAAATGTTGTAGCTGAATATTCTGAAAATGGAGATATTGCTGGAATATATACAAAAAATACTGGTTTTCAGGATGACAGTCTAAGAGATCCTGAATGTGATGGGATAGAAGGCGATTGGTGGCAATGCCAACCACAGGAATATAGAGACTCTTCGACAGATGTATTAGGTATATTTTCATTTGGTATATCAAGTGCAGATAAATCATATTGCACAAAAATGTCAGAACTTTACAAGGTAGATTGGTCTCAATACGACGAAGCTACACAAGGCCCAGCTTTAACACCTTATGAATTAACTGGTACTGCTGGTGAGAGACTAGAAAATGAAGGCTGGGATGTTTCTGAAAAATGTTTTTCTATAGATAAAGCGGATGCTATTAAAGATATATGGGACTATGGTGTCTATAATTCTGATGGGTCAAGATATGAACCAGAAAATCAATCATTTCCTATAAGAGCTAAAGTAACTATCGATGGAGTTGCCAGAAATGCTCATGGCTATGCTAGTTATTGGGGCGTTCACGTTGATGACAATTATCAAGATGTTATCGATGATTCAACTGAGTGGGTAAGAGAGGGTGATAATTCTGAAACTCCTTCAAAATACTCTGTAACTGCAAGAAAGCTTGTTGTAGAGAAAAGAGAAAAAAAATACGAAGCACTTAATGAACTTGATGGGCTAAATCTTAATTTTTGGACCAATGATTCTTATTGGAGCGATGAGTTCTATAAGTTAGGTTTTGCAAAAACAGAACCGTGGGAAGGTAAAATTCAATTTAAGTCAAACAAGGCTGTTATGACAGATTACAACAACGGCACATCCTCCGACCCATTAAATATTCCTTTGTATGGAGTTCATAATGGTAAAGGTATGTACGTAGTTGATATGACCGGAACTAAGTTAGATCGTGATAATTTAAGAAAAATTATTAAAAATGAATCTTCTGATCCAGGCAAGGCAATGAACTTAACAATGGAGTTTGCTGAATTTCCAAAACTTGATTACAGTACTGAAAACTGGGAGAGAGAATCTTGGGTTCGATTCTATCTATGCACGGGCTCAGGCATTGGGTCAACTTCTGGAGATCCATATAGCTATGATCAACTAACCTTTGCAGATACTAGGTCAGGAAGAACATGTTTGAGACTAGAAGGTGCCTTGAAACTAAGCTCCAATGGAGATGAGTTAGTGCTAAAAAGCGAGGCTAAAGGGGATGGTCGCGGTAATTATTATGCAAATTTTAGAGACTTCGATTCAGGTACTGAACTTTGGTTCAATCAAGATGAATGGAATAATAGCGGATATGAATACGATATTAAAATAGTAAAAAGTGGAATTGAAAGACCTGCTGGACTAGAAGTTAAACTCCAGAGTATATTAAATGCATTTGGATCTTTAAGTCAGTTTGACGACGACGGTGGCGATATACAAAGAGGTTTAGAGTCATTCTTAGATTCATCTAATACCTTTACCTATTTACTTACTTCCGGTATAGACATGTACGATGTTGACGGTAATAGGTTTAATAAAATATCTGGAACCTTTGGTGTCGATGCTGATCCGGCACTTGCAATATTTGTAGATGATATTCAAGCAATTGAAGGCTCTGTCGATACTTACGATGAGTTTATTGTTTCATTAAATAAAACACATGAAAGTGACGTCACGTTTGATTATGAAATATCCACTAATAGTACTGCTAGCTCTGAAGACTATTCAGGCCTATCTGCTGGAACTGTAACTATACCTGCTGGAACCAAATCAGCAGCTATAGGTTTAAACATAACTGGAGACGCATTAGCTGAAGGCCAAATTGATGAAAAAATTATATTAACCTTAAGCAATCCAGTTGGCGCTAATCTAGCCAGATCAAATGTTACAGCATATATATACGACGATGATACCAATAGGGTTGTCTATGAGGATTATAGAGGCTCTTATAATGCATCAACAGGTACCTTTTCTATAACAGAGGGAATGATATTTCAACCTTCTTATCAAAATGTTGTCTTACCTGCACCTATTGTGTTTACCAATGCGCAGTATCTAGCGGCCATGCAAAAAACTCAAGGTGTTGGTGAAGATTGGGAATATACTGATTATAGAGATTTGCATGTTTGGTCTCAAGATACCAATCAAAGTTATTCCATTACAAGAAATTCACTAGCCAATCCAGCGTCTTCTTCAAAGGATAACGGCGTAAGTTCAGAATCTTGGACAATTGTTCCAATGAGTGAGTTGCCCGCTAATCTAAACTGTATTAACGAATGTTTAAAAACTAGCCTAGTTAAGGCCCATTACGATGATGTAAAAGCTCAAGCCGATCCTGTTGGTGACGGTTCCTATACCGGCACTGTATCAGTTACCTCACCTCGACCCTTTGCTGATGTTGGTCCCTATATTAAAGCAGATGTTTCTATGACTACCACTTACAATGAAGGAACTGAGGACGAATGGCAGGATACAAGAACTTGGTCTAGAGGTGATTATAATGATGGAATTCTAGCATCTGATGTTTACACTTATACTTCTGATGGATCAACTATCAAGGATGCAGCTGGAGAAAATCTTGAAATTGACGTTGATTGGAAAACCTCACGTCCTTATGACTATATTAGAGGTTCCAATTTCAAAGGAAATGTTGGAGTTAATGACACCTGGACTAGAGAATCAGAATGGGGTGTAAATACAGGTACATTAGTAGATGATGCAACTCTAGCAAAGTTGGAATGTGACTACTCTATTATTGATGGAGTTAAGGTTTATAACGATACACATCCAGAATATACTAGTGCTAATGGCAAGATTAACACCACTAGATATTGTCAACAAAAAATATGGAACTCTAAAGAAATTGATGTCTCATATAACATCAGACTTGAAACCTATAAGCAGTACGAAATAGCTAAAACAGATGGTTCAAATGTTCTCTTTGAGAGACCTAAGGCTCTTTATTTTACGGCTCCAGACACTTCTGCTTTCGGAGATGATGCTGGTAAGAAATTTCGTCTTGAACTCCACGGCGATCACTTAGGTGGTATTCCTGGTTCTGTTATAGACCTAGAAACTGGAAATGATCTTGGCGAGTATGTGGAAGAATGGAAAGATAACTATAGATGGGTTCAACGTTTTACTGTTCCCGATGGCTCTGTTTTAACGCAAAACACTTCTGAAGATACTTTTATTGTTAAGGCTTTGGGAGGGCAAGAGTGGTTAGGCAAGAAAGACTCAGCAATTGGATCCTTGTCAAATCTATTATCGCTTAAATCAAAATCTGATTTATTAACAAATATCGATTTGGACTGGGAAGTAAGCTTGAGACCTGAAGAATGGTGGAATTGCTCAATTAAAATAGAAAGAGTTGACGATAATGGCAATACATACGAGGATACTGATTGGGAGAAATGTGATGAAGTTGAGTCCGATGACCCTAATTACTCTGATATCTGGACATTAGAGCAAAGCTTTGAAAACTGTACTGAAAGATTGCAATATGAAGAAGATTATCTTAACTCCCTAATTGCAGAAATGAGAGCAAATGCTATAGCTGGTGGCAATACTTACGATGGACCTGCTTCAGCTAGGGAATGGACTGAGGAAGATGGCAATGGCCCAGGTGATTGGCTTAACAGAGAGCTGCTAAAGTGTAAAAGTATTGGTCCCTTACCAACAAATTTAATTAACGGTGGTAATGCAGCGGTAATTAATGGCACGGTAGTGTTTGATCCTTCGCCTTAGTTTGCGTATTGAATTAGTAGAAGGGCCGTCAGGCCCTTTTTTTATTTCCTAAATTAGTGTTATATTTCAAGTATGAAATATCTAATTTATCTTGTTTTTTTCTTTTCAACATCATTATTTTCAAATACTTATATCTATACAACATCTTATGTAGATGTTCTAAATTTAAAGGTCATTAATAATTCTACTATTGTTATAGACGGCTCTATTATTGCAGCAATTAATAAAGGCTTTACAAAAATTCCAGATGATTCTGTTCTTATAGATTTAAGAGGCTATACATTAATGCCGGGCCTTATGGATATGCATGTTCATTTTGGTCAAGAATATCTTTCCAAGAGCGAACGCCCAGGCAAGGTAGAAAGAGAGACTGCTGCTATTATGGCAACTCAACATGCATATAAAACATTAAAAGCAGGTTTTACAACTGTAAGGCAAGTTGGCGATAGTGGTATGGTTGCTATTTCTCTAAGGGATGCAATTAATGCCAGTCATGTAATTGGGCCAAGAATTTTTACATCTGGAAAAAGTATTGCAACCACCGGAGGCCACGCTGATCCAACAAATGGCATGGCTAGTGGAGCCTATATTTACCCAACTGCTGAGGATGGAGTTATTAATGGCCCACATGATGCTTACGCTGCTGTAAGACAGCGTTATAAGGACGGGGCTGATGGTATTAAGCTAACAGTAACCGGTGGTGTGCTTAGTGTCGCTAAGTCAGGAGATAATCCTCAATTTACAGCAGAAGAAGTTGTTTCTGTAGTTAGAGCTGCTAAAGACTATGGAATGTGGGTTGCCGTTCATGCTCACGGAGCTGAAGGCATGAAGAGGGCTGTTATAGCCGGGGTTGATTCTGTTGAACATGGTACTTTTATGACTGAGGAAGTTATGGATTTAATGATCAAAAATGGGACATATTATGTTCCTACAATTTCTGCAGGAGAGTTCGTTGCTGAGAAAGCTAAAATAGATAACTACTTTCCTGATATTGTTAGACCTAAGGCGGCTAGCGTCGGTCCGCAAATTGCTGCAACTTTTGCCAAAGCCTACAAAAGGGGAGTAAAAATAGCATTTGGAACTGACGCAGGTGTTCAAGCTCACGGTACTAATTGGAGAGAGTTTGTTTATATGAGTGAAAATGGCATGCCTGCTATAGAAACTATTAAGGCAGCTACAATAGAAACTGCTAAATTATTAAGTATAGATATGACTCACGGCTCTATCACTGTAGGTAAAGTAGCAGACCTAGTAGCTGTTAAGGGAAATCCTCTGAATGACATGAATCTCATGCAGAATATCTCTTTCGTAATGAAAGGAGGTGAAAATGTCTTTTCTGACTAATAAACATTGGCAACCCTTTTATATTTCACTAGTTTTATCTGGCTTATTTGTTGTAACTTTCTTTGTCCTTAGTGCCCTTGGATATATTCAATCTATTGAGTCTCAAGGAATAATAGGAGATGCCTCTAGATGGTGTGAAAGAGTATCAGGTGGTCTTTTCAGAGAGCCAGTTAACACACTTAGTAATTTAGGTTTTATGGTTGTTGGTATCTATATTTTTTATACTATAACAACCGATACCAATACTTCAGCTAACAACTATTTTGTCGGTTTAACTGGGATATCTATCCTTTACGCATCCGCAGCAATTTTCTTAGGGCCAGGTTCTATGCTAATGCACGGAACAAATTCTGGGTGGGGAGGATGGGCAGATAATTTGAGTATGATTATGTATATTCTTATTCCCTGGCTTTACAACATATTTAGAATGTCTAACTGGACTGTTAGACAATTCTTACAAATTTATTTTTCAATAGTAGTAATTTATGCTGTTATGAGATGGATATCAGGATGGGGATTGGGAATAAACTTAGAGTTATTTTCCGTATCAATTGGTCTATGGGCTATTTCTGAATTTTTATTTAAGTTTTGGTCGCCTTTATTTAGATTTTTATCTGGATTTGTTGGCTTTTTTGTTTTGGCTCTTTTTGGAACGACACCTCTTGATGTAATGGCAAATTTTTCAGAGTACTGGTGGGTTATTTTATTTTGGATCCCTGGCTTGTTATCAAATAAAAAACCAACAACAACAAGAACATATAAATGGTACTTCCTTGGAATGGTTGCGTACTTTTCAGCCTTTATTATTTGGTCAACTGGTGTTCCTGATCATGCTTTATGCAGACCTGACTCTCTTATCCAGGCACATGGTATCTGGCATCTATTAAGCGCTGTAGCAACTTACTGTTTCTTTTTACACTATAGATCAGAGTCTGCTTAGATTTTATAAACTAACATTATTGATAATAATATAAGCCGTTGGTATGGCAAGCATCCATAAAGATAATGATAATGCAAAAGGCCGTAACTCAAGGGACTTAAGGTCAATAAGTGTAGTCTGCGTACCAATACAAAATAAACCTGCCATCAAAAATGCTTTACTAGTTACTCCAAGCATTAACTGTGTTTCGTAGCTAAAATTAAATATCGTATTAAAAATAATAGCCATTACAAAAAATACAATAAATTTTGGATATGAAGAAGATCCGATGTTTTTATTAAATTTATAATTTAAAACAAATAAAAGCGGAATAAGCCAAAGAGTTCTTCCTAACTTAAGTACTGATGCCATCTCAACTGACTCAGGACTATATTGAATTGCGGCGCCCACAACAGAGCTAGTATCATGTATTGCTAGAGCAGCAAATGCTCCGAATTCTTCATTACCCATTTGTAGGTAGGTGGCAATCATTGGAAAGAAAACTATAGCTATAGCGTTGAGCATAAATACTATTGTTAACGAAACTATAAGCTCAGACGGTTTTGCTTTAATAATTGGAGCTACAGCTACCATAGCCGTTCCTCCGCATATCGCCGCACCACTTGAGAGCAGTATAGTCATATTAGAATTTAGTTTAAGAACTCTCCCTATGATTAAACCTCCAAAAAAAGAGAATAATACAAATAAACTTATCCAAACTATATAGACTGGATTTATATTCAATATGAATGAAAGATTTATAGTAGTGCCAAGAATAACTATGCCTATCTGAAGGGGTATTGTTGATACCTTTCTAGAAATGAAATTTATATCGGGTTTAAAATAAAGAGAAAAGATAATTCCAAGGAATATGGCCAATGGTGCATTGCCAACAACAGCAACCATGACTATAAATAATACAAAAGCTATATTTGTTATATGCATTTTAATTTAGGAGAGATTCACATCCTGTCCCATCAAGCAACTGAAGCAATCTATGTTTATCTTCATCACTTAATTTTTTATACTCATCTTCGATCCAGCTAAGACACTTGGCTTGATATTTAAAAGACTCTTGACTCCACAAAACACCATCGAGTTCTACCTCAAAAGTTTCGTTACCCTTAGAGACCGCTTCAGCATTAGCATGAAGATAGGGTGCATAGGTTGAGCCAATTTCATTAAGAATATTGATTAATGAATTAGGGACATTCTTAGTATCAATCCAACCATTAGACTCTTCTTGATCATCAAGACCTGAAAGGTCATCAAGAAGGTCTATCCATGCAACAGTTCTCATAGAGGTGGTGTGGGCAATTTTTCTTGACGTTGGATCAAATTTGATTAGCTGCTCTAGCTGGGCATATAAAGCAAAATCAGATGAAGAGGGACGATTTCCTAGTATATATGGGCTGGTAGCAAAATGTTCCTCAAGTAATGATAAAAATTTAATATAGTTTTTTTCTATAAATCCAGCAGTTTTCTTATTAGATCCAACAACTCCTAGTCTACTAATTTGCCTATCAGCAACCGCATTAGCTATTGGATCTAGTGAGGCATTTTCCATTGTTACATCGTGATGAAGTACTAGCTTTTGTTTTGCGTTGTTTGCATCGATATCAAATGCCCATCGATAGTGAAACATATATTTTGTAACCCATTCGTCAGCGAAGTCTTCTATTAAGAAGTTGATAAAAGATAAAACAGGATCGTTTGGAAAGACAGATCTATTAAGGTGCTTTTCTTCAAATGCTTTAATTAACGGAGTTGTATCTGTTTTAGCAATTAATTCTTTATTATCATCCTCTATTAAAACAGTGGGCAGTAGGATAGGTTTTGGTAGCTCAATACCTCTTAGCTGAAGATTAGTTTTAGTGTCACCCCAGATCATTGAATAAGGAATATGTTTAAACCTAAAATAGGCTAATAACTTTTTTGTGTAAGGAGACCCTGGAACGCCAAATATTAAAATAGGTTTCATATATATTAATGCTCTAAAAGCACTATTACTCCTTCACTAGGATTTATATTTCCAACTACTATTTGGTTATAAGTTTCTATAAAATTCTCAATACCATCTATTTCAATAACATTCATCCAGTGTTTACTTTGATTGGATCTTTTTACCATAAATTGATTGGTTCTTTGGTTATAGCCTTCATAACCCCAATCTTTAAATCTTTTTTGGATATGCGCTGGTGCAAAAAAGAACTCAGTTCTTTCTCTTAACATTGCTTGGCCTAAAGCATCTTCCGCTGTCACCTCATTGTCCCAATGAGTCATCCCAACCGTGTAGCACTTGAGCATATTATCACCCAATGAACCATGAAGTGTTCCTAAAATTTCACGACTTCCTGCCATATCAACCATAATGCTTTTGAGATCACTATTTACTAAAGAAAGCTGATCGTATGATATAACCTTGTCATAACAACCCAATTCATTTACAAAATCAGTATTTTTTGAAGAGGTAAGCCCTATTATATTTGGTGTTTGTTCTGAGTCTTTGAGTCCTTGAGCAAGACCAATTGCTGTTTTGCTAGAAGCGCTAACAATAATAATTTGGTCTGCATCAAGATACGATTCTTCTTCTAATGCATCACAAATACAAAAGGAAGTTATATGAAGAGGGAAGAGTAGCGATCTTAGGTTGTCCATAGAAGGATCGTAATTAGTATCCCCATTAACTCTTACATAATTATTGTATACAGCAGGTAAGTCTTTGCGATGATCTTTACCATCACTAAAGCCCTGATCAGTAATTTTAATTGGGTTAATGATCAGTGAGTCAGCAGGGGGGAAGTATCCAAACAACTTTTCACCTTCTTTAATGAAATTATTTTTTGATTGAGTAACATTCGCAAAGCCCCAGACTGGTATGCAACCCCATTCATTATTTAAATCCTCTGTGGCCTTAAAGAATTGCCAGTAACCAATAGTATCTCCAGCAACCCCATAAGTAACATTGTTTGATGTGAAAGCAAAACTTTCTATTGATACTAAAATTTCTCCTTCTTCAATCTCAGAGTTTTTTGTTTGAACGATTCTAGTTTTTAAAAGTTTATTCTTTAATGTTTGTAATTGCTTCAAAACTATTATTCTTTAACTTCTATATTAAGCTGTCCTGCAAGTCCTGCTTCTCTGTGTTTATTACTTTCTAAATAGTCAGGATCGGTAACCATTTTGAGCATTGCCTTTTTGCTTGGATATTTTACAATAAAAGCCTTATCCCAAAGCTCTTCTACTTCCCCAAGCATTAAGCGATTTATAGATCCCCCAAAAGACACTTCACCGCCAACTTTTTTTAAGTGTTCAATTACCTCTTCACTATATATGGCATATGCTTGCTCGCCAGTTAGATCAGTATCTCTACCGTCCTCATATTCAGCTTTTTCTTTAAACTTTAAAAGATTGATCATAGAGATTGGTGTTTCGCTGTCACCTTCAAGAAATCCTTCCATTTGTTTTTTTGTGGGATGAACGCTGTTTTTAAATTCCATAATTATTCTCCTAATGTTATAGCTTTTTGAAATGCTGGCCTAGCTTCAATTCTGGCAACATATTTCTTGATGTTTTCCATTTCATCTGAAATACACCCTAATCTGTTAGCCATAAAACATGAATGCCCAAGCATTAAATCAGCTGCTGAAAAATCACCAACTAAGTAATCTTTGTCTTTAAGATTCTCATTAACTGGTCCAAGTGCTTTGGTTATTAAGTTTTGCGCTTGTCTTAAAACATTCTCATCTCTTCTGTCGGGCGGTAATAAGATTGTTTGAACAACAACTTGGTTCATTGGAGGCATAACCATTCCCTCACAATAATGAAACCATTGTAGATAATAGGGAAACTCAACAGTATTAGAATCTGGTTTTAAGCCACCATCTTTATGTCTTTCAAGAATATATTGAATAATAGCGCCAGACTCAAATATAGAAACCTCATTGTCCTCAAGAACTGGAACTCTTCCAAGAGCATGTCTAGAGCGATGCTCATCTGATTTAAGGCCTTCTTTCGTAAAAGGCATAATGTTAACCTCATATGGCAATCCTAACTCTTCAAGAAGCCATATAACTCTCCCGGCTCTTGTTCCTGCAACGAAATGTACTTTTAACATATTTTATCTCCTTTATGTTTTTACCATTTTTTGAGCGTTTTTTATAAATTCTTTTTGATCCTTATCATCATTTAGTAAACCGCCTATATCAACAGGGACCTTAGTTCCTTTGAGCATGCCAGGCTGGTCATACATTTTATTCTTCCATTTTTCTAAATACACTAAGCCTTCTAATGAAACTCCAGACCAATTATGCGTTCTTACCCAGCACCAATTAGCAATGTCAGCAATAGAGTATTCTCCAGCAAGCCATTCATTCTTTGATAGCTGCATATCTAATACCTCAAAAAGACGCCTTGATTCATTTTGATATCTATCTATAGCTGGTTGTATTTTTTCTGGAAAATATCTAGAGAAAACATTAGCCTGGCCCATCATAGGACCAATGCCGCCCATCTGAAACATCAGCCATTCAATAACCTTAGCTCTTCCCTTTATATCAGACGGAATAAGTTTCCCAGATTTCTCAGCAAGATAGAGCATGATAGCCCCCGATTCAAAGATAGAGAGATCGTCATTATCAGTATCTACAATTGCAGGAATTCTTCCATTAGGACTAATTTTAAGAAAATCTGGTTTTCTTTGATCTCCCTCTCCAAGGTTAACCGAATGAATTTCGTAAGGCATTTCAATGGCTTCGAGCATGCAAGAAACCTTATGACCGTTTGGAGTTGATGATGTGTATAGATGAATCATAGTATTTAGTTATTTATAAAATCTATCAATATCTTAGAGAGTTCTTTTGGTCTAGTCCATTGAAAGAAATGACCTCCACCAATATGTGGAGCACTTATAGCATTAGGCGCCATTTTTAACACATCTTTTTCTGCACCATTAGTCACAGGATCATCACCAGCAAAAACAGCTAAAAAGGGTTTCTCAGAGGTTGTAAAAAAATCTCTCGCTATTTTTTGAGCCTCTAAAGATGAATCAGGAAGCATTGGTACTTGGCTTGGCATTGCCCTTGGCCCCATTTTATATAAAGCAGAAGGGAAGGGTGCTTCATAAGCCTTCATTAAATCTGTATAAAATGGTGATATTCTCTCTAAACCAATTCTTTGTAAAAAATAATGAATAACCCTAAATATTTTTGAGCCTTTCTCCATCTGAAATGAATTAAGAAGACCTATGGGTAAGTTCTTTGTATCCCAGGTAAATTTCTGCCAATACATGAATTTTAAAGCAGGGGCCTGTCCTGGTTTATCCATTGCCATCACTTCTTTCATCATGGAAAAAATAGTCAGTTTTATATTACTATCTCTAAAAGCCTTTACCTCTTCTATTACTTCTTGAGCAGCATTTGGGTTGTATGGCAAGCCGGTGTTACCCATTGCTATTTTATCAAACCTATCTGGGTCAGCAGCTACCATTCTAAGACCAATAAGTCCTCCCCAGTCTTGGGCAAAAAAAGTTAAGTTAGTAAAATCATTCTTCTTAAGCCACTCACCCATCCAATCAACTTGATTCTGATAGGAGTAATCCTCTCTAGCAGCAGGTTTATCTGATTTACCGTAACCAACTAAATCTGGCGCAATAACTCTTATACCTGCTTTATTTAGTATAGGAATCATCCTTGCATATAAATAACTCCAGACAGGTTGACCATGCATGGCTAATAATATTGGACCATCTCTTGGCCCTTCGTCTATATGATGTATTCTTATGGTAGTTCCATCTTTAGATTCAATATCTGTATAAACTGGTTTAAAAGGATATTCTTTAATATTTTCAAAATACTTATCAGGGGTTCTTAAAATTTTCATATTTACTTACCTTTTTTGCTCATAGTTTTCCATCAGTTTTATAGAAGTTTGATCCAATTAGCTTTCATAATTAATTTGGCCAATATGTGTATTCATCATCTTCATCATATTTATCTATTTCAGTTTTATCTATCCTTATGGGAGTGCTAACAACACTCGGCCATAGTGGTTTAACCTGTTCGCTTATATGAATGTCTAGTAAAGAGTTTAATTGAGCTATAACCTTGGGATATTCCTTGTTAATATTTATCTGCTCATACGGATCCTTTTCTAGATCAAATAACCAATCTCTATAAACTGGAGTATTGGATCTTATTAACTTCATATTTTTATGAATAATTGTTTGAAGGTCTCCTTCTTTCCAATAAAGCGTTTCATGAGGATTATTTAAATCTATTCCATTGATATAAGGTAATAAATTAATACCATCTATTTTTAAATTATTTGGAATTGACACACCTGCAACATTAGCAATTGTGGGAAAAATATCATTATGATGAATATTTTTAGTATAAATCGAGTTTTCTTTAATTCCCTTTGGCCAGCTCATAATAAAAGGGATATGCATACCGCCTTCAAAGTGAGTTAACTTCCATCCCCTAAATGGTTTATTTATATCAGGAAGGCCTAAATATCCAGCTCCACCGTTGTCGCTTGTAAATACAATCAATGTATTTTCGTATAAACCATTATCTTTAAGTGTCTGAATAATCTTTCCTACACTCCTATCTAACGCAGTAATCATAGAGGCGTAAACACGAGTATTATGATCTTTTATGTGATCATGATTGTCATAGTCATCCTTAAGAGATTGAAGAGGGTTGTGGACTGCCCAATGCCCTAAATATAAAAAAAATGGTCTATTTTTATTGTTTTCTATTACTTTAACCGCTTCATCCGTATAGTAATCTGTTAAATAACCTCCAGGCTCAAACGGATCACTATTATTAAATGATGCTGAAAATTGACTAGTTGCCCAGACCATATCCTCAACACCCGAGTCTACTTTTGCATTAATCACATTTGGGTCTTTTTTTGGAAGATACGATGAGCCTGTTAGCATTAAACTATCATCAAAACCTTGGTCAGTTGGTCTGCTTCCTTCAACATAGCCACCTAGATGCCATTTACCAATATGAGCAGTATAGTAACCACCGTCTTTTAGTATCTCAGCTATTGTTACCTCACTAGAGGGCATTCCATTTATCAGGCCTGTGAAGTTAGATATACTTTTTTCGTCATAAACATTAGGCATAAAACTTGGTTTTTTTTCACTTCTCCACTTCCATATGGTTGGTCCTTGTTTCATAAAAGGGGTAAATTCATAACCAAATCGTGTGGAGTATCTACCTGTCATAATTGAAGCTCTTGAAGGAGCGCATACTGCATTAGCCGCATATCCTTTATCAAATCGAACCCCAGTATTAGCCAATTCATCAATATTTGGAGTCATTAATGTTCCATCTGCCGCGCCGCCATTGTATAAAGAAATATCATTAAAACCCAAGTCATCCGCTAAGATAATTATTACATTAGGCTTTTTTTGTAATTCTAAATTTTTATTTAAACTAGTATCTTTCGACCAATATATGCTTTTATTTTCCTCTACAGGATTTGATATATTTACAATAGTTGGAAGTGAGGCTATTAAGATTTCATACTTATAAAACCAGATAGTTGAACCAATTCCAACCAATAAAAACCCAGATATAATAAGTTTTTTCATAAGCTGATTATTTTTTCGAGTGCTTTAGAGAGAGATTGAGCATTACAAGGCTGTAAATAAGGATTGGTAGATTACTCAACTTGCCTGGAGGAGTGTAAGAATAATATTCAAATGTTAATGGGTGTAAATACCCAGAAATAAATCTAAAAAGAACGTCTAAAATAACTGTTATCCAAAGGAATGATAGCAGGCTCTTGTACCTTGTTATTATGACCACATAAAATAAAAGCAGAAGCAATTGCGATGCGCCCCATAGTGATCCAAAAAGATAGATAACATTATTTGGGTCTAGATTATCAACTAAAGGAAAAGTAATAATTGAAGCTATATCTCTTAGGCCTGCATCTTCTTTTAAGAAATGGACAATAGACCTAAATATATATATTGCCAATATAGGATAAAAACCATACAAGGCAATTTTCGATCCCAGATATCTGTCATCAACTAATTTAGGCAGAATTTTTTCAATCATCTACATATCATATAGAGTGTGGTATTTGCTGTAAATTAGAACTAATAAGTACTCACTGTGCAATTTAACACACCTAATTTAAGGAAGTTAATCTACCAGGTTGAGAATAAAGTTATATTCTTCAGATATCTCTTTGAACTGATTTATTCTTCCACTCATTCCTCCATGACCACCAATTAGATTCATCTTCATAAGTATTGGATTATTTGATTGGTTGTATTCTCGCAACTTAGCTATGTACTTAGCAGGCTCGAAATATTGAACTTGTGAATCATAAAGGCTTGATGTTACTAATACAGCAGGGTAATTCATCTTTCCAATATTATCGTATGGTGAATACTGTTTAATATAAAAATATTCTTCCTCTATAGCTGGGTTACCCCATTCGTCATATTCAAATGTAGTTAAAGGAATTGAAGCATCTGACATGGTGGTAAGTACATCAACAAAGGGAACTCCTGAGAGAATGCCTTTATAGAGCCCAGGTTCCATATTAATTATTCCACCCATTAACAAACCCCCAGCACTTCCTCCTCTAGCAAAAACATTACCTGAATCTCCGATACCTTTCTTTAAGACCTCTTTAACTCCATCATTAAAATCATTGAACGTATTTAACTTATTAAGCATTCTTCCATCTTCATACCAATACTTACCCATTTCTCCGCCACCTCTGATATTGATAATAGAAAAAATAAATCCTTTGTCCAAAAGCGGCATCAATGTTGATCTAAACGATGCATCGATATTAATACCATACGAACCGTACCCATAAAAAAGAATCGGCGCAGTTTGTAGATTTGTATTTTCGTGGGCTATGGTAATAACAGGAATATCAACGCCATCTCTAGCTTTTATGAAAAACCTTTGATCTTTATAATTAGATCTATCAAAGCCGATTAATTTTTTTTGCCATAATGTACTGGAAACAGACTCATTTAAATCATAATTAACTATAGATGGTGGTGTTGTGAGTGAAGAGTAGGAGTAGTAAAAATTTCCATCTCTGGTCTCCTTATTGTAAGCAAAAGAAACATCATAAGCATTATCAGAAAATTCAATCTTATGTCTTGTTTTAGAATTTAGATTATAAATTGATATTTCAGGTAAACCATTTTCTCTAATCTCAAGAGCTAAATAATCATCCGAAAGCAGAATATTATTAATAAAGATATCAGAATCATGCTCAACAACTGTTTCCATGCTCTCTATTGATCTATTTAGCTTTGATATAGATTTTAATACTTTAAAATTAGGTGCTTTATGATTGGTTAATACTAGAAATGAGTCATCAGATACATGCTCTAAGTAATACAAATGATTATCTGATCTTGCAATATAAAGAACTGGATTTTCAAGCGGGTTGCTTATATCTATTAAGCGTATTTCATTTAAGTTGGTTGCTTCAATATTTATATAAGCGTATTTCTTGTTTCTTGATAATGATAATGAAAGGTTAAATTCAGGATCCATTTCTTTGAACAAGAGGACGTCTTCAGAAGACTCAGAGCCAATTTCATGAACGTAAACAGAGTCAGATATCAGAGTTACAGGATCTTTTTTTAGATATATTATGTATTTATTATCTTTAGCCCAAATTATTGTTCCTGTAGTACCTTCGATTGATTCACTCCTGAGAGATTTTGATTCAGGATCGAGTATCTTTATTGTGTATTCTCGTCTTCCATTATTATCTTCTGCAAAGGCAATAAGTTTATTATCGTAAGAAGGGGATATTGAGTTTATAGAGTAATACTCTTGATCTAATAACTTAAGATTGGCATCAATGAACATAATCTCATTATTATTAATATCTTTTCTAAAATATCTCGGAAGCTGCTCAGTTTTTAAAGTTTTTTGATAGTAACTAAAACCATTATTTGAGACTGCAAAGCTTATCTCCTCGTCAGGAACCTGATTCATCAAGCTATCTACTAGTTCAGTTTGATGATCATAATTAGATGAAAACCATTCATCAGCATAGGCATTCTCAGACCTTAGGTATGAAAGCATGTCCTCATTACTTCTAGTGTCATCTCTAAGCCAGTAATAGTTATCAACCCTCTCATCATCATGTTGATTTAGGATATATGGAATTTTTTCTGGGCTAGGTATTGGTATATTCATAGAACAAGCTGATAGGGTTAAAGAGATTATTAATAAGTACTTATACATAGCTAATATTAACTTAAAGCATAATAAAAGGGGTTAGATGTTTCCCGTTAGCGAACTATTCTAGGTCTATATCTTGTCTTATTTTGAGCTTCTGCAAGCTTATCTGATCCTTTAACGTCATTATATAAGCCGCAGCCGCAAGAATAAAAATTCCAGATGCTTCATATATTATATTTAATGAATCTAGTTCCTTGCTTTGGAGAATAATCATTCTAGTTAATGCAGTCATTGCAATAATTATTGGCAATGTTACTGGAAGTCTATTATTAGCATAAAATGCACCAACCATTCCTAATACTTCTGCATATATAAATAATAAAAACAAATCACTAAGATTTACGGTTTGATCTACTATAAGTCTTATGATTTCTATACCTGTAGCATAAAGTGTAGCTATGGCAATAATCATTAAAATTATTTTTTCCGATGTCCAAATAAACTTGGTCCAAATATTAGTTTCTTTATTCATATTCATACTAGTAATTGCGTTACCTATAAAGCTTAGTTTGTTGAGTTAAAAATTTCTACCTTTTTTATGAAATTTATATAAGGCATTAAATATTATTCTTTGCTATATTTATTAGATGCTAAGTGCTTTTAAAAAATTCATGTCTAAGAGAACGATTGCTGCTCCTGTTAGAAATAGAATTATGAATAGTTTTTCTAATTATGAGGCTTTCAAATCAGTACGATTAGAATCTGAAGTTAAAAGACAGGATGAAGGCAGAAATCACGAAGTTTTATATTTTCATAAAGTGGATGACCCATATTCACATCTAACAATTCAATCCATTGAAAAACTTAAGTCATCTTATAATATTTCATTCAAACCAATACTGGTCGGTGAAGAGGATGCGGAGGCTATACATGAGACCTCTCTTTACAGTAAATACTGCCTTGAGGACGTTAAGCGTATAGCACCTTTTTATGATATTGCTTTTCCAGGAAATTCTTACCCATCAAAAGAGATGATCTATAAAGCTAATTCAATTTTATCAGCTGTTAATGAAAGTAAATTTAGTGAAATTGCTATAAAAGTAAGCTTTGCATTATGGTCTGGTGATAAAGATACTATCGATAACTTAGTTGCAATATTTAGCTCCTCAAAGGATAAAGTTATCGATAAAATAATAGAAGGTAATAAAATCAGAAACGATAAGGGTTATTATTTTGGATCAGCTTTTTATTATGAAAACGAATTATATTGGGGTCTAGATAGGTTAAATTATCTAGAAGAAAGACTAACAGAATTAGGGTTAAGCACTAACTCAGTTAAAGATCCTATCTGCTCATTAAATTTAAGCGCTCCCAAGCAAATGATTTCTAATAAAAAGGTCAATTTAACTTACTATCCATCGCTAAACAGTCCATACACCTTGGTAAGTGCTAAGCGTGTTAAGGAGCTAAGTGAGACATATCCAATAAATCTGATAACAAAACCAGTTCTACCGATGTTGATGCGGGATATGACAATACCAGAATATAAAGCTAAATATATTATTTCTGATGCAGCTCGTGAGGGAAGAAAATATGGCCATGAAATTAAAAATATATATTCACCACTAGGCTCACCTGCAAGAAAAGCTTACTCCTTATTTCCTAATATTGATAAAGCAGGGAAGGGCTTTGAGTATATATATGAGTTGTTAAATGCTTCATTTCAAGACGGAGTGAACATAGGTAATAATGACTATTTAGAGACCTTGATCAATAAGCTAGGTCTAGATTGGAGCATTATTAAGAACGATTTAAATACGAAACAGTGGAAACATGACTTAGATCTTAATTTAAAAGATATGTATTCCGGTAACTGCTGGGGTGTACCAAGCTTTAAAGTTACAGACGAAGATGGCAGCAATCCTTTCTATGCCTGGGGCCAAGATAGAATATGGCTGATTAAAGAAGAGATAGCTAAACGATTATAAAAAAAGGGGCATAGAGCCCCCTTTAAAATACTAGATATTTTTTATTCTTTTGTCCAAACTAACGCTAATTGGAACACGAGAATAAATAAAACAAATACTGCTTGAACAGGTCCACCTACAATCATTGGACTTGAAAGGTAAGCAGTCATTCTTTCTCCAGAAGCAGCACCTACGTCTACTAATGATGCCGCACTAGAAGCTAATATTGATCCACCAATTGCATTTGTTTGGCTCATAAAAAGAGCAACAAACAAGCAAAAAATAGATGTAAAAACTTTACCCGCCATATTTGAGTTTGGGTTACTTCTAACGTTACTGCACATTCTAAAAGCCAGCCATGTCATTAAAACCATTCCAACAAAGTACATAGCATTTTGAATAAAGCCCACATGCATTAAGTTTAATATTTGATATTCAGTCATATTTATCTCCCTATAATTTTGATTAATCTAAATATTACATTAATATTAAATTTATTTAAATACCCCAGTTTACTCAACCAGAGACATCTCATTAATTAGTCGACTGTCATTTTCAAACACTTCAAGAGTCCAGAGTAGGTATCTAGAATCTGCATGAATTGTTCTTGTTTGTGGAATAAATTTATAATCTGAAATAATAGTTTCAAGCATCCCATCAAAAGCCAGTCCAACAAAGTCACCGTTTGAATTAAGTGTGGATGATCCAGAATTTCCATTCGTTATATCTAAGTTTGATATGTAGTTAACCGGAACACTTCCGAGTTCTTGAACTTCATAGCTTCCGTATTCCTTATTTTTAATTAAACTAGCCTGTTTTTCATCAACATCAAAAGGAGATTGATTTTTATTCTTTTGGTTAATGCCTTCCAAAGTAGTAAAGGGTTTGTAATAAACTCCGTCATTTAGCTCTACGCCCATTACATTTCCAAAAGTAACTCTAAGAGTTCCATTTGCATCAGCATATATATCTTTATTTTGTGATTTATAAAATTCTCTCAATGCTCTTATATATATAGATTTATTTTTTTGAAGCGAACTAGATCTAGCTTTATTGAATTTTTCTAATTTCATATTCTCATCAAATATTTTTCTAGCTAATTTTATAAAAGGATCATTAGATTTATTGAGATCATCTAATGACATATCAAGCATACCAATCCTTTCATTAAGATTTAAAAGAGAAGAGGGGAATGAATACATTTCATCGACAACTGATTTAGTGTCATCAAAACTATTACCTAACTTCAATGATTTGCTGAAGATTAAACGTCTATCATTTTGATTAACTTCTCTGTACTTATTCAAATTGAAAAGAAAGATGCCTTTATCCACATCTTTATCGAACCTATATTCTAAACTCCTCATTCTATTAACTAATCTTTCGTAATCTCTTTCTTGATATCCTGGCTCTCTATCTTTGTTAGGTTTCATTTTCTCATGCGCAAGCCTATATATAGTTGACGCAGTACCTAAAAGGGTTGAACCACCATAGTATCTATTATTGAGTGAATCATTATCAATATCATTAGTAATAATTAATAAGGCATCTAGAGCATTTTTTTGTAACTCGTTGCCATTGTTTTCGACGTAAGTTAAAAACTTTTTCCATTTAATTTTCTCTTGATCTAAAAGGTTAAAGTTTTTTGCTCCATTAATCTGACCGGATATTTTTTTATAGTAGTTTTCAGCCCCACTTATTGAACCTCTGTATTTAAGTGCCTTAGCATCATCGTCTTTTACTAATAATCTTATTAAATCAATTCTATCTTTTAAATACGTAACAGAATTCTTAAATCCAATTTGAACATCAAATTCAATTTCTGGATAAGTCATAAGTCTATTAGTTCTTCCAGGATAACCAGCAACCATTACAAAATCACCCTCAGCTATACCTGACTTAGATACTTTTAAGTGGCTAATAGGCTTAAAGGGTTTATTGTTTAATGAATACTCATTTGATTCATTATTTGGGCCAACGTATGCACGTAGGAGGGCAAAATCACCAGTGTGTCTAGGATACATCCAATTATCAATCTCGCCTCCAAATTCACCAATAGACTGTGGCGGGGCGTATACAAGCCTCACATCTTTAATTATTAATTTTTTAATCAATTGATATGTTTCGCCACTATAAAAACTTCTAACTTCACATTCGTATTCATCGCTTGTTTCACAGCTACTGATCAATTCCTTCCTGTTAGCCTGAATAGTTTGATATCTTTCATTTTCAGAACTTGCATTTTTAGTTCCGTCTAACACCTTGTTGGTGACGTTCTTAATTTCCTGTGTAATATAGACCCTTGCTCCAGGGGCAGATTGAGCTTCTGTATCAAGTGATTTAGCTAAAAAACCAGACTTAAATAGGTCCTTGTTCATCTTTTTTGCATTAAATTGAAGGTATGAGCTTTCAATACAATGATAATTGGTTGCAATAAGACCAGTATCAGAAATAAATGCAGCAGAACAACCACCTAGGCTAACTATTGCATTAAGAGGGTACTCAAATAAATCACTAAAAGATTCTATATCACCATCAAAACCTGCTTTACGAATATCTTTTTCGATATTAGATAATTGAGATGGTTCCCACATTCCTTCATTAGCATTAACACTAATGACCGGTAACGTAAGACAGATAATAATAAATAACTTAATCATGAAAACTCCTTTTTTTGATAAAAACAACTCACTTTGTTAACTAACAGAGCTACCATCTTAATTGTTACCAAACTTTATTTAAATGATTTCTTTAATTTAACTTAAAGTTTTAATTTTTAACGTATACAGAACAGGGCGATAATAGAAATATAATACATTACTTCGCATAATATATATTATGTTCAATATTATATTGGTTTACTATGCTTTATGGTAAATCTATTGTTATCAATTAATCTATACTGTTTTGATTTGATGCTACTTACATACAAGAACTTTGCTTCTATTTGATTAGATTCTATAGTTAATTTAACAAAGCCCTTACCTGAACCGTTAGCCCATTTAAGATTTTTATTATGCTTGATAAAGTCTTTATCAATATCTTCGGTTCTACTTCCAAATATATCAACTGAATTTGGAGAAGATATTGATGGTGCAGCAATCTCTATACCAATAAAATTTTGTACATCATCGTATAAATTTGAAATCCATGAATTATGAGTGTCTCCTGTAAGGACTATACTGGATTGAGATTTAGATAGAATTTTATATAATTTATTTCTTTCTCTTGGGTAACCATCCCATGAATCTGTATTGTAAGGAATATCCATTCCGCCAATTTTTAAGTATTTATGAAGAAATTTAGGAAAGGAATTTTTATCAAGATCAGAAAATATTTTAGGTAATACAGTTGGCGAAATAAGAATTTGTTGCCCAATAACTGACCATTTAAAGTTGTTATTAATATTTTTATCTAGCCATTTAAATTGTTCTTTGCCTACTAGATTTCTTTTCTTTTGTAGATCTTTTATATATTGTTTTTTATTAAATGTGTCGCCCTTAAAATAATTATCAAAATTTAATTGCTTATCTCTATATATAGATCTTGTATCTAGCATAAATAATTGAAATAAAGTCCCTACTTCAAACTTTCTCCATATTTTTAATTTCGAATTTGATTCCCTTATAGGCATCCATTCATAATAAGCCTTTAATGCATTTGCTTTTCTGGTTGAAAAATATCCCTCATCATAGGAATGGTTTTCAGCTCCATTTTTCCATGAATCATTGGCAAACTCATGATCATCCCAAACCGGAATCATTGGCTTTGATGAATGCAATAATTGAAGATCTTTATCAGTTTTATAAAGCGCATGACGTTTTCTGTAATCATCCAAGCTAATAATTTCAGTAATTGGATTAACTACCCTATTTAGCTTTTTAGCGTCCTCTGTAGCATAACCATCTGCACCGTATTCATATAAATAATCCCCTAAATGTAAAACTAGATCAATATCATCATCAAGAGCAATCTCTCTATATGCATTAAAAAAACCAGCCGGATAATTAGAGCAGCTACAAAAAGCCAAATTAAACTTATCTGGATTTGAGGTTGGTAAAGTTTTTGTTGTGCCGATTGGAGAAAAAATATTATTTACAATAAAACGATAATATATAGATTGAGCATTATGTTTTAATGGAATTTTTGCATCTATTTTTACAGTGAAATTGTTAGAACTATATGATTTAGTTTTCCCATAACTAATGATATTTGAGAAGTCTTTCTTATTAGATATTTGCCAGTCAACATCTATTTTTATATTAGTATCTTTTGTAATTTTGGTCCAAATTATTACACTATCGTGGGTTGGATCACCACTTGCAACACCATGTTTGAATGATACTTTTTCATTATTATCTTGTGATAAAAGTTTGGTATTAAATACAGATGTAAGTCCTAAAAGTTTAATAAAAGATCTTCTTTTCATAAGAAGAAATATATCATTCAACTAGATTTAAATGTTAAATAAAATATGTAAATCTTTTGGTTAGGCAATCTACCATTTAGTTATAGTTTTTAGAAATGCTAAATATACTTTATATTGACTTGTGGCCTGGAGTTAGATTAGAAGATTCAATACCTGAAATAGCACAGATTTCGTCTTGATCAGAAACATCGCCTGTAACACCAACAGCACCAATGTTTTTACCATCTTTTTGAATCAACATTCCACCGGGAGTTGGCACAAGTTTGCCACCTGCCATTGTTTGCATTCCAGTTACAGCTGGTGCCAATCTCGGCTGACCTTCAAATACATCCCTTAATGTATTAGATGAGACATTAAATGCTAAACATGTCCATGCTTTAGCATAAGCAATATCAGACCTTATTAATCCTGACCCTTCCTCAGATAATGATGCTCTTATGACCCCTGCAACATCAACTACAGTAACTGTTAAAGGCATTAAATCTAATTCTCGACCTTTTTTTAAAGCTTCTTTGCATATATTTAATGCTTCATCTAAGTTAATTTCACCTGGGTTTTTAATCATAAATATTCCTTTGTCATTAAGTTGGTATATAAGTTAGCTATTGAAAATATTATTATAAAGGCTGATTTATATGTAACGATAATAACAGCTTTACCCAAAAAGTTTTATAAAAAAGTAAGGTAAAAAGACACAATATATGCCTGTAACTCAATAAAATTACAGGCACTTAATTAAAACTAAACTATCCTCTAGGCGCCATCCCTTTTACTCTTTGAAGTGTAATCTCTGCTCCTGCCCTTCTATGCTTGGATAGCTCTTGATATTCTGGATCAGCCCACCAATTATCAGCATCCTTCTCTGTTGGAAATGAGAACATTATAACTCTATCAAATTGTTTAGGCTGATCACCCTCAAGGCAGACTGGACTGTCATCGAACGTAATAAATGATCCATTATGTTTTTTTAGAATTGGGAAAAAGCCTTTTTCGTATACTCTATATTTGTCTATATCCTTAATCTTTAAATTAACCACGTGGTATACAGTTATGTCACTCATATTATTTCTCCATTTTATTATTCAAATATTTATCAAAGTATTTTAGTTACAGACATAACAACCCTGCAAGTAAAATCGTATCTTTTTATTTATTGGGTTTGATGGGAGCAATTTCACTGATATTAATTTATAAAACTTATAGATCATCTAATTGAAAATAAATACATTTATTAGTGTAAAATAGCGAACTATGTCAAAAGAAGATAATCTAGAATTCGAAGGAGAAGTTATTGAAACTCTTCCTAATACCAAATTTAAAGTTAAGTTAGAAAATGATCATATTATTACTGCTCATATCTCTGGCAAAATGCGTAAGCATTACATCAGAATATTAACAGGTGATAAAGTTAAGATAGAAATGACTCCCTATGACTTATCAGTTGGAAGAATAACCTTTAGAGGAAGATAGATTAAGCCTTTACAGTCTTTTTAACTTCGGTAAATTTTAGCTTATTCTTTACAATATCGAGTTGTATTTCACCACCTGACTTAAGCTTTCCAAATAACAACTTGTCAACCAAAGGTTTTTTGATATTTTTGGATATAAACCTTTCCATTGGTCTTGCACCCATGTCTCTGTCATACCCATTTTCAGCTATCCAGTTAACAACATTCTTAGAAACCACAATCTCAACCTTTCTCTTGTCTAATTGAGCTTGAAGTTTGGTTAAGAACTTATCAACTATTGATAAAATAATAGTTTGGTCTAAATAATTGAACTGAATCGTTTCATCAAGCCTATTTCTAAACTCTGGTGAGAACAACTTATTGAGTGAATTCATGGCATCTGACTCGTTAGAAGAGCTGCTAAAGCCAATATTACGTTTGCTCAAAAGCTCAGCACCAATATTAGTTGTCATTATCAAAATAACATTTCTAAAATCTGCTTTTCGACCATTATTATCTGTTAAGACGCCTGCATCCATTACCTGTAATAAAATATTGAATATATCTGGGTGTGCTTTTTCAATTTCATCAAGCAATAGAACACAATGTGGTGATTTAGTAACAGCTTCTGTAAGTAATCCGCCTTGATCGAAACCAACATAGCCTGGAGGGGCTCCTATTAGTCTAGATACCGTATGTCTTTCCATATACTCACTCATATCGAAGCGAACAAGATCAACGCCCATGATGTCTGCTAGCTGTGTTGATATCTCAGTCTTACCAACACCTGTTGGGCCTGTAAATAAGAAAGATCCAATTGTTTTGTTGTCATCTCTCAGACCTACTCTTGATAGCTTAATTGCACTTGAAAGTGTCTCAACTGCTGCGTCTTGACCAAAAATAACACGCTTAAGATCAGCTTCAATATTTTTAAGGTTTTTAGTATCAGCTGCTGTGATATTTTGTTCAGGAATTTTAGTAATCTTAGAGATTGTTTTTTCTATATCTGATTGATTTACAGTTATTTTTTTATCGTTCTTTCTACTTATATTTAACATAGCACCCGTCTCATCTATTACGTCTATTGCTTTGTCTGGTAGGAATCTATCGTTGATATACTTAGAAGAAAGGTCTATCGCACTAAGGATTGATTCATTGGTATATGAGACATTGTGGTAATCCTCATAAATTGACTTAATGCCATCAAGTATTTCATTGCAGTCATCAAAATTAGGCTCTAGAACATCAATTTTTTGAAAACGTCTAGATAAAGCTTGGTTTTGATCAAATATCCCTCTGTATTCTTGGAATGTAGTGGAGCCTATACATCTAATCTGACCCTTTCCAAGAGCTGGCTTTAGGAGATTTGATACATCCATAGAACCACCAGAAGCAGACCCTGCTCCAATGATTGTATGTATTTCATCAATGAATAAGATTGGACGATCTTTTGTATCTAAGAAATTTAAAACTTCTTTGAGGCGTTTCTCAAAATCACCTCTATATTTAGTTCCTGCTATTAATGCAGCTATATCTAATGAATAAACCACCGATGAAGCAATTATATTTGGAACTTTGTTATTACAAATTAAGTAAGCAAGACCTTCGGCAATTGCCGTCTTCCCTACCCCAGACTCTCCAACTAACAATGGATTATTCTTAGTTCTTCTAGATAGTATCTGAACCAACCTATCAACTTCCTTTGTTCTACCGATTAATTTATCAATTTTATTTTCAGCAACTAGGTTATTAAGGTTTATTAAGAAATCATTTTCAGAAGATTTTTCAGTAACTGGATCTTCGACATCAACCCCATCTGTTTCTTCATCTATTTTTTTTGGCTCAGCACCGTGGGATATATAGGTCACAACATCTAATCTATTAATATTAGACTTATTCAACAAGTAAACCGAGTGGGACTCTTTTTCAGAAAAAATTGCTACTAAAATATTAATTGGTTTAACAACACCCTTTCCTGAGGATTGAATATGAAAAACTGCTCTTTGAAGAACACGTTGAAAGCCTAATGTAGGCTGAACAGTTTTCTGAGCATCTGTTTTAATTACAGATGACTCTCTTAAGTGTTCATTTAATTTCTCTCTAAGAGATTCCAGCTGAACTTTGTTTGACTCGATGAAATCCTTTACGTCATAGTCATTTAGAATCATTAAGAACAAATGTTCTACTGTTATATATTGAATATTTGCATCATGTGCTTTATCAAATAGAGAGGCAATTGATATTTCGAGTTCTTTACTAAACATAAGGCTAATCCGTTAAAGGTTCTATTTCACTCAATAGAGGATGCTCATGATGTTTTGCCATGTTATTTACTTCATATGACATCATCTCAGCTATCTCTTTAGAAAATATACCACAAACTCCCTTACCTTTTGAATGAACAGCCATCATTATTTCAGTTGATTTTTCGTGCGTATGATTGAAAACAGTTTGAAGAACATAAACGACAAATTCCATAGGAGAATAGTCATCGTTAATGAGCACAACTTGATATAAAGGAGGTTCTTTTATCTCGGGATCTTTTTCTAATACAGCAGAGCCAATACCATTCGATGAATCAATATCATCATCTATCCATAACTTTATCATTACATTCTTTTTACCATCTCATCTGCAAAGCCTGAGCAAGACACTAGATCAGCATCATCCATCATTCTTTCAAAATCATAGGTAACTTTTTTAGCAAGTATGGTTTTTTCCATTGAGGAAATTATTAGGTCAGCAGCCTCAGTCCAGCCCATATGTCTCAACATCATCTCGGCTGAAAGTATTAAACTGCCTGGGTTAACTTTGTCTTTTCCTGCATATTTTGGAGCTGTACCATGGGTTGCTTCAAAAACAGCATAATCATCTGATAGGTTAGCTCCAGGCGCTATACCGATTCCACCGACACAAGCTGCAAGTGCATCTGATATATAGTCACCATTAAGATTCATAGTTGCTATGACATCATAATCTTTAGGTCTAGTAAGAATTTGCTGAAGAAATGCATCGCAGATAACATCTTTAATCACAATTGTTTTTCCATTATTTGGATTTTTAATAGATTGCCAAGGACCGCCATCCATCTCTTCTCCGCCATATTCATTAGCAGCTAATTCGTAACCCCAATCTCTAAAGGCGCCTTCTGTATATTTCATAATATTACCTTTATGAACAAGCGTTACAGAAGAACGATCATTAGCTATAGCATAATCTAAAGCCTTTCTTACAAGTCTAGTTGTGCCCTCTAATGAAATTGGCTTAACACCTATTCCAACATTCTCAGGGAACCTTATTTTATCAATGCCAAAGTCTTCCTTTAAAGTTTTTACAATCTTTTTAGATTCATCTGAACCAGCTTGAAATTCAATACCGCAGTATATATCTTCAGAATTTTCTCTAAAAATAACCATATCAACATCTTCTGGTCTTTTAATGGGAGTTGGAACGCCACTAAAATACATCACAGGTCTTAAGCAGACATATAAATCCATTATCTGACGCAACGCAACATTCAATGATCTAATTCCACCACCTATAGGAGTTGTTAAAGGACCTTTTATGCTTACTACATACTCTTTTAATGCTGTAATTGTCTCATCAGGCATCCATGTATCTTCAGAATAAACTTTAGTAGCTTTTTCACCACAGAATACTTCTAACCACTCAATCTTTCTTTCACCGCTATATGCTACCTTTACTGCATTATCAACAGCATTTATCATCGCAGGTGTTATATCAACACCAATACCATCGCCTTCTATGAAGGGAATGATAGGATTATTTGGAACAACCAGTTTGCCATTAATATATGATATCTTCTCACCTGATTCTGGTTTTATTATTTTATCGAATTCCATTTTAATTATTCTCCCGAACTTTAAGATTTTGACTGTGAAATCGGTCATAATTATACTCCTAATTAAATCAAGATTAAATGCCATTAAAGAATGAATTCTTATAAAAAAACAGTTGTAGTTGGAATGTCAGGTGGCGTTGACTCTTCTGTTGCTGCGTTTCTTCTTAAAGAACAGGGCTATGAAGTAAAAGGTTTGTTTATGCAGAATTGGCAAAATGAACCAGGTGAAGTTTGTACTTCGGAAATAGATTTTAAGGATGCATCTGAGGTTTGTGACAAACTAGACATACCTCTTCATAGAGCTAATTTCTCAGACGATTATTGGGACAGAGTTTTTAAAGAATTTCTCAGCGAGCACGAACAAGGAAGAACCCCTAACCCAGATATTCTTTGTAATAGAGAAATAAAATTTAAATCATTTTTAGACTATGCATTTAATATAGGGGCAGACTTTATTGCAACTGGTCATTATGCAAAAATACAAAAAATTGATGGTAGAACACATTTATCAAGAGCTAAGGATTTCAAGAAAGATCAAACTTATTTTTTACATGAGGTAAATGAAAAAGAGTTTGCTAAATGCCTATTCCCACTGTCAGATTTATTAAAAACAGAGATTCGCGAAATAGCATCCAATCAAAATCTAATAACAGCAGACAAAAAAGATTCTGTTGGGATATGTTTTGTTGGGGAACGAAACTTGAAGGACTTTTTAGGACGGTTTATTTCATTTAGTAAAGGTCCAATTAAAGATGAGAATGGCGATGTAATAGGTGAACATCAAGGGTCAATACTTTATACCGAAGGTCAAAGACAAGGCTTGATGATAGGAGGAGTGAAAGGGAGAGACGAACTGCCCTGGTATGTATTTAAGAAGGATATATTGAATAATGAAATACATGTGTGCCAAGGTGTGGATAATCCTCTGCTTATGAATAAAGGGCTGTATTTAGATAAGATAAACTGGATCAATGACATTGATTATAAGTACCCGATCGATTGTGTAATTCAAGTTAGACATCAACACTTACCAGTAAAGTGTTCTTTAGTTAAAACTCTAAGTGGTTTTGAGGTTAACTTTGCTGATGAGATAAGAGCAATTGCACCAGGGCAGTCTGCAGTTTTCTATGATGATAATATTTGTATGGGCGGCGGCATAATAACGAAAACTTTTTAAGCTTGGAATATTATTTAATTCAAAAGATGATAAAATAATTTATGAAATTTGATCATGACAACATTTCTCCACTAGACAGCAGATACGCTGCTAAAATTTCCGACTTTCGAAAAAACTTTAGTGAGTCAGCTTTAATAAAAATTCGTTTTGAAATAGAACTCGAGTGGCTAATCTATCTTTGCACAAAACTTCCTAAGACATTTAAACCCCTCAGCAAGCAATCTATTAAGAAAATAGAGGTTTTTAGAGATTCTTTTACCGATAAGTATGTTTTATCGATAAAAAAAATTGAATCAACTACTAATCACGACGTCAAAGCTGTTGAGTATTTCATAAGGGATTATTTTAAAAAAGATAAAGTCTTAAAAGATTATATTCATTTAATACATTTTGGACTTACTAGTGAAGACATAAATTCATTAAGTTATGCCTTTATGATTAAGGAAGGTATAAATCTTTACATTAAAGAATTAAATCTAGTTAATAAGACACTTAAAAGTCATTCAAAAAAATGGGCTAAAATATCTTTTCTAGCTAGAACACATGGCCAACCAGCCTCTCCCTCCACTATAGGCAAAGAGTTAAAAGTTTTTAGTAAAAGAATTGATCGTGAGATTGAAATTTTAAAGAACATCAAACCACTTGCTAAATTTAGTGGCGCTACAGGTAATTATCATACGTTTAACATTGTTGACTCTAGTGTTAATTGGCCAAATCTTAATAAAGTATTTATTAAGCAATTTGGTGTGACTCAGAACCCATACACCACCCAAATAGAACCTCATGACTGGATTGCTGAGGTCTGTCATTCTGTTGTTCGTATTAATAATATTCTTATAGACCTCTGCCAGGACTCTTGGATCTATATTTCTAATGATATTTTTGCATTAAAGCTTATGAAGAATGAAGTTGGATCTTCAACAATGCCACACAAAGTTAACCCAATAGACTTTGAAAATGGCGAAGGTAATTTTGGCCTTTCATCATCTTTAATGGACTTCTTTGCTAATAAACTAACTAAATCTAGACATCAAAGAGATTTATCAGACTCAACTGTTCTTAGAAATGTTGGACTTGGCTTTGGCTATTCTGCTTTGGCATTAATATCAACAAATAAAGGGTTGGGAAAAATCACACCAAATCAAAAAACTATTCAAAATGAATTGGATGATAATTGGGAAGTTCTCACTGAAGCTGTGCAAACTCTAATGAGATTAGAGGGCGTGCCTGATGCATATGAACAACTCAAGGACCTTTCAAGAGGTACTAAACTCACAAAGGAAACCTATAAAAATTTTATTACGGGGTTAAAAATTTCTGATAAATCAAAATCGAAACTCTTAAGCCTTTCACCTTCCTCATATATTGGAATTGCTGAGAAACTTTAAAGCCAGAATTTTACTTCTTTTTGTAGTATAACTACTAAATTAATGCCCTTTTAAACCCCTTTTTACAAACAAATCATGTGTTTATTGACTTTATAATCTATCTGAGATTTACTGCACTACATAAATTCAATATAGGGAAATTCATATGTCTAAACTTAACGATCACAAAGCAACTGCAAGTAAAATACCAGATATGACAACTAGTAACTGGAAAGCTATTGATCCAGAGTATGTTGCGAGGATGAGACTTCAAAATCAATTCCAAACAGGATTAGATATAGCTAAATATACCGCTGGGATCATGAGAGCAGACATGGATGCATATGACTCAGACACTTCGTCATACACTCAGTCATTAGGTTGTTGGCATGGTTTTATAGGTCAACAAAAGCTTATTTCAATTAAAAAACATTTTGGCACAACTGATAAAAAGTACTTATACCTTTCAGGCTGGATGGTAGCCGCCCTTAGGTCAGAGTTTGGCCCTCTCCCTGATCAGTCAATGCATGAAAAAACATCAGTAGCCAGCTTAATTGCCGAGCTATATCAATTTTTAAGACAAGCAGATGCAAGAGAGCTTGGTGGTTTATTTAGGGAGCTAGATAAAGCGGAAGGCACTGACAAAGAGATAGCCCAGGCCAAGATTGATAACTTTCAAACTCACGTAGTCCCAATAATTGCAGATATTGATGCAGGTTTTGGAAATGAAGAAGCTACGTATTTAATGGCCAAGCAGATGATTGAAGCAGGAGCCTGTTGTATTCAAATTGAAAATCAAGTCTCTGATGAAAAGCAATGTGGACATCAAGATGGAAAGGTAACTGTTCCACATTCAGACTTTCTATCAAAAATTAATGCTGTTAGATATGCGTTTTTAGAACTTGGTGTTGATGATGGGGTTATTGTTGCTAGAACAGATTCTCTTGGAGCAGGTCTAACCAAACAAATCGCTATAACTAATGAAAAAGGTGATCTTGGAGATCAGTACAATTCATTCTTAGATGTTGATCATATAACTCCAGATACCATGAAGCACGGTGATGTAATGATTAATCAGGATGGAAAACTTGTTAGGCCTAAACGTTTACCAAGCAATTTATATCAATTTAAAGAAGGGACTGGTGAAGCTCGTTGCATCCTAGATTCTATAACAAGTCTTCAGAATGGTGCTGATTTGATCTGGATTGAAACAGAAAAGCCTCATATTGGTCAAATCGGAGCAATGATGGATGAAATTAAGAAAGTTGTGCCTAATGCAAAACTTGTCTATAACAATAGTCCTTCATTTAATTGGACCTTGAACTTCAGACAACAAGTCTTTGATTTGATGAGTGAAGAAGGTAAGGATATGTCTCAATATAATCGTGCAGAATTAATGAATGAAAGCTATGACGAGACAGAACTTGCTATAGAAGCTGATAATAAAATACGTACCTTCCAAGCAGATGCGGCTAAAGAAGCAGGTATTTTCCATCACTTAATAACACTTCCAACATATCACACAGCTGCACTTTCTACAGATAATCTAGCTAAGGATTATTTTGGTGCTGAAGGTATGCTTGGTTATGTTGCTGGAGTTCAGCGTAAAGAAATTAGACAAGGGATTGCATGTGTGAAACATCAAAATATGTCTGGTTCAGATATGGGCGATGATCATAAAGAATACTTTGCAGGAGAAGCAGCGCTTAAAGCTGCCGGTGAAGACAATACTATGAACCAGTTCTAGTCTGCACAGCTCTCAATCTCTGTTCTTCCACAGATTTGACATGGTGAGCCTTGTTCAAGGTTTGCCATGCCTCCACAAGAACCTTTAATGGGTTCGTTCCTAAAAATTAAGCCTATAGCTAGCCCAGCAAATGATACTGCTATTATTATAAATCCTAGTATTAAATCACTCATAATTTTAGATCATACCATTTATCAGAATAAATAAATTCAAGATCATTTTCATTTTGCACTATTAACATTAGAGCTATATTGTTCAGATTGGCTTTTTCTAAAGATAGAGGATACCCCATTGCGTTAAATGCAGTTGCATAAGCATCTGCGAGTGTTGAAGAGTACTCATGAACTACAGTCACTGAAAGTACGCTTCCACCTACAGAGCCAAGAGTCAATGGATTGATTGTGTGTGAGACAGTCTCGCCGTTTGAATCTACCTTAAAATTTCTATATTCACCTGATGTTGCTATGGCTAAAAATCTTCCATCAAGATTCTCAATTACCCGTAATGAAGAGTCTAGTGATGACTTTGGATGTTGAATACCGACCTTCCACTGGTTTGATTTAATAAGTCCATTGACAATAACCTCTCCCCCGATATCTATAAGATGATCTTTAATATTATTTTCCATAAGATAGTCATGAATTTTTTGAACAGCATAACCCTTGGCTATTGAAGAAAGATCAAACCAAAAAGAAGATGACTTTGATAGGGTGTTTATATTGGTTAACTTATAGTCATTATTATCAGACGCTTCAAGACTAGCGTTAAAGCTTGGAGAGAATCCACGGGCACTTGATAATTTTCCAAGGGTTATATCGTAATAACCATCTGATTTTATCTCTACCTCTTTAGCTATCGTTAGAATCTCATAAAGATCTGAGCTGATAGTTATATCCTCAGAATTATTATTAAAATTAACTAATGCTATTTCAGAATCTTCTTTGTAATTTGATGCAACATAATCTATGCGATCTATTATTTTAATAATATTTTTTTCATGGTGATCGGCTATAAATTTACCAGAGGTAACAGACCAAGAAGTTCCGTATGCCAGACCTTGTATTGAATGAGGCTGATTTTTATTAGAGTTATAGGCAATTAGTAGACAAAAAACCCCAACAATTAAGGCAATAGCTTTTGAAAGTGCGTATCTAGACAATACTTACTTAACCACCGAAGTCATCAAGTGCTATATTTTCTGGCTCAACTCCAATATTCAGCAATAAATCAATTACTGCTTTGTTCATCATCGGTGGACCGCACATATAGTACTCACAATCCTCAGGAGCTTCATGGCTCTTTAGATAATTTTGATAAAGAACGTTATGAATAAAGCCGGTATCGCCTGCCCAATCATCTTCAGGCTGTGGATCAGATAGTGCTACGTGCCATTCAAAGTTCGGATATTTAGCTGCCAAGTCATTAAATTCATCAACGTAAAACATCTCTTTAAGACTTCTTGCTCCATACCAAAACGTTATCTTTCTATCAGTATCTATTCTAAGTAGTTGATCAAAGATATGAGATCTCATTGGAGCCATGCCTGCACCGCCGCCAACAAAAACCATTTCATTAGGTGTTTCTTTAGCGAAGAACTCTCCAAATGGCCCAAATACCTTAACTTTATCGCCTGGCTTAAGGTTAAAAGTCCACGATGACATTATTCCTGGAGGAAAGTCAGTTCCTGGAGGTGGTGAGGCTATACGGATATTAAACTTAATAATTCCCTTTTCTTGCGGGTAATTAGCCATTGAATACGCTCTTATAACTGGCTCAGGGTTAATTGCCTTGTTATCCCATATTTTAAACTTATCCCAATCGCCTTGATATTCCTCTTCAATATCAAATGATCTATAGTCAATCTCATATGCAGGAGCCTCAAGTTGAACGTAACCACCAGCTTTGAAATCAACAGTTTCACCATCAGGTAATTTAAGAATTAATTCCTTAATAAAAGTTGCAACATTTTCATTAGAGACAACTTCACATTCCCATTCCTTAACACCAAATATTTCTTCAGGTACTTCAATCTTCATATCACTCTTGACAGGAACTTGACAGGATAGTCTCCATCCCTCGTTTCGCTCCCTTGCATTAAAATGTGATTCTTCAGTTGGTAATATAGAGCCTCCGCCATCAAGAACAACACATTTGCACTGACTACAAGTTCCACCACCGCCGCAAGCAGATGATAGAAAAATTTTATTCTCAGCTAAAGTTTGCAAAAGTTTAGATCCAGCAGGAACAACTATAGGATTACTAGAATCTCCATTGATTTCAATAGAAACATTTCCCGTAGAAACTAGTTGAGATCTTGCTCCAATAATAACAACAACAAGTGCTAGTACTATTCCAGAGAAAGAGACGACACCAAGTATTAAATCTATTTGCATAATAATTACCCTCTAACTAAAGAGAAATACCACCGAAGGACATAAAGCCAAAACTCATTAAACCAACAATTATAAATGTAGAACCAAGACCTTTAAGGCCATCTGGTATATCAGAGTATTTTAGTTTTTCTCTAATTCCAGCGAGTATAACAATTGCCATAGCCCAACCAAAACCAGCACCAAAACCATAAACAACACTCTCTCCAAACAATAAGTCTTTCTCTATCATAAATAGAGAAGCACCTAAGATTGCACAATTTACTGTAATTAATGGAAGAAAGACACCAAGGGCATTATACAAAGCGGGAACATATTTATCTAGAAACATTTCTAGTATTTGAACAACGGCAGCAATCACTCCTATGTAACTAATCAGTTCAACAAACTCGAGATTTGTTCCTGGAATACCAGCCCAAACTAAGGCATCTTCTCTTAGAACATAGTTATAGATTAAATTGTTAAGCGGCACTGTAATTAAACATACAACAATAACAGCAATCCCAAGACCCAATGCGGCATCAATTTTTTTGGATATAGCAATAAAAGTACACATACCAAGAAATACAGACAATGCTATGTTTTCTATAAATACAGTAGTTATGAATATATTTAAATAATGTTCAAACATTTAACTCTCTCTTAGTAAGATCTGAAGCCGTAGAATGCTTTGATACAACAAAATCATCCACTTCTACCTGTGAGGGCTTGTATGAGCGTATGGCCCATATAAAAAGACCTATGATAATGAATGAACTAGGTGGTAATAAAAGCAAATTATTACCCATATACCATCCACCATTTGAGATTAGTGGAAGTATCTCAAAACCGAATAAAGTGCCTGAGCCAAAGAGCTCTCTTATAGTAGCAACAGCAATTAATATAATGCTATATCCAAGACCATTACCCAGACCGTCAAAGAAGCTTAATAGAGGTTTTTCCTTCATTGCAAAAGCTTCAGCCCTTCCCATAACGATACAGTTAGTAATGATTAATCCAACAAATACTGATAATTTTTTACTTGTTTCGTAGCTGTATGCTTTTAGAAGTTCATCAACAACGATTACAAGAGACGCAATAATAGTCATCTGCACAATAATTCTAATACTGCTAGGAATATAGTTTCTAATTATAGATATGAATAAGTTTGAGAAAGCACAAACACTAGTTAATGCCAGACACATAACCATTGTAACTGAAAGATTGTTAGTCACAGCAAGAGCTGAGCATATACCTAGAATCTGTAATGCAATTGGATTTTCTTCAATTAGCGGCTTTATTATTACTTCTTTATATCTCTTAAGACTCATAATTTAACTCTTTAAAAAGTTTTGCATAACCTGAATCACCAAACCAATAAGAAATCATATTTGTTACGCCTCTAGCTGTAAGAGTTGCTCCAGATAGCCCGTCTACTTTGTAATCGGCATTTACATCATCTGATTGAGTTTTACCCTTTATTACAGCAAGAGTAACTTCGTTGTCTTTATATATTTTCTTACCAGGCCATAAGTTTTTCCATTTAGGATTATCCACTTCAGCACCTAGACCAGGTGTTTCTTTGTGATCATAAAACTCAAGCCCAGCAACCGTGTTGAAATCGCCTTCAACAGCCATGTAGCCAAAAAGAGTTCCCCATAAACCATATCCTCTTATAGGGAGTATTAATTTATTTATTGAGTTATCTTCATTTCTTACTATGAAGAACTTACCAACATTCTCTCTATTTTTAATTATGGCTATATCTTCTGTAGAGCTTAATTTAGTGGATAGATTAGAATCTCTAGTCGCAGCTATTTGATCATAATCATTTATGTCAAAATCGTTATACGTATCAATTATTTTTCCAGTGCTGAAGTCAACGAATTTTTGTTCAAGCTTTTCGAATTGGCTTTTAATATCTTCGTCAGGGTTGTATAAATTTGCAGCTTGTAGAATTTTTTTGCTTTGATTGTTTGTAGCATTTTCATTTTGAAGGTCCCTAAGACTTACAGCAGTGAAAGATACAACAAGTGAGCTTACTAAACATATAACAAAAGCAACTCCGATAGTTTTTAATACTGAATCATTCATTTGAGCAAAGCCTTCCTTCTATTAATATTTGATACTACAACCATATGATCTATAACTGGTGCCAATAGATTAGCAAATAAAATTGCTAACATCATTCCCTCTGGAAATGCTGGATTAACAACTCTAATTAGAATTACAGTAACTCCTATAACAGCTCCATAAATCCACCTTCCTGTATTAGTGCCAGAGCCTGAAACAGGTTCAGTAGCCATAAATACCAGACCAAAGGCAAAACTCCCAATCACAAGATGCCAATACCAAGGAACATAAAACATTGGATTGGTATCTGAGCCAACTATATTTAATATAGATGACATAGCAATCATACCAAATAATGTACCTAGAATTATTCTATAAGACGCTACCTTGGTAGCTAGTAATATTATTAAACCTATTCCAATAGCAATTAATGATGTTTCACCAATTGAACCTGGAATATTACCAACAAATGCATCTAACCAAGTAAAGTTTTCATAAATTCCAGCCATCCCATTTTCAGCAGCAACGCCAAGTGCTGTAGCGCCACTATATCCCTCAGGAATTATATTGTTATCAGCTAATCCTGCTATCCAAACCTTATCACCGGAAATCTGTTGTGGGTAAGCAAAATATAAAAAGGCTCTACCAGTAAGAGCTGGGTTTAAGAAGTTTTTACCTGTTCCGCCAAAAATCTCCTTACCAATAACAAGGCCAAAGGTTATTCCCATTGCTGCCTGCCATAAAGGGAGATCAGGGGGACAACTTAGTGAAAATAAAACAGTTGAAACAAAAGCACCTTCGTTAATTTCATGCTTTCTAACAATTGCAAAAAGGGCTTCCCAGCCAATTCCTACAGTAAAAACAACGATATAAATTGGGAAGAAGTATGAGGCTCCAAACCAAAGCTTCGCAAAAAAACTAGAAGAATCATAGCCAACCATGCTAACTATATAATGATGCCAATCGCCTGTATTTGCTTGATTGATACTTTCAAGATATTCAAGAGAATGAGCTCCGAGGTTATACATTCCAAAGAACATAGCGGGGAAAGTAGCCAGCCAAACTGTAACCATAATTTTTTGTATATCTACTGCGTCTCTTACATGAACTGGATTTGTAGTTTTTGTCTTAGTTGAAAATACAAAATTTTCAAAAGCGTCAAACAAAGGGAACCATTTAGCATGCTTGCCCTCTCCAACAAAATTAGGTTTTATATTTTCAATATAGGTTCTTAGGGATTTCATTGTTCTAGATGTAGTTTATTTAAGTTATCCAACAGTATTGATGGGTAATCATACTTACTAGGACATATATAAGAGCATAAAGCTAAATCTTCTGGGGCTAACTCGAGCATACCCAATTCAACCGCAACCTCAAGATCAGAAATGACAAGGGATTTTAATAGCTGAGTTACCAGGATATCCATTGGCAAAACCTCTTCGTAAGAACCAACTGGAACAATGGCTCTATAACCGCCATTAAGCGAAGTATTGAATATAAATTCCTTAGGGTTAAAGAAAGATGATGAGAAAATATTTAACTTAGAGTGAAGGTTTTTTCCAGGCATCAACCAATTCATAAAAATATCATTAGCCTCATCAGGTATTCCTGATATCAGGGAATCGTAATTGCCTAAATAAGTCATAACTCCTTCTGATGAATGCCCAAAGAGAACTGATCCTGAAATAATTCTAGTATTATCTCTAAGCTTTCCTGCTGAAAGCTCTTCAAGGTTGCCGCCAATTCTTGCACTTATTAAAGAAGGTTCAAAAACTGAAGGTCCGGCAAGAGCTACTGTTTTATGAGTTCGTATTGTTCTGTTCTTAAGAAGATATCCTATGGATATGACATCTTGAAAACCTAGTGTCCATGCTACTCTTTTAAGGTTTACAGGATAGATATGACTTATATGAACTGAACTCAGACCTGCTGGATGAGGACCAACAAAACTATGATAATTTATACCATCAACAGATGTATCAAATTTAGGGTTTTGGTAAGAAAGATGAATAGGACAAGTAAATAGTACTTTTAAGGATTCTAATCCTTTGTTGAATAGATCCTGATCTGGATTAATTATATCCGTAGGATCAACTGCAAGCGGATTAGTATCACAGGCATTTATAAATAAAGCATCTGGCATTGAGTCAACTTGAGGAGTTCTATGAAAGGGCCTTGTTCTGAAAGCATTCCAAAGACCGGACTCTATTAACAGAGATTTTAATGATTCAGGAGTATTTTCATAATCAAATGAAAGAAACTCTTCCTGGCTTGCTATCTCTATTTCTACTGAAAGAAACTTACGTTTATCACCTCTATTTATGGAGGAAATTTTTCCACCTGCCGGAGCGGTAAAAAAAACACCAAGGTTTTTCTTATCTTCAAATAACTTCGAGCCTGCCTTAACATCGTCTCCAGTTTTAACTAGCATAGTCGGTTTCATGCCTATGTAATCATTTGCTAGAAGTGAAACAGAGGAAACTTTAGGCGTGTCAGTGATATTAACAGAGGGTTTTCCTGTTATTGGTAAGTCCAAACCTTTTTTAAATTTAATCACCGGTGAATGCCCTTCTTGAAAATGATTATAAAGTATCCAAAACGGGGTGATTATAAAACTAAAGTTCCGTCTATTCTATAGTTTTTATTGAATTGGTAGAGGTAATCTAGGTAGAGATATTTTTGCTACTTTTTTGGTAAGGTTAATAACTTGTTTTGAGTAACCATATTCGTTGTCGTACCAACAATACAAGGTAACCCTATTTCCACTAGTTATTGTTGCTTGAGAGTCAACAATTGATGCAAAAGGGCTTGAATAAAAATCAGTTGAAACAATTTCAGGAGAGTTTACAAAACCAATAATTTCACGATATTTAGAATGAAAAGCCATTGATTTGAGGTAATTATTTACAGATTCCTTATCCACATCACAGTCAAGTGTCAATGATAAAATAGCCAAACTAACGTTCGGAGTTGGAACTCTTATAGAGTTACCTGTTAATTTATTAGCAAGTTCTGGGATAGCTTTGGCAACAGCCTCAACAGCTCCTGTCGAGGTAATAACCATATTCAATGGAGCTCCTCGCCCTCTTCTGTCACCTTTATGAAAATTATCAATAAGGTTTTGATCGTTAGTATAAGAGTGAACTGTTTCTACATGACCGCCATCAATACCATATTTATCATTTAGCACTTTAAGTATTGGCACGATTGCATTTGTGGTGCATGAGGCAGCAGAAATTATAGAATCTGAGTCATCCAATACATCGTCATTAACACCATAAACTATATTTTTAATTTCACCTTTACCAGGAGCGGTTAATATTGCCTTAGAAGCTCCAGATGAAATGTGCTTTGATAAACCTTCATGATCCCTCCAAACACCGGTATTATCTATAAGGATAGGGTCAATAATGCCATAGTCGCTATATATAACATCCTCAGGTTTTGATGCATAAATAATTTTTACGGGATTTCCGTTAATAACTAGTAGTGAGTTTTCCTCATCAACCCTTACTGTTCCATCAAAAGGACCATGAACAGAGTCTCTTAATAGCAAGCTTGCACGCTTGTAAATATCATCTTCACTAGCTTTTCTAATTACAATAGCCCTTAACCTAAAGTAGGTGCCTGGACCAGTTTTCTGAATCATCATTCTAGTTACAAGTCTTCCAATTCTACCAAAGCCGTAAAGAACTATATCTTTAGGAACTGAAGGTCTCTTTGAGTCTTTATTAATAACGGTTTCAAGCTCTTGATCTAAAAAGCTAGGAAGGTTGGATGCATCGTCTTTCAAGTCACTGAAGAAAGGACACCTAATAACTAAATCGCCGATATCTATTTCACAATCTGCTAATGATAGAGTCTCTATATATTGCAATGCTGGAAAAGTCTCCAACTCACTAAGCTCATTCATATCTGATTGACGTGCAAATCTATGAGCTCTCATAATTTCTACAGGAGATTGATTGACCAAGGATTTGCCATAAATATTTATATTTATACCTTTTCTGTATAAATTACCAATTATTGGGATCATTTGTTCGGCAAGAGCTTCTCTCCACTTCCAATCACCAAAAGAATCTTCAGGAAGAATACGGTTTTGACGCTGGGTTGATTGAAATGTTGAGTCTCTTTTATCTGACATGTATTTTGTAAATAATTTAGATTACAAGATCGATTTTAATGAATATAAGTAATAAAAGCACTAATTAACTGGTTAAAAAAAGGTAATTAGTGCTTAAAATATGAATTATTTAGAGAATTGTTTTAAATGATGGTCAGCATTACCAAAAAGAGCATCGATAAATACCATCTTTTTAAGATAATGGCCTATCATCATCTCCTCACTAACACCCATTCCGCCGTGAAGCTGAACTGCGTTCTGAGCTGATAGCTTTCCAGCTTTACCAACATGAGCTTTAAGAGCCGAGACATGTTTGTATTTCTCATCTGAGTCGGCATCAACCTCTAACATAGCCTTAAATAATAGAGATCTAGCTAGCTCACTATCAATAAACATATCAACCATTCTGTGCTGAAGTACTTGAAAATTTGATATAGGTTGGTCGAACTGCTCACGCGTTTTTGTATACTCAACTGTCTTGAGATAACAAGAAGTCATACATCCAACAGCCTCAGCTCCGATACATAATGTTCCAAGATTTATAGAGTCTTGGAATAGTGTTTGCGCCTCATCACCTATAGCTATAAGAGAATCTGTATCAATTGTTACATTATCAAATATAACTTCTGAACAAGATTGGCCATCGATAGTAGAGAAAGAGTTAAGAGATACACCCTCTTGGTCAGTATCAAGAATAACTAGAGCAAAATCATTACCTTTTTTACATGTAACTATTAATTTAGAAGCATTTCCACCGTTTAAGACAAGTGTTTTAGTACCATTTAATTTCAAGCCATCTTCAGAAAGTGTTGTTTGAGGTGAAAGATAATCATAGGATTTGGCAGTTTCAGAATAAGCCAATGAAACATGAGATGTTCCAGCACATATGCTCTCTATAACCGCTACTTTATTAGTATAGTTAGACTTATCCAGCAAAGTACCAGATAGAACAACAGTTGAAAGATATGGCTCTATGACTAAAGCCTTTCCAAATTCCTCAAACAATACTGCTAGTTCAACAGCACCAAAACCAAACCCACCTGATTCTTCAGAGAAAGGCATAGATAACCAGCCCTGTTCTGCAAATAGAGACCACGCTTTGGCATCAAAGTCCTGATCAGATTTAACTACATCTTCTCTTTTGTAGAAATCATATTCAGATTCGCAGAATTTTTGAATCTGCTCACGTAACATTGTTTGTTCTTCACTATAATTAAGATTCACTTCTTATACTCCTAGTACGAATTTTGAAATAATATTTTTTTGAATTTCGTTACTACCGCCGTATATCGATGTTTTTCTCATATTTAAGAAAGAAGATAAAGACTCAGCAGCAAATTCTGGTCCGGAAGGCTTATCGTTAGAGCCATAACCATGGGGTCCAGGATACATAAGTGCATATTCCCCAGCGGCTTCGACAAATATCTCAGTAAGGCCTTGTTGAATTTCTGTTCCTTTAATTTTTAGGATTGAAGATTCAGCTCCAGGATGACCGCCATTTTCAAGAGCGGACAGTAAACGTAATTCTGTTAACTCTAAAGCAGAAATAGATATTTCAATTTCGGCAACTTTTTTATCAAGATCTTGATTATCAAGTTTTGAGACAACCTCTTTAAGTCTTGCAAGCTGACGCATTGATGCTCCAACGGCAGCAATTCCAAATCTTTCATGTGCTAATAAGAATTTAGCATATGTCCAACCTTTACCCTCTTCTCCAACTAGATTTTCAGCAGGTACAACAACATCAGTAAAAAATACAGAATTAACCTCATGTTCCCCGTCAATAGTAATTATTGGTTTCACTTCTATTCCTGGCGTTTTCATATCAACAAGGATAAAAGATATGCCTTGCTGCTTGATGCCTGAAGAATCTGTTCTAACTAATACAAAAATCCAGTCAGCGCTTTGGGCTAACGTAGTCCATGTTTTTGCTCCGTTAATAATGTAGTTATCGCCATCACGAACTGCTTTAGTTTTAAGTGAGGCGAGATCTGATCCAGAGCCTGGCTCTGAATAACCCTGACACCACCAAGTATCAAAATTTAAGATATCTGGCAAGAACCTTTGTTTTTGTTCATCATTACCAAAAGTATAAATAACTGGAGCTACCATGCTTACACCAAATGCAAGTAATGGAGGACATCCAGCTTTTCCAAATTCCTGGTTGTAGATATAAAGCTGGGTTGATGACCAGCCAGTTCCGCCATGCTCAACAGGCCAGTTGTAACCCATCCAACCTTTTGCAGCTATGGCTTTATGATAGTCAACCATATCCTGTCTATTAAGGGGTTCGCCGTTATCTTGTTTATACTTAACATGTTTAGGGTAGTCATTTGCAACCCACTCTCTTACTTCATCTCTAAATTGAAGATCTTCTTTTGAAAAATTTATGTCCATAGTTACCTTTATCTTTATATGATTGATAGAATACGCAAAATATTATACAAGCAATTGTAAATAATTTACCAACTTATGATTAAAAAAATAGACCACAAAAATGCACACCATCTGTGTAATATATTTTCTACTTCTGAAAAGTCTATTTGCGTTATTGTTGAGTCGAATAAAGAGGCAAGGTTTTTATATAATGAATTGAGCTTATATTTAGATTCTAATCTCATTGATTACTTTCCAGAAAATGAAATTCTTCCTTACGATCACTTCTCATCTCCTGAATCTATTCTTAAAGAACGATTTAGAATTTTGAATTCTACTAACGCTAATAAAAAAATCCTTATAACTACGCTTAAGAATCTATTTGAGATATATCCCCCAAAAGGTTTTTTTAAATCAATACAGGATCTAAAAATATCAGACAAGCTCTCCATAAAAGAGCTTATAAAGACTCTTGAAGATTTAAGTTACGAAAAGGTCAATAGAATAGAAGCTGTTAACCAGTTCTCCCTAAGAGGCGGGATCATAGATATATATACACCTATATATAAGGAGCCGTTAAGAATAGAAATTTTTGATGATCAAATTGAATCCATTAGACAGTTTGATCCTGAATCACAGCTATCTACAGATAAACTCACACACTTTTCACTAACAAAAGGATCATTAACATCACTAGATACGAATAGCCTAAAAATATTTAAGGATAATTGGAGAGAGTATTTTCAAAATTATGATGAAAGGCAATGTGAGATATTTCAAAAATTAAATAATGGCGATCATTCTGAGGGGTCTGAGATATATTTACCTTTACTGTTCAATGAATCATCATCTTTTTTTGAATTATTTAATACGTATAATTTTATAAAGCTTATAAACATGGACGCTTTGGTAGGTGACTATTATCAAACTATAGATCAAAGGTATCAGGACGAAAATATAGATATTCAAAGGCCCCTGCTTCGACCTGCTGATATGTTTGTTGATAAAGAAATTCTTAGAAAGGAACTTAAAAAAGTTCAATTAATTAAATCATCAAGTGGTCAATTTAAATATGAGAATTTTGAAGATATTCTAAACGCAATATTTACTAAAAAAATTAAGTCTAAAAAAATTATTTTAATTACGTCTATAAGTAGTGAGTTTGAAATACTTGTAAAAAAATTCCTTCCTGATTTAGCTCAGCCAAAAAATATTGACGAAGCTAAAGATGGAATTAATATAATGATGGGAGAATTAGTAAGGCCTTTTTCAAATAAAGACAAGGATTTATTTATAGTCCATAGAGAGTATTTTAAATCAACAAGTGTGAACATTCCCTCAGACAAGTCAAAGGCTAGAGTCGATGTTACATCTAAATCTATGTTTAAAGCAGGTGATCTTGTTATCCATGAAAACTATGGATTAGGACAATATGAAGGATTGGAAATAGTTACAGCAAATAATGTTTCTAATGAGTATTTAAAAATTATTTATTCATCTAATGAATCGCTTTATGTTCCTTTAAGAAGTATTGATCTTGTTTCTAAGTATCACAAAAATAATGAAACAAACTCTGTTCAATTTGACTCACTTTCATCAAGTAGGTGGATTAAAAATAAGGAAAAGGCAACACAAAGAGCCTTTGATCACGCAGCTGAAATATTAGATGTTGAATCTAGAAGACTTGGATCATCATCGGTATCACTAAAGATAGATGACGGGGCGTTTGAGGAGTTCAATAATGAATTTCCTTATACAGAAACACATGACCAGATAGATGCCATTAACCATATTCGAAAAGACTTAACACTAGTTAAACCTATGAATAGGCTTTTATGTGGAGATGTAGGATTTGGCAAGACAGAAGTGGCCATGAGAGCTGCATATATATCAATATTTTCAAATAAACAGGTTATCTTATTGTCACCAAGTACAGTTCTTGCTGATCAGCATTACGAATCATTTTTAGACAGATTTAAGAAGTTTCCAGTCAATGTCCAGTTACTTAACAGACATACAAAAGCTAAGAATAAAGAACTAATAGTTAACTCGTTTAATAATGGTGATGTAGATATATTAATTGGTACCCATGCCCTCTTCACCTCTGGTTTAAAATTTAAAAATACTGGATTACTAGTTGTTGATGAGGAACACAAATTTGGAATCAAGCAAAAAGATATAATAAAAAGTAAGCAGGAAAACATTCATATTCTTTATCTATCAGCTACACCGATCCCAAGAACTATGAATTTCATATTTTCTGGTTTAAAGGAGTTTTCATTTCTTCACACCCCTCCAACCAATAGAGTTAGCATAAAATCATTTTTAAAGATTCAAAAAGATCAACTATTAAAGGAAGCAATATCGAGAGAAATATCTAGAGGTGGGCAATGTTTTATTGTTCAAAATGATATTTCAAAAATGGAGTTCTTAAAAAAACAATTACTAGATCTTGTCCCAGGGACAAGTGTCGGCATTGCTCATGGGAAACTCAATAAGGAAGAAATATCATCTGTTATGTCAGATTTTGATATTGGTGATATTGATGTACTTATTTGCACAACCATTGTAGAAATGGGTCTTGATATACCAAACGCAAATACAATACTAATAATAGATTCTCATAACTTTGGCTTATCACAGCTCCATCAGTTAAGAGGCAGAGTTGGAAGATCTAATAAACAAGGATATTGCTACTTTCTAATACCAACAGCAGAACTTCCAAAGCTAGCAAAAGAACGTCTAGACTCAATTATTAGGCTTTCTGATCTAGGATCTGGATTTTTTATCGCTCAAGAAGACTTAGAGATAAGAGGTGGTGGAGAAATGTTAGGCGATAAGCAAAGCGGTCACGTAAATACCATAGGTCTAAGCTTGTATCTCTCTATGCTTAAAAATGCATTACAAAAATTTAAAACAAACTCTGAAGCAGATCTAATACAAACAGAAATAAATTTTTATGACTCTAGTTATATCAGTGACTCATATCTTCCCTCACCTCTGGAAAGGCTTAAAGTTTACAAAGATATAACGAATGTTGATTCAAATGACTTATTAAAAGAAATTAAAGTAAATTTAGAAGATAGATGTGGCTCAGTACCTATTGAAGTTGATAATTTAATTAGTAATGCAGAAATAAATCTAATGATTAAAAATACTGGAATTACGAAAATATCGTCCACAAGTTCCAATACCTCTCTGCTTTTATCAACATCAGTTAAAAAAGATATATTCGAGAAGTTATTAGTATTGCTTACAGAAAACCCAAGTAAATACAGTATAAACAAGGATAATAAATTTAATATAAACTTAATAGAAGAAGACGCTTTAAAAAGAAGAGTCTTTGTTAAAAAGCTAATCAATGAAATTGTCTAATCAAATATTATTAATTCTTTTATTAACCTTCAATCTCAGTTCAAGTGATGAGGTTCTTGATGAATATAGAATCGAATTTATTATCTTTGAACACGAACTAAAAATTAATGAAGAGGAGCTATCCTCAGAGTTAATAGTTCCTGGAAATGAGTTTCTAAATTTTCAAGATCCTGATTTACAAATAAATATAACCGCAGTTCAAAACTCTATTAATTCAAATAAATCTGAGTTTCAACAAATATTTCAAAATATAAAGCCTACAATCAGCAAGGTTATTAATCCAGAAGAGATATCGAATCAACCAAATCCAAAAAAATGGTTTAGAAGAATTGATAATCTAGTTACGTTAAAAAAACTGAATTTAAAACTTAATAAAAGCACTAAATATAATGTTATAGATAGTTATAGTTGGATTCAAAACATTGAATTAGAATCAGAAAGCAAATTCCTTCATTATAAAAATAATCTTTATGGCATTTATTTAAAGTTATACAGAAATAGATTTCTTCATATTGATCTTAAATCTTACCTTGGCAATTTAACTGAAGAATACAATGATGTTACTTCTAATTATTTAAATGATCACGAATTAATAGTAAGAAATAAAAAATCAGCAAGTGATGTTAATTTAGCAATAAGTCTTAATTTAAATAAGGAAAATAACTACGCATTAATTAAGAGAAGTTCTGAAAATCTAGAAATTATTGAAAAGAGTGATGAAAACATTAATGTCTATATAGATGAAGAAAAGAGATTATTTAATAATGAAATACATTATTTTGACCATCCCTTATTTGGAATAGTTGTGTCTATATCTAAGATCTAATTTTTATAAAAAGCATTGTCGTCTATCGAGTGATCAGTAGAGTCTTTAACGCTTTTAAGTTCAGGTATTTGTTCTAGTAGCGTTTTTTCAATTCCGTCTTTCAGCGTAACATCAACCATACCGCAACCTTGACAACCTCCACCGAATTGAAGAACAGCTTCTCCATTTTTAGTAAATTCAAGAAGGCTAACCTCTCCCCCATGTGATTCAAGCATAGGATTGATTTCGTTGTATATAACATAATTAATTCTATCTTCTACCGGACTATCTGGAGAGATATTAGGAAGCCTAGCGTTTGGTGCTTTTATAGTTAATTGACCTCCAAATGTATCGTTATCAAAATTTACTTCAGCGGATTCTAAAAAGGGAATACTTCTTTTCTCAATGTTTACGTTTATGAGGTCTAAATTAATTATTACATCGTCTGGGAGAGCTTCATCTGGTTTACAATAAGCTAAACAAGTTTCAGCTTTTGGAGTTCCCGGGTCAGAAATAAATATTCTTATAGATAAGTCTGGTTCATTTTTATCCTTGAGGAGTTTTGCAAGATACTCTTCAGCTGATTTAGTAATGTTAATAATTTCGTTCATATTTATATGTGGTTAAAAAGAATATTAAACTCATTTTTGGGAATTAGATCAAAGTCAGAATTAGAGAGTGATCTGAAGGGCCTTTCGTTAAGTAAAATAATAGCTTTGTTTATAGTGCTCAATATAACATTTATAGGGTTATTAATTTTTATAATAACGTTTTTTATTAAAAAGTAATGGATAAATTCTCAATATCGTCTGAAGCTCTTAGTAAGTATTACTTAGATCCAATCAAGGTAAATGTCAGTCCTGCGAAAGGTTATAGATCTAGATGCGAGTTTGGTTATCAGAATAAATACTACATTATGCATGCTTCAAATGGGGACAAAATATATTTAGATAAATTTGATGTTGCAAGGCCATGCATATCAAGCTTAATGCCTAAAATATTAGAAATTATTAATAGTGATGAGCTGATTTATAAGAAATTATTTCAAATTAATTTTAGAGCTAATTCAAGTGATAAGGTCATGGTGACATTGGTTTACCACAAAAAACTATCAGAAGAATTAGAAATAATGGTTAGTAAAATTTCAAATAAGCTAGGCATTCAATTGATAGCAAGAGCAAAAAATGAGTTTTATAGTAGTGGAAATGGTTTCCTAGAAGACATAATAGAAGGAACTGATATAACTCTCTATCAAACAGATCAATCCTTCTATCAGCCTAATCACTTTATGATGCCTAGAATGGTTAAAAAAGTAATAGAAATGCTAGACCAGCCTAATGATCTTTTGGAGTTGTATTGTGGCTCAGGGACATTCACACTTCCATTATCAAAATATTTTACCAAGGTGTTTGCTACAGAAAATAATAGACAGTCAATAAAATGTTTAGATAAGGCCATAACAGATAATAAAATAAATAATATTAATTACTCAAGATTATCAGATGACGAAGTAACTGAGCTTTTAGATGGAAGGATCTTTAGAAGAATGAATGGTTTAGATATCAATTCATTTAACTTCTCACATATATTAGTAGACCCTCCAAGATCTGGGCTAACTCAAAACGTACTCAATATACTCAATAAGTTTGATAAGGTTATTTATGTTTCATGCAATCTAGAGACATATGTAAGAGATATAAAATTACTAAATACCTTTTCTATTAACGATATTGAAATCTTTGATCAATTTCCCAATACAAATCACATAGAAATAGTCTCTTTATTATCTAAATAAAATACTAATTTTAATTAGATAATTACCCATTTACTTTGTACCAGCATAGTAATACACTACGACACATGAAAAACCTAAATGACGCATTTTTATTATTAAAAAATAAAGATGAAGTAAATGAATTTCTTAAAGATTTATGTACTCCATCAGAACTAAAAGCCCTAGAAGAGCGATGGCTTGTTGCTCAGCTGCTTTACACAGACTCTATGTCCTATAGAGAGATAGCAACAGAGCTTAAAACTAGCACTACAACTGTTACAAGAGTTGCTAGGTTTTTATTAAATGAGCCCTATCAGGGCTATCAAACTATATTAAAAAGGATTTCAAAATGAAAAATAGACTAACCATAGCTATCCAAAAAAATGGAAGACTTTCAGATCAAAGCAGAGATTTGATTAAAAAATCAGGTATTAACTTTACTGCTAAAGGAGATAAATTATTGGCCAAATCAAATAACCTTCCTATTGATATTCTTTTTGTTCGAAGTGATGACATTCCATCACTTGTTTCCAACGGTGACGCTGATATTGCAATAGTGGGAGAAAATATTCTTATTGAAAAATCTTTATTTAAAAAAACTAATATTAGTAAAGTACTTGAGCTCGGATTCTCTAAATGCCGCTTATCATTTGCTGCACCTCAAAATTTCTCAATGAAAAGTGTTAAGAATAAAAAAATAGCTACTTCTTATCCAAACACGGTTAAGAAATACCTTTTAGATAATAAAATTACAGCCAATGTAGTAAATATACATGGTTCAGTTGAACTAACTCCCTACATAGGCATGGCAGATTGCATATGCGATTTAGTATCTTCAGGAGCTACGCTTGAGGCAAATAACCTTAAGGAGTTAGAAGTTATACTAGAGTCACAAGCTGTCCTTATACAAAATAAAAAACTTAATAAAACAAAGACGCTTATTGCAGAAAAAGTCATAAGTAGAATGAATGGTGTTATCAACGCTATTGAAAGTAAGTATGTAATGCTAAATGCAGAGGTGAAAAATATTAGTGCTATTTGTAAACTTCTTCCCGGTTCAGAGTCACCCACAATCATACCGCTTGAAGATAATAATAAAGTAGCAATTCATGCACTTTGCCAAGAACCTATCTTCTGGGAAACAATGGAAAAACTTAAATCAAAAGGCGCTTCATCTATTTTAGTTATGCCTGTTGAAAAGATACTTAACTAATGAAAGCTATTAACTTAACAAATAAAAATCTTCTTTTAGATTTTAAAGATTCTAAATTTTCTAAATCCAACAAGGCTGTGTTGAAGAAATTTGAGAAACTTATTATTAATGAAGGCGATGAGGGTATTAAAAAAATATCTAAACTTTTAAAAGAAAAATCACTACCAAAGTTAAAAGTTACAAACTCTGAATTTAAAAATAGTGATAAACAGATAGATGAAAAGCTTAAATCAGCAATACTTATAGCCCATTCTAATATTAAGCAATATCATCAAAAGCAAATCCCTGGACTTTCTATAAAACCTAATGAAACAACAAAAGGTATTAAGTTATGGTCAGAATTTAGACCAATTGAAACTGTCGGTTTGTATATACCTGGTGGAACAGCTCCATTATTTAGCTCTCTAATGATGCAGGCAATACCTGCCCTTTTGGCTGGTTGTCCAAATATAGTTGTTTGCACTCCACCCAATAAGTTAGGAAATATTGATCCAACAATTTTGTGGGTAGCAAATATGCTTGGCATTAAGAATGTATTCAAGGTTGGCGGCTCTCAAGCAATATTCTCAATGGCATATGGAACTAAAACTATACCAAAATGTTTAAAAATATTTGGTCCTGGAAATCAGTTTGTAACAGAAGCAAAAAAAATGGTCGCTGACCAGGTTTCAATTGACATGCCTGCAGGTCCTAGCGAGGTATATGTAGTCTCTGATGATATTGAAAGAGCAGACATCATCGCGTCTGACCTCTTGTCACAATTAGAGCACAGCAATGATGCAAAAGCTGTGTTTATTTCTAAAAATAAAGAATTGACCGCTCGTGTAATAACATCAATAAATATCCAAAAAAAAGAACTTAAGAGACAAGAGATACTAAAGAATAGTATTAAGAATATTCGCTTAATTAATGCTAAAACTAATAAACAAATTATTGATTTTATTAATACTAATGCGCCTGAGCATTTAATATTATTAGATAATAATTTTAGTGATTTTATACCATCTATAATTAATGCAGGATCAGTTTTTTGTGGGTCATATTCACCAGAGTCTTTTGGTGATTACGCTTCTGGCTCTAACCATACACTTCCAACCTCAGGACACGCAAAAACTTATTCAGGTCTTTCAGTAAAAGATTTTGGTAAATCTATTAGCTTTCAAACAGCCTCAGCTGAAGGCTTTATGCTTCTTGCGCCGACAGTTGAAATTTTAGCAGCCGCTGAGCAATTAGATGCTCATAGGCGAGCTGTAGAAATTAGAAAAAAATATGCAGAGAATGATATAAAAAATGAATCAAGGTCATTCTTTTTAAACAGATCAACCAATGAAACAAACATATACATTAATTTAAATATTGATGGTACGGGTAATTACAATATAAATACCGGAATAAAATATTTTGATCATATGCTTGAGCAGTTTGCTAAACATGGCCATTTTGACCTTTCAATACAATCCCTAGGAGATCTTGAGATAGATGAGCATCACACGATTGAGGATGTAGCTATTGCACTTGCTGATGCTTTTAAAAATGCGCTTGGCGCAAGAGAAAATATTGAAAGATACTCATCAAGTGAGGTATTAGTAATGGATGAAACTAAATCATCTGTAAGTATAGATATGGCTTCGCGACCTTTTCTAAAGATGAAAACATCGCCGCTAAGGGAGTATGTCGGTGACCTCCCTACTGAAATGTTTGAGCATTTCTTCGTATCATTTGTTAATACTTTAGGGTTTACATGCCATATAGAAACAATTGGTGATAATAGTCATCATATTGTAGAAGCTACATTTAAAAGTTTTACAAGGGCGCTAAGCGGCGCTTTAAAAAAGAATGAATCTGCGGTCCTATCTACAAAAGGAGTCTTGTGAAAGTTGGTATCGTAGATTGTGGCGGAGCTAATTTAAACTCTATTTATTACTCACTAGAAAGGATGGGTATTGAAACTATTATTTCAGGATCGGTAGATGAGCTTAATTTAACAGACAGCCTGATATTGCCAGGTGTAGGATCAGCGGGTGTTGTGATGAAATATCTTAAAGATAATAATCTTGTCAGCTACATAAAAGCGTCATCAAAGCCAATTCTTGGAATATGTATAGGTATGCAAATACTTTTTGAACATTCAGAAGAGGATGATACTGAATGTCTAGGATTGCTCAATGGCTTAGTAAAAAGATTTGTGCCATCTGATAACGAAGCTGTTCCTCATATGGGCTGGAATTCAGTAAACTGTATTGATAGCTATAAATATATAGATGATTACTTTTATTTTGCTAATAGTTTTTATGCAAAATCTAGTGATTATGAAATAGGTGAAACAACTTATATAGATAATTTCTCATCTATCGTTAAGAAAAATAATATTGTTGGTTGTCAATTTCATCCAGAAAAATCATCAGTAGCGGGAGAGAGATTTCTTAAAGATTTTCTTAAAATATAATGAACATAATTCCAGCTATAGATTTACTAAATGGCAGTTGTGTAAGGCTGCTTAAAGGAAATTATAATAAGGTCTCATCATATAACACCTCGCCAATAGAACAAGTTAAGACTTTTGTAGATGCGGGTTTTAACTATATCCACATAATAGATCTAGATGCTGCTAAATCAGGAAACGATGAAAACTTAGAAATCATAAAATCAATAGCGCAAATTGAAGGATTAAGCCTTCAAATAGGTGGTGGCATAAGAGATATCAATAAAGTCTTTGATTTATTTAATCTTGGTATCGATAGATTAATTGTTGGTACTGCTGCAATAACTGATTCAAAATTCTTAGCTCAACTGAAAGACAGGGTTGATCCTAATAAATTAATTTTTGGTTTAGACTTTAACTTAATAAATAACGAACCGCTCCTATCAGTTAATGGTTGGACAACCAATACAACAACCACTTTATTCGACTATATGAATAAAAATGATTGGATTAAAAATGTATTAGCGACTGATATATCACTTGACGGCACTTTACTGGGTCCAAATATAGACATCTATAAAAGAATCTTAGAGTATAAAAATATTAACTTAATAGCCTCGGGCGGGATCGCTTCAATAAAAGATATTCAGGATTTAATCAATATTGGATCTCATGAATGCGTAGTTGGTAAGGCTATTTATGAGAATAAGATTACTTTACCAGAGTTGCAAAATGTTAACTAAGAGAATCATTCCATGCCTTGATGTTAAGGATGGTGTTGTTGTAAAAGGAGTTAAATTTAAAAACCACGAAGTAGTTGGCTCAATTATTGATCTAGCAATAAAATATAATGATCAAGGGGCAGATGAGATTGTTTTCTACGATATTGCTGCTAGTACAGTTAACGGGTTTGTTTCAAAGAAATGGGTTAATCAAATTGCTAAGGAAGTTAACATACCCTTTTGTGTGGCAGGTGGTATTAAATCGATTCAAGATGCAAAAGTTATACTCAATGCAGGTGCTGATAAAGTATCAATAAATAGTCCTGCTATAGAGCGTCCAGAGCTTATTAGAGAGCTTTCTAATGAATTTGGAAGCCAGTGTGTGGTTGTGGGTATAGACTCTCTATTCAAGGATGATGACTTTATAGTTTACGGGAAGACTGGAAATGAAAAAACAGCATTTAATACGAATTTAAAGACAAGCAATTGGATTCAAAGAGTTCAAGAGTTAGGTGCTGGTGAAATTGTATTAAATTGCATGGATCAAGACGGCGTAAGAAATGGATATGACATAGCGCAACTTAAGACCATGTTAAGCGGTTGCAATGTTCCCCTTATTGCTTCAGGCGGTGCTGGCTCAGTCAATGATTTTATTGATGTTTTTAAACAAACCAATGTAAGTGGAGCATTGGCTGCAAGCATATTTCATAAAAATATTATTAATATCCAACATCTAAAACAGAACTTAAGAACAGAACTAATTAACATAAGGTAAATATGCAACTAGATAATATTAAATGGAATGAAAAAGGATTAATACCTGTAGTTATTCAAAATAAAACAACGCTTAACGTTCTGATGTTGGGCTATATGAATCTTGAAGCTCTTCAGTTATCTATTAAATCAAATGAGGTAACATTTTTTAGCAGGTCAAAGAATAGACTTTGGACTAAAGGTGAAGAGTCTGGAAATAAGCTAATTATTAAAGATATGTATTTAGATTGTGATGTCGATACATTGCTTATAAAGGCTGAACCTCTTGGACCTACTTGTCATAAAGGAACAACTTCATGTTTCGAGACGGATGATCAATCTTCTTTAAATATAATTGATGAGCTAGAAATGATAATTGAGAATAGAAAAAATTTAGATAACTCTGAATCTTATATTGTTACTTTATTTAATAAGGGCGTTAAAGAGATTGCAAAAAAAGTAGTAGAAGAAGCTGGTGAAACATCCATAGCTGCAGTTACAAATGACGGAAGGCTTATAGATGAGTCTGCAGATCTAGTATTCCATCTATTAGTCCTTCTGAGCTCTCAAGGAAAATCAATGAAGGACGTATTGCAGGAATTAAAAAAAAGAAGTATCAATCAATAGACTTGTATTCTATAAAATCGATTAACATCCTTCCCTTATCTGGGTTTTCTAAATTAGAACAGGCTTCATTGCTACAAAACATAGATGGATCAACTGCCCCACCATCATAGTCTCCACCAGAAGCAATATTCAATATTAGAAAAAATTCTTCATTAAATGGGTAGTAATAGTTATTAAATTCGGTTGAATCAGATGAAACATCAAAAAATGGATTTTCAGCTGTATCCATAAACATTTGCATTGAATTTTCTGTCCATTTAAATGTTATTGAATGAAACTTATCATGAAAATTAACAGACATTGGTACCGTTTCATTTCTATTAATCATTTGTCTGTTTGACGGTGTGCCAAAATGAACAGTAGAGCCAATTTCAGTAGAGACCCTTCCTCTTGCCTCCATGACATCAATTTCTCCATCATATGGCCAAGTCTTGGTTCCTTCTATATTACCTTCATGTAAAAGCCATACTGCTGGCCAATGACCAGAACCTTCTGGAACTTTAAAACATACTGTCAACTCAGAAGGTTGTGTAAATAATTTCTTGCTTGAAGTGATTACTCTTGCAGATGTATATTCCCAGGTATATGTGCAACTTCCGTCAGAGCAATAAGGATCGTTGAATAAGTTTACATTGTCATAAATAGGTTGAATTTTTAAAAAGCCATCCTCAATAAATAAGTTTTCAGTTGTATTTAATGATTCGTTATAATTTTTAGCGTATCCGTTTCCAGGCCCAGTATAATATTGAAGTTCGTTATTTCCCCAACCTCCAACAAAAGTTCCATCCGATGTATTGAATCCATTTCCTAATTGATAGGTAAAAATATTTGAGTTAAAAACATTATTAGAAAAATCTTCTAGCCAATATTCATTAGAAGTATTTGACGGGCTCCTACAGTATGAATCTTTATCCTCATCATAAATATCGTCAGTGTTTCTGTATCCCTCAACAATAACGGATGCGGAGTCTGTACCATTGGACCCCAAATAGTTAGTCGTTCTTGAGCAAGAAATAGTATAGGTATTATTTCCTGCTGTATTAACAACCAAAGTTTCGGTTCCTCTTATTCCTTTTTGTCCGATCCAAGCTCCTGATGCTGAACAAGAAGTTACGTTAGATGAGGTCCAAGTAAGTGTTACGGTATTCCCTAAAAGAATTGAAGCTGAATTTGCAGATAAATTAACTGATGCAATTGGATAAACCGTATCTGTCGACGATCCACTGCCTCCTCCACCTCCGCCACCA
>OJIV01000046.1_pt1 | contig 53839 bp, 55 predicted proteins | sample 1595861 | NCBI WGS metagenome assembly OJIV01 (sample SAMN05416883, study PRJEB24817) | seawater metagenome | isolation source: Sea water | place: Canada:Atlantic | collected 2013-11
TCTGTAACTGAAGTATTTTCAAGAGTTTTTTGATCCAAGCATATTGAATATATATTCTGGCATCTAGATTCATCAAATGTAATTTTAAGATTACTCATAAATTTTTTCTCTAGAACTGGGATTCCTTCCTCTCTTCTTCTCTTATGACCAATAGGATATTCAACTTCTATAGCCTCGGTTGAAGTGCCATCATTAAAGTGAATTTGAATTTTATTAGCAATAGAACGCTTATCAGCTTCATGGTATTCAATTGAATATCTCTTATCTTCGCTAATAAGCATCTTTTCTCTAAGGGCATCTACTCTTGGGTCTTTAGCAACATCATCCTCGTAATCTTCAGCAACTAAATTACCTTTCAAAAGGCCTATTGCAACCATGTATTGCAAACAATGGTCTCTGTCTGCTGGGTTATTTAGTTCACCAACTTTAGAAATAATTCTAATAGCTGATTCATGAGTAACTATTTCAATAGCTTTGATATCATCTAGTCTATTTTTTATCTGTGGATGAAGAGTCACCGCAGCTTCAACAGCAGTTTGAGCATGAAATTCAGCAGGAAAGCTTATTTTAAATAAAATATTTTCCATAACATAAGTGTTAAATGGCTGAGGAAGGGCAAGCTTTTCTCCTTTAAAAGAAACATCTTCAAAACCCCATACTGGTGCCGAAAGAACACCGGGATAACCCATTTCTCCTGATAAGGTAATCATAGCTAGACGCACGGCTCTACTTGTTGCATCTCCAGCAGCCCAACTTTTTCTTGAGCCTGCATTTGGAGCATGCCTGTATGTTCTCAAACTTTGTCCATCAGCCCAAGCTTGACTAACAGCATCCATAATTTGATCTGAGGATCCGCCCATTAATTTTGTAACCAGGGCAGTTGAAGCAACTTTTACTAAAACAACGTGATCTAACCCAACTTTATTAAAACTATTTTTAAGAGCTAATATACCTTGGATCTCATGAGCCATAATCATGGATTCCAAAACCACTCTCATAGTCAATGGATCTTTACCTTCAGAAATATTTTTTTGAGAAATGTAATCAGCCACCGCCAATATGCCACCTAGATTGTCTGAGGGATGACCCCACTCAGCAGCTAACCAAGTATCGTTATAGTCAAGCCATCTAATAATACAACCTATATCAAATGCTCCTTTGATTGGATCCAATTTAAAGTTAGTGCCTGGAACTCTTACCCCAAAAGGGACTGAGGTTCCTTCAACAACAGGGCCAAGCATTTTTGTACAAGCAGGGAATTTAAGTGCTAAAAGACCGCATCCAATAGTATCAATAAGACAATTTCTAGCTGTATCTAAAGCAAGATCTGATTCAATTTCAAAATTACAAACATAGTTTGCTATCTCTGATATTACAGAGTCGTAGCCAGGCCTGATATTTAAATCAACATTAGAAGACATACTTTACGCTCTATCTTGTATATCAACCCATTCTGAACTTTCAACGCCAATATAGTCTGCACTAGGTCTGATAATTCTATTATTAGAGCGTTGCTCCATACAGTGCGCTGTCCAACCAGAAACTCTAGACATTACAAATATTGGTGTAAATAATTTTGTAGGTATGCCCATGTAAAAATAAGCAGGTGCATGGAAGAAGTCTGCATTGGCAAACATTTTTTTCTCATCAGCCATAACCTTCTCTACTTCGTCTGCAACTTGATAGAGATCATCATTTGCATGAAGTGCTGAAAGTTCTTTTGCATATTCTTTAATAACAGCATTTCTTGGATCACGAATTGAATAAACGGCATGCCCAAATCCCATAATTTTTTCTTTCTTTTCTAGCATGGTTAATATTTTTTCTTTTGCTTCGTCTCTTGAAGTCCAGTTTTCAATTAACTCCATAGCTTTTTCATTTGCACCGCCGTGAAGAGGTCCTCTTAAAGATCCAATCGCAGCAACAACACAAGAATGAATATCTGACATTGTTGAAGCACAGACCCTTCCAGTAAATGTAGATGCATTAAATTCGTGCTCTGCATACAAAATAAGGGAAACATCCATAACTCTTCTATGAAGATCAGATGGAGTTTTTCCATGGAGGATATGTAAGAAATGTCCTGCCATTGTTTCTTCATCATTTACCAAATCAATATCAACTCCCTCATGAGAAAATTTATACCAGTAGGTAACAATTGATGGCATTGTAGCTATCATCCTATTGATAGAATTTAACTGATTTGAGAAATCCCCTTCTGGCTCTAGGTTACCTAGCATTGATGTTCCTGTTCTCATAACATCCATAGGATGAGCTGATGCTGGTATTTTTTGAAGAACTTCTTTTAAAGCTAATGGAAGATCTCTTTGATCTTTTAATAAAGATTTGTATTCAGAAAGTTCTGATGCATTCGGTAGTTTGCTGTATAGAAGTAGATAGGCAACCTCTTCAAATGTTGCTTTTTCAGCTAGTGTCTCAATTTTATGGCCTCTATATGCTAAGCCTTCAATTTGACCGACAGTAGATAGTGATGTCTCACCGGCTACCTGTCCTCTAAGTCCAGCACCTTCTAATTTTTTTACCATTGTTATCCTCTTATTCTAAAAACTATTTATTGTATAAGTCGTCGAGTTTTTCCTCGAAACTATGATAATTCAATCGATCATAGAGTTCTTCTCGGGTCTGCATTATATCCAAGAGACCATCTTGTGTCCCGTCTTTAGCCAGTGAAATGTAAATTTTTTCCGCTGCTTTACTCATTGCTCTAAATGCAGTTAATGGAAATAAAACCATATCAACACCCACATCACCAAGTTGATCTTTTGTAAATAATGGAGTCTTTCCAAATTCTGTAATATTTGCCAGTAATGGAGTTTTTATATGTTCTTTGAATATCTTATATTCTTCCAATGATGTCGCTGCCTCTAAAAATATACCATCAGCACCTTGCTCAACATAGGCTGCCGCCCTATCAATTGCGGCATTAATACCCTCAGATGCTATTGCATCAGTTCTTGCCATTAAGAAAAAAGATTCATCATGCCTTCCGTCGACAGCTGCTTTAATTCTATCTTGCATTTCTTCAGAACTAACTAATGATTTATTTGGTCTATGGCCACATCTTTTTTGAGATATCTGATCTTCCATGTGAACAGCTCCGGCACCAGCATCTATCATTTCTTTAATTGTTCTAGAAATATTAAATGCTCCACCCCAGCCAGTATCTATATCAACAAGTAATGGGAGAGAGGAGGCATTTGAAATCCTTCTTACGTCTATAAGAACATCTTCCATTGTAGTAATACCCAAATCTGGAATACCGTATGATGCAGCAGCAACGCCGCCTCCAGAGAGATATAAAGCCTTATGACCAGATTGTTCAGCTAATATTGCTGAATATGCGTTTATAGCTCCTGGGATAACTAGAGGATTATTTTCTACTAGAGCTTGTCTAAATTTTTTGCCTGGTGACATAGCAGAAGATTATAAGGCATTGAAGGTTTGATTCCCAAATTTTGAATTAACTATAGAATTTTATGCCTCTAATAATCCTATCTTTGTCGTTCTTTTGTCGCCATCTATTTGTATCTCTTAAGCTGTAAACACAACCACAATATTCCTGTTGGTAAAATTCTTCTCTTTTAGAAATCTCAATCATTCTAGATGCACCACCTTGCTTCCTCCAATTAAAATCCCAATATGTAACATCGCTATATCTTTCTGCAGACCTAGTTCCAGATGCATTAATTTGATTCATATCTTTCCATCTAGATATGCCCAAGGTTGTAGCATAAACTCCAAAATTATTTTCTTTTGCAAACAAAGCAGATCTCTCAAATCTCATATCAAAGCATTCTGTGCATCTCGCTCCTCTTTCAGGCTCATTCTCAAGACCTTTAACTCTTTCAAACCAATTATCTTTATCATAATCTCCATCAATACTTTCGAACCCAAGCTTATCGCAAAATCTTTTATTTTCTTTTTTACGAATTTCATATTCTTCTTTAGGATGAATGTTCGGGTTGTAGAAATAAACCGTAGTCTCTATATTAGAAGCAGCTAAGGCTTCCATAACCTCTCCTGCACAAGGTGCACAGCAGCTATGAAGTAACAACTTTGTATTTTCCTCAGGCATTTGAAGCTTAGGTCTTTCGTAATTCTTAAGCTTAAGATGATCAGTCATTTTACAAACAAAGAGTTCTCTTTAAATGCATTTTCTAAATCTAGATAATTATCAAATGATTGAATTTCTGGATATTGAGATGAAATTTTTACAGGAGCATTGATAAAAAAACCTTTTTCAGCAACATCAAACATTTGGATATCATTATATGAATCTCCAGCGGCAAAACATCTATAGCCCATCGATTGAAAGCCTTGAATGGCTTGTTTTTTTGCTTGTTCGTGGCGAAGTTTGTATGAAATTACTTTGTCATCTTTGACTTCAAAGTTATGACATAACAACAAGGGAAAGCCCATTTTTTTCATAAGTGGTTTTGCTATCTCATGAAAGGTATCGGAAAGGATGACAACTTGAAAATTTTCTCTAATTGCTAGTAAAAAATCTTCAGCACCTGGAAGTAAGTCTAATTGAGATGAGGCTCTTTGAATATCTGAAAGTTTTAAGCCATGTTTGCTCATAACTTTTAACCTGAAATCCATTAGTTCTGAGTAGCTAGGGATATCTCTTGTAGTTTTGTTAAAATCTTCGATGCCTGTGTTGTAAGCAACTTGCTCCCATATCTCAGGAGTAAGAGTGCCTTCCATATCAAAACATATTATTTCCATTTTTATACCTTTAACTTATTTATTTTTTATACCGTATGGAACATGTCCGGATGCTGTACTTTTCATGGCTTCTATAATATGTTTTTTTTGATCATCAAAAAAGATATCTGCTTGAAAAGATTTAAGAAAATGCTGCTTTGACATGCCACCAAGAAATAAAGATTCATCAATTCTAACTCCCCATTCTCTTAGTGTCTTTATTACTCTTTTGTCTGATGGTGCAGATCTGGCAGTTACCAAGGCTGTTCGAATTGGACAATCATTTACATCAAAATCGTTTTGAATCTTATTTAGGGCAACTAAAAATGACTTAAAAGGCCCTTCTTTTAGAGCAGTAGTTGCCCTCATCTCATTCTCAATAAAAGCATCCAAGCCCTCTTCATGGAAGACTTTTTCAGAATCATCTGAGAAAATAACAGCATCACCATCAAAAGCTATTTTTAGCTGTCCGTCGTTTTGAGTTGATTTTTCATCGCCCTCTCTAGGGATAATTGTAGCTGCAGCAACATTACTTTCTATAGCTAGTTTTACATCCTCCATACTGCTGGATAAAAATAAATGAACACCAAAATCTTTTACATACCTATGCGGGCTCTCCCCGCCACAAAAGGCAGCTCTGCTGATATCCAAGCCATGAGCTTCAATTGAATTTCTTATTCTTAAACCAGTATCTGATGTATTTCTTGATAAAAGAATTACTTCAATCCTTTTTTCATCTTTGTAAAGTGTGTTTATCTGAAGAATTTTTTTAACCAAGTTAAATGCCTCACCCGGTTCAAGAGTCTTATCCTCATTTGCAATTTGATAGTCTCGATATGAATCTAAGCCTTCTTTTTCATAAATTTTATGACTTTCATCTAAGTTAAATAGAGCCCTAGAAGAAATTCCTATTATTAATTTTGATTCTTCTTTTGTCATAATTTATCTTGATATTAGAAGTTACTTGCTATTATACTGTATATATATTCAGTATAATTAGAAATATCATGAAAGACATAACATCCCAACAATCTAAAGTACTTAATTGTATTCAACTTTACATTAAGAAAACAGGCTTTCCTCCAACAAGAGCGGATATTTGTCGTGAATTAGGTTTTAAATCTCCAAACTCTGCTGAAACACATTTAAGAGCATTAGAGAAAAAAGGTTTTATTTCGATAGAAAGTGGAACATCAAGAGGAATTGCTATTAGTAATCCAGAAACTGCGGAGGAAGAAGATTTAGGTTATCCAATTATTGGCTTGGTTGCTGCTGGCTCACCCACTCTAGCGACAGAAAATATTGAAAAGAATGTTAATTGTCCTAAAGGCTTCTTTGGCTCAAATTTTGATTACTTTCTAAGAGTTAAAGGCTTAAGTATGAAGGATGCAGGCATTATGGAAGATGACCTCATAGCAGTCAAAAAAACTCAAGATGTTAAAAATGGAGACATTGTTATTGCAAGGATAGACGATGAAGTTACTGTAAAATATTTCCACAGGCACTCTCCAAGTATTATTCATCTTCAGCCTGCTAATAATGACTTTTCAGATATTGAAATTAATTTAGAGGAAACGGAATTATATATTGAAGGAAAAAGTATAGGTCTTATTAGAGAAAACTAATGAAGAATAACTGGCTTTTTAGCTAGATTCTCTTTTTGATTTTCAAAGAATTCATCAACATCATTAACATTTCCACTCACGCTCTCTATTCCAGCCCTTATCATCTCTTTTGCTACTGCTAACTCTTGTCCTTGTAAAAATTCCTTAGATTCTTTTGAGAAATCAATCTTAACAATTGGGTTTTCATGATCATCTGATCTTCTTAAGACTATAGATCCGTCTGGGAGCTGCGCTAGCTCAAGGTAATTTGACATATTTTTTTCCATTTAATTAGCTTAACACTCATCTAAAGTTTTTCGAAGTAAGAGCGTAAACCTTTTATAACTATCTAGTATCAAAATATATTTTTTCAAGTTATTTGTTTGATTAGATATGATTATGGAGTCATTAACCGGGGTATATAATTTATCTTTCACATTATAAAAATCAAAGATAAAACCATCGGGCTGCTGTTCTTTAAAAATAATATTTTTTAATGACGGCTCAAGGGCTAACTTATTCCACTTTGCTTTAGCGTTAAGAGATTCGGCATCAGGCAAGTCTATGCCCATCTGATTTAAAATACTATCTGCCAAGCAATCAAAGCTTTTCTCTAAAGAAAGAAAGAAAAGAAACCTATTTGTTATGTCTAAATTCGACTTATCAAATGTTAGCTTGGAAAAAATTTCTTCAGATATGTCTAGGTATAAATTAATTAATTCTTTTGAATCCACTAACTTTTGAGGTTCTGCACCCATTCCCCATTATTATAAAGAGCTGTCCATTTAGTTTTCTTACCATCTTTCTCAGATGCCAAATAATGAACATCTTCTGTTTTGTTATATCTAATAACATAAGGATTTCCATCCCTATCTTTTTCAGGAGCACTTATTAAATATGAATGTTTATTTGTATCCGGAAGATATCTGCAAGCTTCTGATATCTCTTGATCTAGATTATTAATCTCAGCAACCTTCGGAGCCCTTGTTTCTCTATTTTTTGGATACTTACTTGCTGCCAAGAAAAGCCCTTTCATGCTATCTCTTAATAAATAATGATCTTCACATTTCAAACAAGCTAACCCAGGCAATGAGATTGGCTCCATGGTTAAAGGTTTTGGCTCACCATTTCTTTGGAGGGCTCTAGTTGTTCCGCAATTATCATTTAAACACCCAAAATATTTTCCAAACCTGCCTGTTTTCAACTGCATCTCTGCACCACACTTATGACACTCGAGAACAGGACCGTCATATCCTTTTATTTTAAATAGACCTTCTTCTATTTCAAAGCCAGAACAGTCTGGGCTTTTTCCACATATGTGAAGTTTTCTATTTTCATCTATTAAATAGTTATCCATGCTTGTATCACAAATACCACATCTCTTTTTTATTAGAAGATTTTCTACTTCCTCTTGATCGTCTACGCTAATAGCCTCATCACCTGGTATTAGGTTGAGAGTTTTCTTACACTTATCATCGCCTTCATTTTGGTATCCCGAGCAGCCCAAGAAAACACCATTAGATGCATTTCTAACAACCATATGATTTGATGAGCAATCAGGGCAGACAATGTCTGTATCTGTAGGTTCATTTGTTCTCATTCCATTATCTTCGTCAGAAGCAGAAATTAAATCATCTTGAAATGCTTTATAGAAATTATCTAGAACGCTTTTCCAATCTAAGTCTCCACTAGCAACTTTGTCTAAATTATTTTCAAGGTTAGCAGTGAAGTCATAATTCATAATGTCATCGAAACTTTCTTGAAGTCGCTCTGTGACTATGTGGCCAATTTTTTTTACAAAGAATCTTCTATTTTGAATTTCAACATAACCTCTGTCTTGGATAGTAGAAATAATATTTGCATAAGTAGATGGTCTTCCTATGCCTTTTTTTTCTAACTCTTTAACCAATGCCGCTTCCGAAAATCTTGCAGGTGGTTTAGTAAACTTTTGATCTAAATTTAATTTCTCTAAAGTAAGCTCCTCTCCTTCAGATAGTGGGGGAAGAATATCCTCATCACCATCAGTTGAGCCACTTTTAGAGATTTTGGTATAACCATCGAAAACCACCTCTCTTCCTTTGGCAGAGAAGACATATTCATCTATAAAAATTTTAGCAGAAGTAGATAAATACTCAGCATCTGGCATTTGACTTGCTATATATTGCTGCCAAATAAGTGTATATAACCTTCTCTCCTCTTCTGAGGCGATTATAAGATCATTAGAAGTAACGAATGCATTGGTTGGCCTTACAGCCTCATGGGCCTCTTGAGCATTTTCAGTACTTGAGTATATTCTAGGTGCATTAGTAAGATACTGTTCTCCAATTTTATCCCCAATGTAGTTTCTAGCATCTTGAATAGATTCTTTACTTAGACTAGGTGCGTCTGTTCTCATGTAGGTTATGTGGCCTGCTTCATAGAGCTTTTGAGCCACTCTCATTGTTCTCTTAACAGTAAAACTTAATTTGGTACTCGCAGCTTGCTGTAAGGTAGATGTAATAAAAGGAGCTCTTGGTTTAATCTTAACTGGCTTCTTAGTAATTTCATTTATTTGTAAATTAGAAGAATTAATTAATGATTTAATTTTTTCGGCTTCATCTTTCTGTAGCAACGGATCTGATTTTTTTCTGTTAAGAGAAAAGAAAATATTATCTTTTGAGAGATTCAAAAGATTCATAGAAATTTCCCAGTACTCTTCTGGAATAAATTCTTGAATTAAACCCTCTCTTTCATCAAGAACTCTCAAAGCTACAGATTGAACTCTTCCAGCTGAAAGTCCTCTTGCAACTTTTTTCCATAGCAATGGGGATAATTCAAAACCTATTACTTTATCTAAAAACCTTCTAGCTCTATATGCTTTAACAAGATCTAGATCAATTTCTTTAGGGTCAGCAAAAGATTCTAAAATAGCTGATTTTGTGATTTGATTAAACCTAACTCGTGAGAAAGTATATTTTTCTGGTCCAAGAGCTTCTTTTAAATGCCATGCAATAGCCTCACCCTCTCTATCAAGATCGGTTGCAAGATAAATATGATCAACTTGTTTTGCTGCCTGCTTGAGAGATTTAACAACCTTCTCTTTTTCAGGAATGATTTGCCAATCTGCAACCCATCCATTATCTGGATCGATTCCCATTCTTCTTATTAACCTGCTTCTCTCATTAATAACTTTTAGTTTCTTTTTTTCCTCTGGGCTTATGTCTTTAGGAATAGTTAAACGTTTTGAGGTTGATGCTTTTTTAGGAAGATCTCTTATATGTCCAACACTTGATTGAACAATATAATCACTACCCAAATATTTTGAAATAGTCTTAGCTTTTGCTGGTGATTCAACGATTACAAGTGATTTAGTCATAATTTAATTCAGCTCCTAATAAAGGAATACATCAGTTGATTGCTATTTACAAGATAAACTTAAAAATTTTCCAGGGCACTTAGAATTTTCTTTAACCCATCTAAGCCTTCTTTTTCAGTCCAAAGAAAAGCTATAGATGAATTAGAAAAGATTACCTCATGTATGCAAAAGGATATTTTTTTTAACTTATCATTTACACCCTCATACTCATTTGAATATTTAAGCTTGAGAGGAGAATACAAAATTAAATCATCTTTGTCTCTAATAAAATGTGCATCTTTTAAATTAGACGTATTTTTTATTTGGTAGCTCATCAAAGAAAAATCTTTATTTTTGAAGGATACATTTCCATAACGAGATGAAGAAACCTTAAAGCCAAGTCTTGAAGCTTCCATTCTTAGACTAGCTATATTTCTTGAAGATTTGGATGGTACAGCCAAACTTACAGTGCCAATTAAAAAAGCAACAATAATAAAAATTATTATTAGTTCCATGAAATATCTACTTTAAAAGCTCATTAACAATTTTAGGTCCATGGATAATAAAACTAGTATATATTTGAACAAGGCAAGCTCCTGAATTTAACTTTTCATGAAAATCTTCCCTAGACATTACTCCCCCAACTCCAATAACACCAATGTTTGGACTAATATTTTTAATATCTATAATCGTCTTAGTAGCTTTGTTCATAAGAGGTTTCCCCGAAAGCCCTCCGGTAAGTTCTTTATAATTAGAGTTTTGTAGATTATCTTTATTAATTGTTGTATTTGTTGCTATTAGGCCTGAAAAACCAGACTCATCGACAGCTTGAATTATGAACTCTAGAGATTCTCTTGATTCATCAGGAGATATTTTTAAGAATATAGGCTTAACAAAGTTAACTTTTTTTATCTCGCCTTCTATAGCGTTTAATAAGTCTATTAAATTATCTGATTGATGGAGATCTCTTAAATTTGGAGTATTGGGGGATGAAATATTCACTGTAATATAGTCACAAAATTCATGCACTTTTCTAAAGCAACTTAAATAGTCATTAATCCTATCTTGGCCAGTCGACTCTTTGTTGGCTCCTATATTTACTCCAACAACTCCACTGAATTTTCTTTTCTTTAATTTTTGGACTAGGTGGTCAACTCCTTTATTATTAAAACCCAATCTATTGATAATGGCATTTTCATTAAATATTCTAAAGATTCTAGGCTTGGGATTACCTTTTTGAGCTAGAGGGGTTATTGTTCCAACCTCAATAAAGCCAAACCCAAGAGCCCCTAAGGGATCTATAAAATCTCCGTTCTTGTCTAACCCAGCAGCAATGCCAAGCTTATTAGCTAAATCCATTCCAAATAAGGATACCTTTTGGGTTTTAGGTTTTGGAAAGAATAAATGTATTAGATTTAAGAAATACAGAATCTTGAGTGAATTAAGAGCAATTGCATGAGATAGCTCAGGTGGAAAAACTTTAATTAATTTTAAAAGTATGTTCAAGCAATACCTCTTTAGCTGAAGGACTTTATGGACTTAGCTATCATAGCAAAAATTAATCCGGAAATAAGCCCTCCTAAATGAGCATAATTTGCCACAGACCCAAAGCCAAATAAATCTAAAACGCCCATAAAACCAAGAATCATCCAAGCAATCATAAATAAATAAATAGCTGGAGGTAGCTCATATCTTTCATTTTTTACTTCAAGCTCTATAATCATACAATATCCAAGCATTGCATATATCACTCCAGATAAGCCTCCAAATATAGATGGATCTGAGAAGTAATATTGGAAGAAATTACTGGTAATTGATGAAACTATAACTAAGCTAAAAAACAAGAAGCTTCCATCATATAATTCGATTTTAGAGCCTAGAACATATACCCATAAACAGTTAAATGCCAAATGAGCAAATGAGAAGTGAACAATCATCGGTGTAATCAACCTCCACCATTCATTATTAATAAAGTATGTAGTATCAAAGGTGGCATAGGAAATATAACCTAGGCTAAGTCTTGAGGTATCAATCTTTAAGAAAGTCAGTGGCTCAATAATTGAAACGAAGCTCCCAAAATTAGAAAGCAATGCCACTGCAATAGCAATTAAAATTATTGGAAGATGTATGTTTTTAATATTCAATCTACTTGTTAGTCATAGAGATATCTAGACTCCAGCCAAGCTTTTCTCTGCATGCTTCAAAGAAATCATTATTCTTCGGATGCACAAGCTTCAGAGACTTCTCCATCTTAGAGATTTTAATAGATTCCATATAAGGTACGGAGATATCTTCTTGACCATCAGCACATATTTTTGCTTCTTTAAAAGGTCCTTTTAGCAACTCAATATCTACTTTTTCTTTTGAAGAAATAACAAACGGTCTTGATGACATGCTTTGCGGAAGCATTGGTAGAATTGTCCAAACATCCACACTTGGATGAATGATGGGACCGCCTGCAGAAAGAGCATAAGCAGTTGAGCCGGTTGGAGTTGCAATAATTAATCCATCTGACCTTTGTTCATAGACAACTTTGTTATTAACATTAAGTCTATATCTCATTAATTGAGTGTATCCACCTGAATGGATAACGATTTCGTTAAGTCCATATACAATTTTATCTAAAAAAGATGCACTAACTAAATTTCTTTCTTCAATTTCATAGTTATGATTGATTAATATGTCCTGGATTACTGAGTCAAAATTTTGAGTATTGATATCGGTTAAGAAGCCTACTCTTCCCATGTTAATTCCAAGTAATGGAATATTAAATTCAAGGTACTTTCTAGTGGAGCTTAGCAGCGTTCCGTCTCCACCAAAAACAATAATTAAATCTATTTTTGACGTAAAGTCACAATTAGACACTCTTTTAATTAATGAGTTTTGGTAGTCAGAGGTCTCATCAATAAATAAATTAGGTGCATGTCTAGCAAGAGTTGCTATTAGAGAGTCCAGGGCATTGTAATCAATAGCTTGATAGGTTTTCTCTTTAACGAATATTCCAATATTTTTAAACATTCAATAATTATACTCGCTTGGTAATGTTAATTTACATCTAAAATTTGTCTATTTTTTATCAAGGCTTCTTTCAAAAAAGAAGAATTAAACCCTATAATAGTTTTTCATTAACTAAATATGAGATAAAAACATGGAACAATTAGAAAATTTTAGGCAAGAAGTTAAATCTTGGTTAGATGAAAATTGCCCAGCTTCAATGAGAAATGGTGCAGATCCAGCAATACCAACTGATGAAGTATGGGGAGGAAGGAAAGCCCAATACAAAAATCCTGAATCTAAAATTTGGTTAGATCGAATGGGTCAAAAAGGATGGACAATGCCAACTGTTGCTAAAGAATATGGTGGAGGTGGTTTATCTAAAGAAGAAGTAAAAATACTTAATGAAGAAATGTGGATGATTGGTGCAAAAGGACCGCTTTTAAGTTTTGGTATATGGATGCTTGCTCCTGTCTTATTGGAATATGGAACTGAAGAACAAAAAAAAGAACATCTACCTAAAATTATCAAAGGTGAAATTAGATGGTGTCAGGGTTACTCTGAGCCTGGATCAGGATCTGATCTTGCAAGTTTAGCTACCAAAGCAGAGGATATAGGAGAGCATTTCTTAGTTAACGGTCAGAAAGTTTGGACATCGTATGCAGATAAAGCGGATTGGATCTTTGCATTAGTCAGAACGGGTCCTAAAGAGCCAAAACATGATGGAATTAGCTTTCTATTGATAGACATGGAAACTCAAGGAGTAAGTACCAAGCCAATTACTTTAATTTCAGGTAAGTCACCTTTTTGTGAAACATTCTTTGACGATGTAAAGGTCACTAAGGCTAACCTTATTGGAGAGTTAAATGCTGGATGGACTATCGCAAAAGCTTTGCTTCAGCATGAAAGAGAGTTTATTTCTAAATTTGGACTTGCATCAGCAATGGGAAGTGGTGGAAAAGATATTGTTAGTCTTGCTAAAAAACATCTTGGTGAAGAGAATGGAAAAATTAGTAATGGGTTTTATCGATCAGAAATTACTGCTCATAAGATCAAGGAACATGCTTTTGGCTTAACGCTAAAAAGAGCTGGAGATGAAGGCGGTAAGGCAAGTCCTACGGCTTCAATGTTCAAACTATACGGTACAGAGCATAACAAGATGCGGCATGAGCTTATGGTAGCTGTTACCGGTATAAATGGGGTTGCTTGGGATGGAGATGAGTTTGATGATGACGAGAAAAATTTAACTAAATCCTGGTTAAGGACTAAAGGTAACTCATTGGAAGGAGGTACTTCTGAAGTTCAGTTAAATGTTATTTCAAAAAGAGTCTTGGGCTTACCTAGCTAGACGCACTCAAATAAAGGAAACAAAATGAAATTAATTTTAAATGAAGAACAGCAGTTTTTAAAAGATACTGCTAAGAGCTTTGCTACAGAAAAAACTCCGGTCAATCATTTTAGATCGCTTCGCGATTCTAATGACCATCTCTTATGGGATAAGGAAATATGGCAAGAAATGGTAAATCTAGGTTGGTCAGGAATACTCATCCCTGAAGAATTTGGAGGATCCAATTTTGGGGTAGCTGGTATCAGTTCAATAATGCAAGAATGTGGAAAGACATTAACGCCCTCTCCACTATTTGCAACAGCTGTACTTGGTGCATTTGCTATAACCCAATTTGGATCACAGGCTCAAAAAGAAGAACTTTTACCAAAAATTGTTAGTGGAGAGATAACAACAGCTTTAGCAATAGATGAATCAAGTCATCACAATCCTGCTAAGACAGAATTCTCTGCAACCAGTAAGGATAATGATTATGTATTGAGTGGAAAAAAGATTTTTGTAGTTGATGGATCAAGTGCAGATATTTTAATAGTTCTTGCAAGAACTTCTGGAAATTCAGGAGAGGAAACAGGGTTAACGCTATTTATTGTCGAGTCTGACGCAGATGGTGTAGACACAATTAAATTATCAATGGCTGATTCAAGGAATTATGCAAATATTATATTTAATGATGTGACGGTATCTTCTGAGAGAATTCTTGGATCACCTGAATCAGGAGGCGAAACTGTTGAAAGTATTTTAGACATTGGAAGAATAGCAATGTCTGCTGAAATGCTCGGAAATGCAGAAGCTGCTTTTGAGTTAACACTAGATTACCTTAAACAAAGAAAGCAATTTGGGGTATTGATTGGGACATTTCAAGCGCTTCAACATAGAGCTGCTGAGATGTTTTGTGAATTAGAGCTAACTAAGTCATCTGTTATAGCGGCAATGCATGGCGCTGATGAAAATTCAAACGAACTACAAAGACTGGCCAGTCTTGCAAAAACTATCTCAGGAGAAACATTACATTTAGTTTCGAATGAGGCTATCCAAATGCATGGCGGAATAGGTGTTACTGATGAATATGACGTTGGTTTTTATTTAAAAAGAGCCAGAGTGGCTGAACAAATTTTTGGAAGTTCAAAGTTTCATTCAGAAAGATACGCAAATTTAACCGGCTTTTAGAAAAGTCATATTAATGAATGCAATTAAATCAAACTTAATAGGCTTAATTACATTCACGCTAATTATTTTAGAATTAATTATTGGGTTTGGTACTCTTGCAGTAGTCAATATACCTCGGGCATTTTGGCCTTCACAATCTCTAAAAAAATACCTGAGTAGGTTATCCAATAAAATAGGTGATGCAACTGTTTATGGCCTAAAAATTATAATGCGATTAGTTCATGGGAACTCGATTGAAATAATTGATGATAATAAATTTGATACAAGAAAGTGGTACCTTGCAATGTCAAACCATCAATCCTTTGCGGACATATTTATAGTACTTGTTGCTGCCAATAACCGCCTTCCCTTGCTTAAGCTCTTTATGAAGAGAGAGTTATCCTGGATACCATTTATTTTTTTAGCAAATAAAACTTTAAACATGCCTTTTGTTAACAGGCATTCAAAGGCTGAGTTAGAGAAAAATCCTGATTTAAGATTTCAAGATTATAAAAATACACTAAAGGCCTGCAAAAGGTTTCAAAGATCTCCTTCTACTATTTTTAGTTATGCAGAAGGAACTAGAAATACTAAGGAAAAGCATGATTTACAAAAATCACCTTATAAGAATCTTCTTACTCCAAAGATTGGAGGTATTGCTACAGCTTTATCAGCAATTCCCAATATAGATACACTTGTAGACTTCTCATTAGTATATAAATCAGAAAAAAGAGGAGCATGGGCATTCCTGAAAGGCGATTTAAAAGAAGTGAAAGTGATGATAAAACAGTACTCGATTCCAGAAAATCTTAAGAATAAAGATTATTCATTGGATGATGCTTATAGAGAAAACTTTAAAAATTGGATTGAAGAGATATGGGAAAAGAAAGACTCTGAAATTGAAAGCTTAAAATTCTAGCTCTTTATTGCTAATAACCCACCCGTTTGAGTCAGCGTAAAGCCAATTTCCTGGTTTAATCATTACATTGCCAAAAAATAAATCGACTGATCTTGATCCTAGATTATTCTTATCTGTTTTCATGGGTATCGAGGACTTAGCAAAAATACCTATCGAGATGCTACTGAGAATTTGAACATCTCTAACAGCGCCGTTAATAAGAATGCCTGACCAATTATTTTCATATGCTCTTAAGGCAATCTGATCACCAACCATAGATGCATGCTCAACTCCTTGCGCATCTATAACCAAAACTTTACCCTCTCCATTGTTATTTAAGATTTCTTTAACTAAAGAATTATCATCTGCACAAGATATTGTTTCTACTTGTCCTGAAAAACTACTAACTGCCCCGTAAGAATTAAATAAGGTTTTGCCAATCTGAATATTATTAGGGTAATTATCAGAAAGATCGGGTGTTGAGAAGCACTTGGTCATAAGATATCTTAAATCAATAATTTTAATTTTTAAAAAAATAATATAGTATTATTTTTAAGTATAAATTTATATTCGGGTTATAAAATGAAATCTCCTATTTGTGAAATGTTTGGTATTGAATTTCCATTAGTTGCATTTAGCCACTGCAGGGATGTTGTTGTTGCTGTGTCTAAGGCAGGTGGAATGGGTGTTCTTGGAGCTGTTGGTCATTCTCCTGAAAAATTAGAAATAGATCTTAAATGGATAGATGAGAACATTAATGGGATGCCGTATGGGGTGGATGTATTAATACCAAACTCATATAAAGGGAAGGGTCAAAAGAAATCGTTAGATGATTTGAGGGATATGATTCCGCAAGAATATAGAGATTTCAGAGCAGATGTTCTTAAAGAATATGATGTTAATGGCGAGCACTTAAGGTCTGGTGACGAGTCCGAAAGAACTGAAAAGAATTCAAATGCCATTCTAGGTAAAGGATTTGAGATAGCAGAAGAGATTCTAAATGTTGCCTTTTCACACCCTATAAAACTAGTTGCTAACGCCCTTGGAGTTCCGCCTGACTGGATGCTAAAAATGGGAAAAGATAATGGCGTTGCTGTTGCTGCACTTGTTGGAGCTAAGGAGCATGCCATTAAACAAGTTGAGGCTGGAGTTGATTTAGTTGTTGTGTCTGGAACTGAGGGTGGGGGTCATTGCGGAAGTGTTTCAACAATGGTTCTTGTTCCTGAAGTAAGAAGAGCGCTTAAACCTTATGGAAAAATACCTATTCTTGCAGCTGGTGGCATTGCAACAGGAGAGCAAATGGCAGGAATAATGGCCATGGGTGCTGATGGCGTTTGGTGTGCTTCTGTTTTCTTAACTACTTCTGAAGCTGAAACTTCTGAGAATATTAAAGAAAAAATGGTTTCTGCAACATCAAGTCAAACAGTTAGATCAAAAAGTAGAACTGGTAAACATTCCAGGCAACTACAAACTCCATGGACTGATGCATGGGAAGCCAAAGGTGCTCCAGAGCCATTACCAATGCCACTTCAAACGATGGTAAGTGAACCAGCATTAAAAGTTATTAGAGATCAGGCTGAGATTGGTCACGAAGGTGCTAAAGATTTAGAAACCTACTGGGTCGGCCAAGGAATAGGCTTAGTAAATGAAAGTATTAGTGCCGCTCAAACTGTTCAAAAATATAAAGAAGAATTTATTGATGCTTATGAAAGCATTAATGCTTTGTTTGAAGAATAGTTAGCTTCTTGGTATAAATTCTAAAACAGTTGCGTTAATGCAGTATCTTGGCATTCCATTTGGGCCATCATCGAATACATGACCTAAGTGAATATTTGAAGATGCTGACCTGATTTCAACCCTCCTCATTCCATAACGATTATCTGCTAATTCGTATACTGAGCCTTCTATTGGACTTGTAAATGATAACCATCCAGATTTAGATACAAACCTATCGCTTGTATCAAATAAAGGCGCCCCGCTTAACTTGTCAATAAAAACTCCATCGGGAGTATTTTTAAAGATTTCATATTCCTTGCAGTATCTTGAATCTGTGCCTTCATTAAAAGCTACATTGTATGCTTCTGAATTACCCAATTTAAATACGCCAAGGGCTTCATAAAACTCCTTCGGTGTCATATAGCCTTGATTGGCAAAAACCTCTGTACCATTATCTAAAAAGACAATAGTTGGCGTTGCCCATGTTGGAGTATTGATTACTAAATCTTTTAGATGCCTGGCTGTTCTATTAGTTAGGGGAATTGTTCCCTTGTATTTACTAACTATATCTTTTTCAAATTTTTCACAATATGGACAGTATCCTTCAGAGTCTATAACCAAGATGTGCTTTCCTTCTAATAGAGCACTGTTATCAATGACCTGCTCCTCACTCTTATTAAAAGCAACGCCAGTTGAGTGATCTGGACAGTAACCATTAGGATTTTTTGCTATATAGTCCTGATGATAGTCTTCAGCTGGATAAAACTTTTCTAGTGGCCTAATAGCGGTTTGAATTATTCCATAACCCGCTTCAGTTAATAGCGCTTGGTATTCTTTTGCTACTTTTTCAGCAATCACTTTCTGTGAATTATTTTTATATAAGATAGTTGATCTGTATTGAGTACCAATATCATTACCTTGACGATTAAGCTGAGTAGGATCATGAGATTCAAAAAAATGTTGGAGAATGGATTCAAGACTTAAGTTACTTCTATTAAAATTAACCATCACCACTTCGGCAAAATTATTTTTATTAAATTTGTTTTTAGTTTTAGTTATTTCCCTATAACTAGGCTTGATGCCAAAGCCATCAGAATATCCAGAAACAGCATTTTCTACGCCATCTATTTGCTCATAGCCCTTTTCAGCACCCCAGAAGCACCCTGAACCAAGAATAATACTGTCAAGATGGGATGTAAGAGGTCCTTCCTTGGCATGCATTGCAAAAGTTAGAAATAATAATGGTAGAACGAATAGATATTTATACATTTTCTTCATACTTGTATCCTTTACTTTTAATAAAAGCCTCTCTTTTAAATAACATATCAGTCCATCTTTTTATATTAGGTTTGTAAGCTTGCTCTATTCCCAAAGAACCTGCTAAGTTTATTGCATAACTAACGCATATATCGGCGATGGTAAATCTATCAGAACAAAGATACTCTCTATCTTCTAAGGAGGTCTCAAGTAATTTTAATCTAGACACAAACCAACGACTGTAACCTTCTATAGCAGCATCTGCGACTCCTGGTTCTTGAAACTTATAACGCAATACTACAGTTTGAGGAAAGGTTAATGTTGCATCTGCATGATGAAGCCAATTTAAATATGCTGGGTAATCAGGCTCATCTGGCATAACCCTAAGATCACTTGGTCCATATTTTTCAACTAAATACTGAGCCATTGCAACAGACTCTGTCATCCGAATATCGCCATCAATCAAGTAAGGAATAGTTCCTAGCATATTTACATCAAGATAATCTTTCATGAAAACTCTAGGAGGAAAAGGCATCATAACCAATTCATAATCAATACCCATTTCTTCAGCGGTCCATATAGGCCGCATCGCTCTGGAGTTTTCTGTTCCATAAATTTTTATCATTTTTTTCTCAAGTGATGGATAACTATAATACAACTTATTTATGGTAATATTAATAAGAATATATTACCATTGAGAGACATTTCAAAATTTAATTACCTATGAAAACAGAAAATATCGCACCCGTAATTAGGACAAATTTAGACACTAAATCTGAGCTATATCAAAAAAATAAAGAAATGATGCTTGAGAAATTAGTCTTTCTAGATGAATTACTTGATCTTGCGGAAATTGGTGGCGGAGCTAGACATCATGAAAGGTTGGCTAAAAGAGGAAAGATGCCGGTTCGTGAAAGAGTAATGAACGTCATAGATCCTGATAGTCCTTTTCTTGAGATTCAGCCGTTTGCTGGATATGGAACAGATAACTTTAATGTTGGTGGTGGTTGCGTTTCAGGCGTCGGGATTGTTTCTGGAGTTGAGTGTGTAATTTTTGCTAATGATCCTACAGTTAAAGCCGGTGCTATGACTGTTTATGTTGGTGAAAAATGGGCAAGAGCTATAGAAATATCAAGAGAGAATAAAATACCATTTATTAGTTTTGTTGAATCTGCTGGCGGCGATCTTAGCGTCTCCGGTCTAAACCAGGGAGGCACGCCTCCGATATCACCATCCATCCAAAGCCCGCACTTTGCAGCTACTGGTCGCTTTTTTTATGAAATGACTGAATTATCAAAATTGAGAATACCGGTTATATCTGTAGTTTTTGGTTCGTCTACTGCAGGTGGGGCGTATCAACCAGGAATGTCAGATTACAATATTTTTATTAAAGATCAGTCAATGGCATTCTTAGCAGGCCCGCCTCTAGTAAAGATGGCAACCGGAGAAGAATCAGATAGCGAAACACTTGGAGGAGCAAAAATGCATTCTGAGAAATCTGGCCTTTCTGACTATCTAGCAGAAGATGAAATGGATGCTTTACGATTGTGTAGACAAGTAGTCTCTCATTTAAATTGGGATAAAACCGGTCAAGAACCAAAGAAAATATCCTCTGACCCTTTATATAATCAGGAAGAGTTGCTTGGCATTCTTGCTGAGGACCTTAAGTCTGCGGTAGACATCAAAGAAATAATTGCTCGTTTTTCAGATGGATCTAAATTTGAGGAATTTAAACCCTTATATGGACCTACTATGGTCTGTGGTTGGACTTCTGTTCATGGTTATCAAGTAGGTATTCTTGGAAATAATGGCCCTATATACCCAGAATCTGCTGAAAAAGCTGCAAGCTTTATCCAGTTATGCAATAAACGAAATATACCCTTAATATTCCTTCATAACGTTACCGGTTTCCTGGTTGGAAAGGATTTTGAAAGCCAAGGAATTATAAAAAAAGGATCGCAACTAATTAATGCTGTATCCAACTCCATGGTTCCTCATATAACTATTGTTGTGGGTGCTTCATATGGGGCTGGAACATATGCGATGTCAGGAAAGGCTTATAACAATAGATTTACCTTTTTATGGCCAACAGCAAAAATAGCAGTTATGGGGCCTGAGCAAATGGCAGGCGTTATGTCGATTGTCAGAAAGGCTAAAGCTCTTAGAGATGGTCAAAAATTTGATGAAAAAGCCGATGAGCAAATTAAAAAAATGGTTATCGATTATCTTGAAGGGATGTCCCTTGGATTAGTTGCAAGTAGCATGGTGACCGATGATGGGATTATTGATCCCCGTGATACGAGAGATATTATTGGATTTTGTTTATCAATCGTAAGTAACCAGCCCATTGAAGGTGCTAAAGAATATGGAGTATTTAGACTATGAGTTTTAATTCATTATTAATTGCAAACAGAGGCGAGATTGCTTGTAGAGTTATAAGAAGTGCTCATGAAATGGGCATTAAATGTATTGCTGTATATGTTGATGCAGATAAAGACGCTCCTTATGTGAAAGAAGCTGATGAAGCCATTCTTCTTCCAGATGGTGGCTATCTGGATGGAAATATAGTTATTGAAGCTGCAAAAAGATCAGAAGCTGAGGCCATTCATCCTGGTTATGGTTTCTTGTCAGAAAATGCATCTTTTGCCAGAAAAGTTATTAAAGAAGGTTTGGTTTGGGTTGGTCCTTCACCTCATGTCATCTCTGTAATGGGAGATAAATTAAAAGCAAAAGAATTGGCTGTAAAAGCCAATGTTCCTACTTTGAAAATGACCACAAAGCCAAAAGAAGCAAAGCATATTGGCTACCCTCTTCTTATAAAAGCTGCCGCCGGAGGCGGTGGAAAAGGTATGCGTATAGTGAATAATGAGTCAGGTTTAAAGGACTCTATTAAAAGTGCTCAAAGAGAAGCTAAATCTGGGTTTGGTGATGAAAGAGTATTTATTGAGCGATACGTAGAAAAATCAAGACATATTGAAATCCAAATTCTTGGGGATTCTCATGGAAATATTGTTCATCTTGGAGAAAGAGAATGCTCTATACAAAGAAGGCACCAAAAAATTATAGAAGAATCACCATCACCAAGAGTTTCTGAAGAGATAAGACTGGCAATGGGGAATGCCGCAATTATGCTTGCTAAAAAAATTAAGTATCAGTCTGCTGGAACTGTTGAATTTCTTATGGATGATAAAACAGGTGAATTCTGGTTCCTGGAAGTTAATACAAGGCTTCAGGTTGAGCATCCAGTAACCGAAGAAGTAACAGGTATTGATTTAGTATATGAGCAATTGAGAATTGCTAGAGGTGAGGAGCTTGGTTACGAACAAGGAGATATTGAATTTAATGGATCTGCTATAGAAGCTAGGCTTTATGCAGAAGATCCAAATAATAATTTTTTACCTGAAATTGGAACATTGATAGCATTTGAGGGAGATTACGATGCAGATGCAAGATGGGACTCAGGAGTTGTTACTGGGTCTGTTGTTGGAACTGACTTTGATCCAATGCTTGCAAAGGTTATTTCTTATGCTCCCACTAGGATTGATGCAGCTAGGAAGCTTATTAGGGCTTTAGAAGCAGCGCATATAGGAGGAGTTAAAACAAACAGAGATTTCTTAATAGCATGCTTAAAATCAGAAGAGTATTTAGATGGCAATACTACTACAGACTTTATTGATAGAGTTAAGCCGCCAAGGACTTTAGTCCTATCAGAGGAGAAAATTGAACATGTCACCTCTATTGCAGCTTTATGGATTCAAAAAATAAATAAAGAAAATGGCCATATAGCAAAATTTATGCGCTCTGGCTGGACTAATGGAAGACTTCCAAATCAAAATATCACTTTTACATTAATGGATAAGGATTACAAAGTTGATTATAAATCTCAAAGAGATGACAGCTTTCTCTTTAATTCAAACAAGGTTGCAAAAATTTACGATGGAGATGAGTTTGGTATAGATGTTGAATTTGATGGAAAGAGAGCTTATTCAAGAATTACTCTTTCTGAAAATAAAATACTTGTTCATATGCCATACGGAGATGTGATGCTTGAAATCAAACCTAGATTTGTAATACCAGGTCTTGAAATTCAGGCAGGCGGTCTAATTGCTCCAATGCCGGGTAAGGTAATTGATTTAAAGGTTAAAAAAGGAAATAAAGTTAAGGTTGGGGATACTTTAATAGTACTTGAGGCTATGAAAATGGAGCACTCGATAAAAGCGAGTGAAGACGGAGTAGTATCAGAATTATTAGTTTCTACAAATGATCAGGTTGAGAACGGTGCTTTATTAATGGTGGTCAAGCCAAAGTAATGCATTATTCCGAGCCTTCAAAAGAATTTACTAAAGATTCATCAAAAGCTCTAACGAACAGACATCATGAAATAATTAACTCTCTAGAGATTATGCTTGAGAAGGGCATTCCAGATTTAACCATGTCAGAGTTAGCTTCAAAGCTCAAAATATCTCTCAGGACTTTATATGAGATTGCTCCTAGCAAAGATCAACTTATCACAATGACTGTAGATAATATCTTGAGGAAACTTGGTAAAAATGCATTAGATGAAATATCAACGATTAAATCGCCAATCAATAAACTTCAAAAATATTTAAACATTGTTAATCAAGCCGTGGGGCCTAAGTTTGATACATTTATAAAAGGATTGGGTAGGAATATACCTAGCTCAAATAGCATGATAGATTATCACGAAGGGTTTATAACTAGTTTCACCGAAAAGCTTTTAAATGAAGCCAAGGAAGCTAAGGAAATTAAAAAAATTGATACTAAAGCTTTTGCTATATTGCTTGGCGGCATCGGAAGAGAGTTTGCAAAAGAAAAAAATAGATTATTAATTACAGTTTCACCGGAAGAATCTGCCAATTCTATAACTAATGTAATTTTAGAAGGAATAAGACTGGAGAGTTAAATTGAATAAGGAAGTAATAAAAATAGCTAATTGTAGTGGCTACTATGGAGATAAGTTATCTGCAGCTAAGGATATGGTTGATGGCGGTCCTATAGATGTTCTTACTGGGGATTATCTTGCTGAACTAACAATGGCAATCTTGTATGGTCAAAGAATGCAAAGAGGTGAAGACAAAGGTTATGTTGGCACTTTCTTAAAGCAAGTAAAAGAAATTGCAGCAAGTTGTAAAGAAAAAAATATAAAAATAGTAACCAATGCAGGCGGCCTAAACCCAAAATCAATGGCCAATGAAATTGAAAATATCTTAAAAGAGCTTTCTATTAATTTAAAAGTTGCATACATAGATGGGGATGATTTGATGCCTAGAATGAAAGAGCTCTCTGATGCTGGCGAGACTTTTATTAATATAGATAAAAATACATTACTTAAAAATTCTGGGTATGAGCCCCTTACTGCAAATGCTTATTTAGGAGCATGGGGTATTAAGGAAGCTTTAGATAATGGTGCTGATATAGTTGTGTGCCCAAGAGTTACAGATGCTGCCGTTGTAATAGGCCCTGCTGCTTGGAAGTTTAATTGGTCTAGAGATAATTATGATGCTCTTGCGGGAGCACTTGCTGCTGGTCATATAATTGAATGTGGATGTCAGGCAACTGGAGGTAATTATGCATTCTTTAAAGAAGTTCCAAGTTTTGATAATGTTGGCTATCCAATTGCTGAAATACAAGAAGATGGAAGTTTTACAATAACAAAGCATCCCGGAACAGGTGGATTAGTTTCAGTTGGGACAGTTACAGCTCAACTTTTGTACGAGATTGGTTCTCCGGCCTATATAAATCCAGATGTGGTGAGTCACTTTGATACTTTAAAAATTGAAGAAATAGATAAAGATAGAGTCTATGTCTCAGGATGTCGAGGAAGCACCCCTCCTCCGACTCATAAAACCTGTATCAATCTTGCAGGTGGTTTTAGAAATGGTATGGAAATTATTATTACTGGCTTAGATATCGAAGAAAAAGCCAAATCATTTACAGATACATTATTTAAATCTCTCGGAGGTGTTGAGCAGTTTGACGAAGTGTCTATGGAATTGCATCAAACACAAAAAGATAACCCAAGCTCTAACGAAGAAGCTATGGCATCTTTAGCTCTCTCAGTTAAGTCTATGAACCCTGATCTTGTTGGAAGAATGTTTAGTGCCAAAATTATAGAACTATCTCTAGCAAGCTATCCAGGCTTTTTTGCAAGAAGTGCATTTAAGGCAAATGGTCCGGTTATAGTTTATTGGCCTGCGCTGATAGACAGCAAGCACATTAAGGAAATAGTGTATGTTGATGGGAAAGAAATAGAAGTACTTCCAACCAACCAGCTTAACCTTGAAGAAAAGTACTATCAAAAGGAACCTATTGAAATTCTAGATGCCCCTAAAGGTAACTCACAACTAGTGCATTTTGGTGAATTATATGGAACTAGATCTGGTGATAAGGGAGGTTGTGCAAATTTAGGTATATGGGCTAAAGATGATTTGTCTTACTCTTTCTTGTATGAATTTCTTACAGTAGATAAATTAAAAGAGTTATTACCAGATTTATCAGAGTTTAATATTGATAGATATGACTTATCAAATATAAAGTCTTTAAATTTCTATATCCATGATATTTTACAAGACGGTATCTCATCAAATAATAAAAAAGATGGCCAAGCAAAGTCTCTTGGAGAATATCTTAGAGCAAAGCTTATTGAGGTTCCAAAAGAAATACTAGAGGGTAAGAAAAATGACTAATAAAAATCTCTCACTTGATGGATTAATATTTCAAGCAACAAAAATTGGCATTTCAGACAATATTTTAACCATTACTTTGAACAGGCCTGAAAAAAAGAATGCCATAAATAATATTATGATGAATGAGGTTAACTTTGCTTTGGCTTATGCAAAACAAGAAAGGGATATAAGGGTGGTAGTTATAGCTGCTGAAGGTGATATATTCTGTGCTGGAGCAGATCTTACACGAGCTGAGTCAGAATCTAACATTCCAAAATTAGAAGGCTCAGATGATATTAGCTTGAGTATAAGACATCTATACAAGCCTGTTATATGTAAAATTCAAGGCTCAGTATTGGCTGGTGCACTCTTAATGGTTACCAATGCTACTCATGCCATTGCAGTAGAAGATGCTAAATTTTCAGCACCAGAAATTAAAAGAGGATTATGGCCATTTATGGTTATGGCAGGTCTATTTAGAGTTATGCCAAGAAGAGCTGGTTTAGATTTTATTATGAGAGGTAATTATATTAACTCTCAAAAAGCTGAGGAATGGGGTTTAATAAATCAATCTGTTCCCAAAAATGAATTAGATAAAGTTGTGTCTGATCTTGCATCTGAATTAGCTGGACTTGCACCTGGAACAATGCAATTTGGCCTTGAGGCTTATGAGAAACAAGACGGAATGATTTTTGATGACGCCCTTCCCTACTTAAAAGAGCAAATTGCTGTCTGCTTTGAAGGAGATGATGCCAAAGAAGGAATAGCAGCTTTTTTAGAAAAAAGAGACCCTGATTGGGATAAATAATTTTTAAGGAGTGAGAATACTATGGATTTAAATTACGGACCTGAATACGAGGATTTTAGAAAAGAAGTTCAAGAATTCTGTAAAAAATGGGATGGTGTGAATTTTACCAATGCAGCAAAAGTTCCAATGAGTATGACCTTTAAAGAAACTGGGAAGACTATAAGTCGCTCAGAATGGCAGTCCATTCTTATCGATCAAGGCTACTTCGCTAGATCTGTTCCTAAGGAATATGGAGGCTTTGGTGGCGACAGTGATGTAATTAAAAATAGAATTATTGCTTCAGAATTTTCAAATGCAAAAATACCTCCTGCTATGGGAGGCCAAGGAATAGATATGTTAGTTCCAACTCTTTTGGAACTTGGGACCGAAGATCAAAAAAAACAATATATAAAACCTACTCTTCATGGAGAAATGATTTGGTGTCAGGGATATTCTGAACCAAATGCTGGAAGCGATCTTGCGAGTCTTCAAACTAAAGGAGAGTTGATTGATGGCAACTGGGTAATTAATGGACAAAAAATTTGGACTAGCACAGCGCAATATTCTCAGATGATGTTTTGCTTAGTTAGAACAGAGCCAGATGCTCAGAAACACGCTGGTATTAGCTATTTATTAATACCCATGAATACTGCTGGGCTTGAGGTGAGGCCTTTGATTGATATGACATTAAAATCTGGATTTAATGAAGTTTTTTTTACAGATGTAACTATTCCACAAGGAAATATTATAGGTAAAAGAGGTGAAGGGTGGGCTGTAGCTAATGCTACTCTAGGCCATGAAAGAGGCTCATTAACTAATCCAAATGCAACCGTAAATAGAGTTAACTCTCTAATTGATAGGATGAAAGAAGAGACTTTAGATGGAAGAAGATTAATTGATATGCCTGTTTATAGAGATAAGCTTATGGCCCTTCAGGCAAAGGTAATGGCATTTCAATCAAACTCCTTAAGAGTACTTTCTTCAAAGCTAAACAAAGGACAGGATACAAAGATTGCAGGAATGATACAAAAACTAGTTGGAACTGAGTTAAGACATGAGTTAGAAGGTTTTGCTGTAGATGTTATGGGAGAAATTGGAACGCTATATGAGGATAGCCCAAATCTTAGAGATAATGGTTCTTGGCAGTTCTTATATATGTATTATTTAGGATTAATAATAGGTGGTGGTACGAGTCAGATTCAGAAAAATATTATTTCTGAAAGAGGACTGGGAATGCCAAGAGAGCCGAAGGTTCAAGGAGTTTAATATGTATTTTGGGCTATCAGAAGATCAAATATTTTTTCAAGAAAATGTATCAAAGTTCCTTGAGGATCAAGCCAATCTAGATGTAATAAGAGCAATTACAGAAGGTGATGCTGGAGAAACTCAAAAAGAGATCAATAGTGGATTAGTTAATTTAGGATTAAGTGCCCTTCTTATTCCTGAAGAATTTGGTGGACTGGGTTTGGACTTGCTATTCGCAACAGCAGTAAGTCAAAGCCTTGGTGGTGGAATTGCACCTATTTCATATACAGGATCATTTGTAATGGCTCCACTGGCAATAAGTCATGGAGGAAGTAAAAAACAAAAAGAGGAATATCTAACAAAGATGTCAGAAAATTCTATTCGCTTTGGTGTTGGGTTTTCTGAATACATAGGCGCTAGAGATGGTTCAGCTATAGAGATAAAAAATAATAAAATTTCTGGAAGAGCTTTATTTGTTTTAGATGCAAAAGATGCCTCACATTTGATGTTTGCAGATAGTAGTGGGGTAATTGGCATTGTGGCCTCAGATTCACCTGGAGTGGAGATAATACAACTTACTGCTGTAGATAAGACCAGAAGCTATTCAGAGGTTAAGTTAGATAATGTTGATGTTGATGTGCTTGAGTTAACTATATCTAGTAATAATGCTATTAATAAATCTATTGATGGTGGAAGAATTATTTTAGCCGCAGATAGTATCGGCGCATCTCAAAGGTTAATTGATAAGGCAGTTGAGTATTCAAAAGAGCGAAAACAATTCGGACGTGTTATCGGTTCTTTTCAAGCAGTAAAGCACATGTGCGCTGAGATGACCTCTGATCTAGAGCCCTGCTATGCAATGGTCTGGCATGCAGCTCATTGTTTTGATAATTCTCCAGGAGAAGCAAGATTAATGGCATGTCATGCTAAATCTCATGTTTCAGATATATCAAAAGTGATTGCCAAAAAAGCTACAGAAGTTCACGGAGGTATGGGATTTACCGACCTTATGGGAGTACACTATTGGTTCAAAAGAATCGGTGTGAATAGGCAAGCCTTAGGAGCCCCAGAAGTTGTCAGAGAAGAGGCAGCAAAATTACAAAACTTTTAAAAAACTGTGAATAAAAAAAATTACTATATAACGTTTCTATTATTAATAAGTGTTCTAGCTGCGTCTTGTGGAAATAACAAATATGTTTCAAAAGAATATATATCAACTAATTTAAGTAATGAAAAAATTGAATTAAGTAAAGAGTTATTTAGCAAGCTCAAGAAAGATCATTATATTAAAAAATTTGTTGGTGAAGATTTTAATGAAAATTACATAAGAGCTTTAATAGAAAAGTTAGATGAAAATAAATTTTTCTTTACACAGCCAGAAATTGATTCATTTATGGAAAAATCTTCAAGCTACTCAGACTCAGATTTTGATATTGATGAGGCTTATGTAATTATCAATTTATACTTTAAAAAGTTAGTTAACTTTACTGAATATCAGATTAGGGCTATAGAAGAAAATTCTTTTGACTTTGATAAAGAAGAGTTCATGGATATTTATTATGAAGATAATGAGTGGGCCAAGACATCAGAAGATCTTAATGAACTTTGGAGATTGCAGACAAAAAATGAGTTGTTGGTAGCGATGATTGCTGATGAATTATCAGATCAACCAAAAAAAGATCTGATTAAAAGATATACAAATAAAATTAGAAGAATTCAGCAACAAAGAGAAGAAGATATTTTCTCTCTAGCTATGAATATCCTAACAAATCAGTTTGATCCTCATTCTTCTTACTTATCACCTCGATCTGCCGAGGATTTTGATATGAATATGAGTTTAAAACTTGAGGGCATTGGAGCCCTTCTCGGTGTAAAGGATGACTATACTGAAATTGTTAGCTTGGTCGCCGGGGGCCCCGCAGAGAGATCTGGAAAAATTCTACCAAAGGACAAGATAGCCAAGATAAGACAAAAAGACTCATCTAAATCTGATTATGTTGATGTTATAGGCTGGCGAATAGATGAAGTTGTGGATCTTATTAGGGGTGAGGCTGGAACAGAGGTTGAGATAGAGTTTATTTCATCAGAATCTGGAGAGAATATTAGAAAATTAGTAACCCTGAAAAGAGAAGAAATAAAGTTAGAAGATAGAGCGGCTAAATCTAAAATTCATCAAGTAATTGATGGGCCAAAAATTGGAATTATTGATTTACCTTCGTTCTATATAGATTTTAATGCCTACCAAAAAAGATCTAAAGATTATAAAAGCAGTAGTGGTGACATAAAAAATATTCTTAATAACTTTAATGACGAAGATGTAGACGCGGTAGTTTTAGACTTAAGAAATAATGGTGGTGGTGCGTTAATAGAAGCTAATAAAATTATTGGCCTTTTCGTAGCTTCTGGACCAACGGTTCAAGTCAAGCATAGCAAGGGATATATCCAACCTTATGGAGATGGTAAGGCTATTCAGGTATGGAAAAAGCCTTTGGTAGTCTTGGTTAATAGATATTCGGCATCAGCATCTGAAATAGTTGCGGGAGCTATTCAGGATTATCAAAGAGGGTTAATCGTAGGTCAAAGAACTTTTGGAAAAGGAACTGTTCAAAGTTTAGAACAGCTTTCAAAAGGCCAAATAAAAATTACAGAATCTAAATATTACAGAGTAAACGGAACAAGTACTCAAAATAAAGGAGTAGTACCTGATATTGAACTTCCTGCTACCTGGGATATAGAAACTGTTGGAGAGAGCTCATACCCTACCTCACTTAAGTGGGACACAGTAAGGCCATATAGACATAAAAAATTTAGCGTAGATAGTAAAAAATTAGAAAATATCAAAAATTTATATCTTGAAAGGTTGGCTGAAGAGCCAAATTTAGCTTATTTAGAAAAAGTTAGGCAAAGATATGACTTAAATAAGAATAAAAAAGTATTGAGTTTAAATTTTGATATAAGAGAAACTGAAAAGAGCATAAGAAAAGAGTGGTTGTTAGAATTAGAAAATGAGAGAAGGTCATTGCTAGATCTTGAGACATTTGAGACATACGCAGATCTGTTAGAAGAAAATAAGAACGATAGCCCTTCAGATGAAGATAGTATTAACATAGAGGAAGATTTCTTCTTAATTGAAGTTACCAATATTGTGACGGATTTTTTAAATTTAAAATTTATCTTAAGTAAAGTAGACTAGCATAATGAGAATAGTTTCATTTAATATAAATAGTATCAGGGCAAGACCTCATCAACTTATCCACATTAGAGATACACTTAATCCTGATGTGATTGGACTTCAAGAAACCAAAGTGAATGATCCTGACTTTCCATTAGAAGTAATTGAAGAAATTGGCTATCACCCAGAGTACTGGGGGCAGAAAGGTCACTATGGTGTCGCATTTCTAAGCAAAGAAAAACCAATTAAAACTGTTAAAGGTTTTAAAAAAGATACTGATGAAGATCAAAAAAGATTTATAGAATGTACTTTTAAAGCTAAAGACTCTGAAATTACAATTATGAATGGCTATTTTCCTCAAGGTGAGAGCATTCATCATGAGACTAAATTTCCAAAAAAAATTAAATACTATGATGACTTAAGCAAGCACATAAAGGCTTTAAAAAAGAAGCAAGAAAACTTAATAATTATGGGTGATTTTAATGTTGCTCCTGAAGATATAGATATAGGCATAGGGCCTATAAATATGAAAAGATGGCTTAGAGATGGAAAAACTTCATTCCAGCCTCAAGAAAGAGAAATGTGGAATAGTATTAGAGAAATAGGTTTTTTTGATTCATGGAGATTAAAGCACCCTGAAGAATCCTCAATCTACTCTTGGTTTGATTACAGATCTAAAATGTTTGATGATGATCCAAAGAGAGGATTAAGAATAGACCATATTATGGTATCTGATAATCTTAAGGACTCTGTCACGGGCGTTGGAATTGATTATGATTCTAGGGCTATGGAAAAACCTTCTGATCACTGCCCTGTCTGGGTTGATTTAGATATATAAGAGCCGTTAGATGGCTGACTTTACAATACGGTCACCGCTTTCAGATTTGGAATGGGAGAATTATGACAACTTCAGATGGGAAGTTCTCAGAAAGCCTCTCGAGCTATCTCACATACCATTAAAAGATAATTTAGAAGATATTAGTTTTCATTTTATGGGTATTGATGGTGATGCCAATATAGTCTCCTGTGGGAGGGTTCATCTAAATAACTCTTCTGAAGCTCAGATTAGATATATGGGGGTGGACTCTAAATTTAGAAGAATGCGATTGGGCTCTGCAATGATCAATAAACTTGAAGCTGAAGCTTTGTTATTAGGAGCAAAAAAAGTCATCCTTAATGCTAGGGAAGAGGCTATAAAATTTTATAAATCTTTAGGTTATGTCGTAACCGGGCCTTACGAATCTGATATAAAAATTCCACATAGTTCTATGGAAAAAATACTATTTTAAAAAGATTGAGCTTTACCTTCTTGCTTTAAAAAAAGTTTTTAAAAGACTAGCGCTCTCATCAGCCAATAAACCGTGTTCGAAAGTAATCTTATGGTTAAATTTTAATCTATCGAAAAGATTATCTATAGAAATAATGCTTCCAGTTTTTGGTTCTAATGCTCCAAATACCACCCTATCAATCCTAGCATCTACTATTGCCTTAGCACACATATGACATGGCTCTAATGTTATAAAAATAGTTGATTTATTAAGTCTATAGTTATTTAAAGTGCTGGAGGCATCTCTTATTGCATTTATTTCAGCATGTGATGAGACGTCATTTTGTTCAATAACTTTATTATGGCCACTTCCAATAACTGTTTTATTTAAAACAATAACCGCCCCAATAGGCACCTCATTTGAAGAATAAGATTTTCTGGCTTGATCTAATGCAAGTCTCATAAAAGATCTATCTTCTTCTATGGTCATTTAATTTTAATAAAGCTCTACACTTGCAATATCTAACTGGGCTTCAAAATCTTTACCGTAGGCAACGATTGCTAATGAATTTATCCTTGTAGAACCTAATGCTATATCAGAATTTCTGGAGTAGATGAATGAACTTAATGGGAGGTCTATAACTTGCCAATCTTCTGTTGCAAAAAACTTGGCTGAATAATAATTCCACGGCATCATTCTGGGACGTCTTAGATTCACATAATATTCATTATTATTTCCTCTTATTTTTATTCTTACTCCACTAAATTCCTTAGACTTGAAATTTACATTCGTTCTGATCTGAATAAAGCCACCATTATTTTTAGTACTTACCGACCCCTCAAGCCTATAGAATTTAATAGACCCATCATCCATTTCATATGCATTTACTTCGGAAACTCCACCCATAACGTTATCAGAGATAGCCGACCAATTAGCTCTGTTGTTATTTAAATCATCAATAATCATGGCCGCTCCATTAGTAGAAAAAATAAGAAGTACTATGCATATTTTTTTTATCATTTGCTTATGTCCTCTTGATTCGCTCAGCAGGAATCCATGGAAATTCACAGACCTCTGCTTCTAAATTTCCATGAGGAGATTTAATTGTAATAATTGTTCCAGGCTCTGAATATTCAACATTTACGCTAGCAAAACCAATATTTTTATTTAATCTTGATGAGAAAATACATCTAGATACATCACCAATAACCTCTTCATCAATAATGATTGGCCAGAAATGCTCAGGGGGAGACTTGATTGGCTTTCCCTTAACATGAATACCAACTAGTTTGATTGAGGTTCCTTCATTTTTAATTATTTTTAATGCCTCTTTTCCAATAAAGTTTATGTCTTGGTCCAGATCAACCAGCCTATGAAGATTAACAGCATAGGGGCTATGCTTCCTTCTAATATCAGATTGATATGAAAGTAATCCCCCTTCAATACTTCTAGTTGAATTTGGTGCAATTGGGACAATATTAAATTCCAGTCCTGCCTCTCTTACCAATTCCCATAATTTATTACCTAAACTTCCATCTCTTAGATAAAGCTCATAGCTTATTTCTCCACTCCATCCGGTTCTTCCAATTACCATTGGTATTCCTTCCAATGAAGTTTCTCTAGCTTTATAAAAACGAAGATCATCATGCTCTCCATTAAAAAGTTTATTAATTAGCATTGGTGCTTTAGGGCCTCCAATTTGAAGAGGTGAGACATCAGGTTCAAAAATATTTATATCCATTCCAAGGTTGCTTGCTACTCCCTGAATCCAAAGTAGAACATCGCCGTCGCCTGGTGATATCCAAAACTGATTGGGCTGTAATCTAAGTAAAACAGCATCATTGATTATGCCTCCATCCTCTCCGGTAAGAAGAATATATTTGCAGTCACCTATTTCACATTTGGCTAGATTTCTTGGAGTTAATAGTCGAACAAATTCATAGGCATCAGGGCCGTTAATCTCTATTTGTCTTTCTGCTGCCACATCCCACATAGTCACATCAGTGACTAAACTACGATACTCAGCTTCATTTCCCGCATAAGCAGTTGGCATATACATGCTGTTATATATTGTAAAAGCGTTAGCGCCATATTTAATGGTTGAATCAAAGTACGGTGATTTTCTAATACGAGCACCGAAAGATATAAAAGGCTTGTGATTACGTCGAGACATGTATGTAACTCTTGAAATTATTTATACAAGTATTGTAATTCTTAAATATTAACTGAGTAAATACATATTTTTTATATATAATTAATCAAAATCTAAGCTTAAAAAGAAACAAAATGAAAATATTAGTAATGGGCCTTCCTGGAAGCGGAAAAACACACTTATCAGAGCGTCTTCAACCTCTTTTAAATGCAGCCTGGTATAACGCAGATAAGGTAAGGGAGATGGCGAATGATTGGGATTTTAGTCCTGAGGGAAGAATAAGACAGAGCATGAGAATGAGAACATTTGCAGACTTTGAAAAATCTAATAATAGAATTGTAATATGCGATTTTGTATGTCCAACAAATAATACTCAAGGCAATTTTGATCCAGATATAGTTATATGGATGGACACAATAAAAGAGGGACGTTTTGATGATACTAATAAGATGTTTGAAAAACCATTAAGTGTAGATTTTCACATCACTGAACTTAATGATAATAATCATATAAATATCTCGAAGGAATTATTAAAAAATGTTTGATTGGAAAAAGCCAACAGTTCAAATGCTTGGTAGATGGCAGCCTTGGCATGATGGTCATCAGGCATTATTTAAAAGATGTATTGCTAAAACTGGTCAAGTTATTATTCAGGTTCGTGACGTTGAGGGTGCTTCAGGAGGAGATGGTCAGAATGATAATCCGTTTAACTGGGATGATGTTTGTAAAAATATAGAAGTAGGCCTATCAAAAGATGGGTATAAAAAAGGAATGGAATATGAAATTATGCTTGTTCCTAACATAGTGAATATTACATACGGACGAGGCGTAGGGTATGTTTTTGAAGAAGAGGTATTTGAAAAATCCATTACCTCTATAAGCGCTACTAAAATAAGAAAAGAACTTCGTGATAAAGGAGAGTTAGATTAAAGTAATTCTTTAACTCTTTCTGGGGGCCTTCCGATAACTGCCCTATTTCCTTTGACCACAATTGGTCTTTCAATTAATTTAGGAAATTTAATCATAAAATTTATAATATCTTGATCTGAATGTTCAATATTTCTCAAGTCATTATCTTTATAATCTAATTCGCCCTTTCTAAGAAGCTCTCTAGGACTAAGATCTAATTTTTTTAAGATATCTTCAATTAAATGAGTGTTTAGCTCCATATCTAGGTATAAAAAAATCTCATAATCACAATTATTTTCTTGAAGAATTTGAAGTGCTTGTCTAGATTTACTGCATCTAGGATTATGAAATATTTTAAAACTACTCATTTGCCTTGAATTGATCTAGCATTTTTTGCATCTGCATATGGATAATATTTACTGCCTGGAGCGGCCTTATCATAACTTTAAACTCAGAAATTTTACCCTCATCATTAAAGGTAATAATATCAACGCCATTAATATATTTACCATCTATCTGAGTTTCAAACTCTAAAATAGCCTGATTACCATCAAGAACTTCTTTAGTATAACGAAAGCTTGAAGTTTCTAGGTCGCCTTTTTTAGCAGCGCCATCTCCGCCAAACGTATTGCCTGCTGCCATTAGATAGAGTTTTGTTAGATCTTTTCCTTTCTGGGGAGTAAAAACAACAGGTGAGAAAAAAACAACATCATCGGCCAATAATTCGTCGAAACCCCCATCTAGATTTCCTTCAATTAACTGATGCCATTTCTTTATATTTTCGCCAATCATTAACCTTCTATCTTGAAAGTTAGTCCCGCATTAGCTTCCAATCTTTTTATTAACCTTTCTCCCATTGATGATGCTGGTGTATAGATTCCTCCAGCCAAATCAGGTGATTCTTTTACTAAGCATATTGCACTTTCAGTTATCATTTTGGATGTAGAGCCATAGCCCGGGTCCATATCACCAGCGACTGATGCATTAACTGTTTCCCCATCATGATCAGCGCAAAATAACACATCATAACCACCATTCTCTCTAGACTCTCTTGAAGGGCCTTCTCCTGGTTTTGGAGCATCATCTCCTCCCATAGGGTTAGCTGAAGCCATTGCTTTTGCTACCTCTTTTCCGTCATCACCTGGGCCTGCTACCCACATTTCGTTGTAGCTAAAATCTTCACCATAGGCATGGTTCATGAGTGCATTGGAACGATGAACATTTTTAGTATTTATTGGGGCCATAAAAAATGGTGCTACCCATGTCTCAAGCTGTTCGTCATAGATAGGTTTTGAGTCATCAGCTTGCTGAGGACCAGTAAAGCCATCGGATAAAGAAAATGGATTTATTAAAGCTTCAAATAGATGTGGTTTTACTTTTAGAGAAGCCATTGTTGCCTTCATTGAAGCTGCAGTACCTCCAGAAAACTCCCCCCTCATAACTCTAACTCTTCCTCTAACACTAGATGATGGTTTTCCGAATCTTTTGATTGCTTCATTTTGAACAAACAGCACCCCTAGATCAAATGGAATGCTATCAAATCCACATGAGAATACTATTCTAGAACCTGATTTTTTAGCCTCTTCTCTATGCTCGTTAATTTTTTCATGCATCCAGCCCGGTTCGCCACAAAGGTCAACATAATCTACTCCAGAAGCAACACATGCAGACAAGATATCATTACCATAAAGCTGATAAGGCCCAACAGTAGTTAATACGCATTTTGTTTGGGAGGTAAGGTCTTTAATGCTTGATAAGTCATCACTATCAACTCTGATAAGAGGTACATCATCTGACACACCTATATCATCTTTAACAGATTGAAGCTTTTCTAGATTTCTGCCAGCCATTGCCCAAGAAATATCTTTATCATCTTTATATTTAGCAACTAAATATTCAACAACCAACTTTCCTGTAAAACCAGAGGCACCGTAAACCACTAAATCAAATTTCTTATCATTACTCATATTTGTATCCTATTATTTATTTTTAAAAAAACTAAAAACCAACTTGATCGCTTTGTATTAACTCATAAAAATCATTATCTAGAGGGACGTATTCGTCTGATCTGGGCTTTTTAACATAGATAGTGTCACCATCAACCTTATCCAAATGAAATGCCTCTTCCCTAAGATCATTCTTCTTAAGCTTGAATGTTCCTGTAGTATCTAATTTGCTTGTAACCCTTATAAATAGTGGACGAGCATATGATGGCAACTGTTCTGCAATAAATGATGATAGATCAGCCCAATTAACTTCTTTTCCAGGGGTTTGATTAAATGTGACCATTCCCGCTCGACCTTCACATCCAGTTACCTTTACACCATAAACATTAGCCATATTAACTTCTGGAGACTGGTTTAGAATTTCAGCAACTTCGTTCGTAGATACATTTTCAGATTTCCATCTAAACGTATCGCCTACTCTATCAACAAACTGATAGTGGGTTTGACCTAAAGAAAAACCAACATCCATGCTTTTAATTAAATCGCCGCTATTAAACCAGGCATCGCCTTTTTCAAAAACATCTCTTAATATTTTCTTTTCACTTTCCTTTTTATCTGTGTAGCCATTAAATGGAGCGTCGGGTGATATTTTGACAGCTAAAAGTCCAGGTTCGTCTTGAATAGTTTTTAAACAGAAGCCATCACTATTTCTTTTTAACTCATCGCTAGCGACATCATACTCAAGAAGAGCGACAGTAGCATTCGTCATACCAATAGTCTTATCTTTATTTAACATATTCAGAAACATGCAAGCTCCTTCACTAGCTCCATATATTTCAGCTATTCTTTCAACCCCAAAGCGACCCCTAAAGCAATCCCAAAGGTCTGGCCTCAAGCCATTTCCAACCATGGACCTAATCGGATTATTTTTTTCTTCTTCACAAGGCTCTTGAAGACTTAAGTACCTACAAAGCTCTCCTACATAAATAAAAGTAGTGGTTTGATGTTTTTGAACTTCAGCCCAGAAAGAAGAAGCAGAAAATTTACGCTTTATAAAAACAGATGCTCCGGTAGAAATAACAGCACTCAAGCCCAGCATTAAGCCTGTTGAATGATAAAGAGGAAGACAGTTATATAGACGATCCTCATAGGTCATCTGGTATCCGCCAACAGTAATATTTACTGATGCTGCAACAATTTTAGCGTTAGGAAAAATAGCTGCCTTTGGCACTCCAGTAGTTCCTGATGTAAAAATATAAAAAGCTGTATCTTTTGCAGTTACTTGTTCAATTTCTTTTAGATTTTCTATTTCATTGAGATCTAAAGAGTTTTTAAGATTAGTAGCCCAAGAAGGTGTTTCAATTGTCTTACTATCTTCACACCAATAAATATCCTTAGCATCTTGGATCGTGATATCACTAAGTACATTTGAAAAGGCTTCTGTTAACTCCTCTCCTACAATACATTTCTTCGAATCAGAGCTGTTAATACAATGAATTAACGGGTCGCCGGTAAGGCTGTTGTTAATGAGAACTCCAATAGCTCCAATTTTATTTAGTGCAATTAATGAAATAACATAATCAGTACGATTTTCCATAAAAAGAACTACGCGATCCTGGTGGCCAATTCCCTCTTTTACAAGAAATTTTGCAAGGATGTTTGCAGATTCATTTGTCTGGTTGTAAGACCATTCTTCATTTTCATAAACTATAAAATTCCTTTCGCCATGCTCTTTAACAGTAGCTTCAAACATATGAGCTAGTGATACAGAGTCGTCTGGTTCAGGAAATTTATATCTAAGAGTAGGAAGTATGTACTTGACTTCACCAAGCACTCTGAAAAATTCTTTTATTTTAGGAATCATATATCTATTGTGTCGATATTTAGCTATCCGTCAAGACCTGCTTCTCTTATATCAATTAACCAATGAGATATTAATTTCATCAGAATTTATTGGCAGTATAACCATAGTGCCGTCATGCGAAGCAGTCCATTCTTCAATGACCTCATCAACACCCCTGTACATAATATCTTCCATCAATTGATTTCTTGGTGCTGGAAGGTGATGATAAAAAACAAGGTGCTTAACATTAGCTTCTTTAGCAGCCTTAACAACATCAAGAATAGGCGTGTGATAGTCAAGAATATCAATAGTTACGATATCAGCCACAACATTACCCGATTTTTTAGCCTGTTTATTAATAATATCTAGAAGCTCAAGTGACATAGATTCATGAAATAAAACGTCAACATTTTTAGAATTATTTACTAGGTTTTGATCATAGGTTGTATCTCCGCTGATGCTTACAGACCTTCCTTTATAATCAATTCTATATCCTAATGCAGGATCAACAGGGTCATGAGAAACACTATAGGCAGTGATTTTTAGATCACCATTATCAATTAGAATTGGATTGTCCAAATCAACAGTTTGAGTATCAAAACCAACTACATCTAAGGGAGCTAGTTCATCTCCATGATGCTCATTTCTAAAAATATAGTCTTTTGTATATGCCAACTCTGTTCCATCAGTGAGCATCTGAACTCCTTCGGGACCATAAACTTTTAGTTTAGAATCTCTTTGTCCACCAATCCATGTATCCATGTGAAGCTCACCTATATCAGAAATATGATCGGAGTGAAGGTGTGTGTAGAAAACCCCTTCAACTCGATCCCACGGTGTATTCCAATTATTTAAGTTTTGAATACTCCCATCACCTGTATCAAATATAAATATTTTGTCTCCAGCTTGAATTAGTATGCATGCTTCTGCCCTATTTGGATCATTGATAGGTGCTCTTGAGCCACAAACAACTGCTGTTAAAGAATCTTCTTCAGGCAAATATGACATAGGTGTAGCCATCTTATCAATAGCTGTTTCTAGTATTTTATCTTGAAATACTGGCTGTCTTATAAGTATTGAGTAAATTACGAATAAAGAGACCGCTGCTAGTAATAGATATTTAATAAATTTTTTCATATTTTTTATTCCTTTTATTGATTAGCGACAATTGCCATCATCCTATATGCTGTTTCATGTCCAGCATTTTGATTTTGTCCAGTTACAAATCTTTGCTCATCATCAACAACTGTTAGATTGGCGAAAAAATCCTTAAAAGCGACGTTGCTTTTGAAGATAACTCCAGCCTTTCTTAACTCATCCTCTGGATGCATAGGAGTTAAGGATATACCAAGCTCTTGAATTTGCTTATCGGTTACCCCTGTCATCAATCTCCCTGCAATTAGTAAATTACCTTCAGTGTCTTTCGCTTTAATCAAACCGAGCACGCCATGACAAATTCCACCTATGATTGCTTTAGATTGATAATAAGCTTCCGATATTTTTGCTCCTAAAACCTCCGAATACCCTAGATCATATGCAGCGCCCCAGCCGCCTGAAATAAGAATAATGTCATATTCAGTAAAATCTATATCATCGATAGAGATAGAATTTTTAAGTAGGCTCATTAAAGAGCTATCTTTCATAAACTTTTTATCTTCAGAGGTTTTTATAAAATATGGGATGGGCTCAAGGGGAATTAGGCCTCCTTTAATACTTGCAATATCAACATCTATTCCTGATTTAATAAAATCGAAGTAAGGAACTGATAATTCAGATAACAATAATCCTGTAGGCTTCCCTTCAATTTTATTTGGAGCATTTAAAATTCCATGATTAGTAGCAATAATTAAAGCCTTCTTTCCTGAAAGGTTTAAAACCTCTCCATCAAAGGTAGGATGAAGGCCTGCTTTATGAAGAATAGAAGGGAGAGAAATAGCAAACAGCAAAACTATAAAAACAAAAGAATAAATATATTTATTAAAAATTAGTTTCATAATTCAAGCCCCCTTGTAAAGTAAGAATTGTAATGATTAATCTTACAATGACTCTAATTATAATAACATTATAAGAAATGCATTTTAATTGTGCAGAAATGCATTAAAATACTTGGAAATACAAATTACATGTGCGAATATGCAGATATGAATTGGAGTAATCTAGAATATTTTTTAGCTGTAGCTAGGACAGGTTCTTTGAGCTCAGCCTCAAAAATACTTGAAGTAAATCACTCAACAGTTGCTAGGCGTCTGGAAAAGCTTGAGGATCAGTTGAATATGAAACTATTTAAAAGACATAACAGAGGCTATCAGCTTACTAAGCAAGGGCTAGCTTTAGAGATAGAAGCTAATAAAGTTGAGGAACAGGTAAATAAAATAAATAGAGTTTTTAGTACTCAGCAATCTGAGTTATCTGGAACGTTGACTATAAGCAAGCCAGTAAATGGAGGGCTTGACATTGTTGCTATGGCGAGCGAGTTTATTAAAAAATATCCAAATATAGACCTGAATCTTAAATCATCATCTAACAAAGCTGACCTTACATTACATCAAGTTGATATCTCCATACAGATAACAAACAAACCTAATGAAGACTTAATTGGAACAAATCTAGGCAAAATTCCAGTACATATAGTTGGTGATGAATCATATATTGATAAAATCAAGGATGTAAATGACCTAGAGTGGATTGTATGGGTTGACGATAGTGGTCTATTAAATATGGAGGAAAGACTAATTAGTTTGATTGATAATCCCAAAATAGTTATTAGAACTAATTCTTATTCTGAAATTATTGATTACATTCAGTCTGGGACGGGTGTTAGTCTTATTTCTGGATTTGGACTTCCTGAAAATCATAAACTTAAAGCTTATAGGCCTGATAAGTATAAGTTTGATAATAATATTTGGATTTTATATCATCCTGATTTAAGAGATAACGCAAAAGTGAAGGCTTTCAAGGAATTTTTTATAGAGCAATTTAATTCAAGAATGTTAGAAAAAAATAAATTGGTAACTTAATGAATAAATAGATTGAAGAATCTGCATTTCATGCATTTTAAATCCTAATAGACTTATCTGCTAGGTTCTCTAGAAGTTCGGCTTGCAGAAGTACTTCTTCAGGTAAGGCAAATGCACCTCTATTTAAATTCCATACTTTACAAGCATGCTTTATATTTAAATCACCATATAAGTGATAAAAAGACCCGCTCCTCTTGCTACTTGGACCTACTGATTCTAACTTTAGGTTGCTTTTTATTTTTTCATAGGACAGTTGGATAAGAATAACTTCTTTAAAGTTAGAGAAATAAAGCGATAGAGTTGAAGCTAATTGTTTGGAGGTTGAAAGATGAACGAAACCATCTTTATTATCCAATTCAGTAATAATAAACCCTTTGCTATTTGCAAGCTCCCATTCTTGAGTTGTTAATACTTTATAAAGATTATTCATTTTTAGCTAATTCAAGATTACGCTTTTCTGCTGCCTCCCAGTCTTTAGGTAGGACACGAGCGACTATTAAAAAACTTATGATGGAAGGTATAAAAATACAAAAAGTTAAAGACATTGCATATCGCATTGATTCTAAATCATTATAATTTTCTTTAAAAACATCAATCATCCATCCTGCAAAAGTTGGACCTCCACCTAATGCGATCATATTTAGAACAAAGAAAAATAAGGCAGTAGACATTGCTCGCATATTAATAGGAGCAAGAGTTTGTGCAATTGCAAAGCTTGGTCCTAGATACATACCGACAAAAAGTAAAAATAATGTAGAAAGAATAAGATTTGTTTCTATTGATGACACCCAGAAGCTTCCAACACCTATTGGTAAACAAAGACTAATTGCGATTGCAGGTACCCAGCCGTATGCACGAATATCTCTTTTTCCCCATGAATCAGCCAGCCTAGCTCCAAAAAATGCACCTCCAGCATAAGCTGTCCCGTTAATAATGCCCAATAGAATTATAAGATGCTGAAAATCAAAACTTGGATCTAAAGCTATTAAGTATTTAGTGTGAAAGGTTGAGAGAGCATAAGATGCAAAAGAACCAAAAGCTATTCCTAGACACATAGCCCACCAGGCAGGTATTTTAAGAAGTGTTCTTAATGACTCCATAAATGGCGGTTTTACCATTTCTGCTTGATCACCAAATTCCATAGCACCACGAATAGGCTCACGAAGTACCAGCTTAACTATAACTGCTAGTCCTACCCCAGTTACGCCAAGAAATATAAATATTTTTCTCCAATCAACGACTGTAGCTTCACCTTGCGATGGCCCTATGATCCATGCTGTAACAAAATAAGCTGCCATTATTCCAAATGGAATCCCCATTGAATAGACGCCCAATGCTCCTGCTCGCTCTTCCTTAGGATACATATCAGATATAATAGAATGTGATGGTGGGCTTCCACCAGCTTCACCAATTCCCACTCCCATTCGAGCAAGACCTATTTGCATGAAGTTTCCAGCTAAACCAGTCAAAGCTGTAAAGCCACTCCAAGTAGCAAGTGCTATAGATATAATGTTTACCCTACTATAACGGTCAGCTAGCCAAGCAATAGGAATGGCAACGACAGTATAAAAAGTAGCAAATAAAAGTCCGCTCAATAAACCTAACTGTGTATTAGTTAAATCAAGATCAGCTTGAATAAATGGCGCTAAAATACCTACGATTTGACGATCAACAAAATTAAACCCATAGACTACTGTAAGAAGTATTAATGCAAAGGTACGATAGCCCTTGCTTGGCATTTTTTGGTTACTCATGATATTCAATTTCCCTATTATTGAACAAAAAGTGTATCACTTCTTCTAACAAATTATGTCAGGTCAGCTATAAAAAAATTGATATTTTAAATGCATTATCATGCTTGTTATTAACTTACGCTTAAGCGCTCCGAGGATTGCTTGAAAACTAACCATGGTGGGACTATTTGCTCCACCATGATTTTCTTAGCTATTGATCGGAGGAATCAATAATTAATAAAACAATTATTACTTTTGCGGAGTTACTAGGTACTTCTTACCTGTTGCTTGCTTAGCATAAGATTTAATAATTTCAGGCTGAAGCATTTCTTCAAAAGAAACCTCTTGCACATAGGTACTTGCAAAAGTAGTTGTAATTTCTTTAGCAACTCTCTGTCTCATTTGTCCAAATCTCTCCATTCCAATTTTTCCAATCATTGGGGTTAACAACCATCCTCCTAGGCCCCACGACATTCCGAATGCTCTCTTAAGAATAGTTGGAGATTGATCAAGCCCACCATAAATATAAACTTGCTTGTAGGTATCTGATCCGTATCTGCTGTACTCTTTAGCAGTTTTATTAGCAGCAATTTCCATTGCAGCTAGTATTTGTCCTGGAAGCTCTCCACTATTACCCCCACCAGTAGCATCAAATCCCAAGGTTGCTCCTGTGGCAATTAAAGCAGTAACTAAGGTTTCCATAAAATCAGGATCGCTAGTATTGCAGATATGCTCAGCACCAATATTTTTGAGAATATCAACCTGCTCTTGCTTTCTAACTATGTTAACTAAAGGAACTGAATCAGCTTTACAAATTTTAACAAGCATTTGTCCTAGATTAGAAGCTGCTGCTGTGTGAACTATAGCGGTATGATTTTCCATTTTCATAGTTTCAATAAAAGCTAATGCAGTTAAAGGGTTAACAAAAGAAGATGCAGCCTCTGAAGAAGATGTGCCATCATTCATGACTAAGCAACTAGCTGCTGGAACACACCTGTATTGAGAATACATTGATCCTCCTGCAAGTCCAACTGTCTTGCCAATAAGGTCTTTAGCGTTAACACCAGCCTCTACAATGACACCTGACCCTTCATTTCCAACCTGCATAGACTCATCCAGTCTAGGCTTCATAGCACCCATTAACCCAGGATGTATTTTCATTGACGTTACTGTTTCATCGCCACTGCCCGTGACATTAATTGAAGTAAGATCTGCTCCAAAACTTAGAAGAAGACCAAGATCTGATGGATTAATAGGAGCTGCTTCTACCCTTATAAGAACTTCGTCATCGGAAGGTATAGGTTTTGCAACTGTGGCAATAGAAATTTCTATATTTCCTTCGCTAGTTACTTTGGATCTTATTTCTTTTGAAGTTTGGTCTGACATTCTTGGTTCCCCTTTTAGTTGTTATCTAAAAATATATTAATTATTTCCAGTATGATATATTGTATAGGATGATTTAAACAAGTAGACAATATAAACATACTGGTATATAAAAACATACTATGACAACATGTAAAACTCCCCCAGTGGTAACTGCCTTAAAATTAATAGGCGGTAAGTGGAAAATTGCCATCATATACAACTTAAAGGAACAGCCTTTAAGGTTCGGTGAGCTAAAAAGAATTCTATCCCCCATAACCCAGCAAATGTTAACAAAGCAATTAAGAGAGATGGAAAGAGATATGTTAGTTAATCGCAAAGTATTTGAAGTGATACCCCCTAAGGTTGAATACTCTCTTACGGAATTTGGAAAATCTTTTAAGCCGGTTCTAAACTCATTATGTAAGTGGAGTTCTAACTACGAAGAGTTAATGGAAACAATATCTCAAGATCGCTCTGCTTAACTTCATTATTACAAATAGTTATAGTTAGCTATTAAAAAAAATAGATTATATTATCTAGTGCCCTTTACCAAAGGCTCCTGTTTTTACATTGTAGTTAACAGCAATTCCATAATGCGGATCATCATCAGAATTAACTACTAACTGTCCTGCCTTTCGAAGAAGTTTGTGGCAATCAGATGATAAATGCCTTAGTTGTAATGTTTTTTTCCTTTTTTTATATTTCTTTGCAAGATCTTCTATAGCCTGAAGGGCTGACTGGTCAACAACTCGACTATTGATAAAATCAATAATTACAACTTCGGTATCATCCTTAATATTAAATACGTCGGAGAAATCTTGAATCGATCCAAAAAATAATGGACCTTCTATATAGTAAACATTATTACCATCTTCGTTAACCTCAACACTCCCTCTAATGCGGATTGCATTATTCCAAGCATAAGTTAAAGCTGAGACAATAACTCCACAAATAACAGCAATAGCCAAGTCATGCATGACTGTAATTATCGTTACAATCAGCATAACAATAACATCAGTCCTTGGAATTCTTCTTATAATAGTAATGCTTTCCCAAGCAAAAGTTCCAATAACAACCATAAACATTACGCCTACAAGGGCTGCTAGTGGTATTAATTCAATTAAAGATGAGCCGACTACTATAAATAAAAGTAAAAATAATGATGCTGAAATACCTGATAATCTAGTACGACCACCGGACTTTACATTAATCATTGACTGTCCAATCATTGCGCAACCGCCCATCCCACCAAAGAACCCAGTTACTGTATTAGCAACTCCTTGGGCATAACATTCTTTAGATGCTCCTCCAACATTTCCGGTCATGTCGCCAACCAAATTAAGAGTTAGTAAGCTTTCTATTAATCCAATGGTTGCTAAGATTAATGCGTATGGAAGAATGATTGACAGATTATGAAAGGTTAAATCAACCATTGGAATATGAAAAGATGGAAGACCTCCTTTAATAGAGGCAAGGTCGCCCACACGAGGAACATCAATATTAAATAATATTACAAAGGCAGCCACAATAAATATTCCAACAAGTGGTGCCGGTATAGATGTAGTTATTTTGGGTGTTATCCATATAAGGCCCATAGTTGAAAATACAAGTACTAACATTATAACTAAAGCTCTATTATCCATCCATTGTCTAATGCCATCAGCATCTTCAATCTGAAATTGGGAGAGCTGAGATAAGAAAATCACTATAGCCAAGCCATTTACAAAGCCCAGCATCACAGGGTAAGGGACCAATCTAATAAATTTTCCTAATTTTAAGAAGCCAGCAGTTATTTGAAGAGCTCCCATAAGAATGACCGTTGCAAACAAATACTCTACTCCATGCTCAGAAACTAAAGAGACCATCACAACAGCAAGCGCTCCCGTTGCACCAGAGATCATTCCAGGCCTTCCACCAATCAAGGCTGTAATAATCCCAACTATAAATGCTGCGTACAAACCTACAAGGGGATGAACTCCAGCAACAAATGAAAATGAAACTGCCTCAGGAACTAAAGCCAGTGCAACAGTAAGGCCTGCTAAAACCTCAGTCTTAAATAAAAAAAATGAAGAGGATGGTAGATTTTTAAGAATTTGCTGCATTATTAGGCTCTAATTGGTTTATTAAAAAAGCAAATAAAATGCTTATATAAGGGGGCTTATATTTAATATTAAGGGTTGTTGATTGAAGGAATTGAAGGTATTTATAAAAAATTTACTTAGCAAGGCCTATGTTTGAAAAAGATGGATTGTAAAGCATTTGAAAGAGATTGCATGAAGTATGCATATAAAATACTTTTATTTTTTACCTGTTAGGACTAAAGTGCCCGGCCATTCACCGTTAACGTTTGATCGCCAACTCTCAACCTCCCTCAAACCAGCCATTTTAAATATTTTTACCCATTCAGATTCTTTTAACATGAGCATCGGGGTTCCTACTTTTTCTTGCCAAGAATGTGAATCAGTATTTTCATAATAGAGATCAATACCTGCAATAAACCTTCCACCTTCGTTAAGCCAAGATTCTGAGATTTTTTGTACAATTATTGAAGGATCCTTTAAATAATAAAGAACTTCCATTGAATGAATTAGATCGTACTTTTCATCTGAATTAAATGAATTAATATCAGCAAGAATATATTTAGCATCCCCACCGCTAGATTCAGCTTTGGCAATCATTTGCTTGGCCCCATCAATACCAACTGCTCGACTGCATAAAGAGTTTTTTGTAACGTTTCGAACTACCCAGCCATTTCCACAGCCTAGATCTAAAAAACTAAAATTTTTTCCAATATGTAATCTTTCATCTAATGAAAACTTTATCATCTCGTCAACAGATACCTTATGCCCTTCTGCCATACCTATATCCTTTCCTATTTCAGCCCATTCTCCAAAAACATCCGTTGCTTCTCGCATATAACTATCCATTTATTATCTTATTTTATTTACTTGTACGTTTGGTTATTTCCCAAAGACCAAGGAGGCCCCAAATTATTGGAAATACATAACTTTCATTACTAATCATTGCTCCCATCCAAACCCCGATTAAAATCATTACAATTAACTTCCATCTAGGTAAGACTCTTTTTTTTGTAAACCAATTCATGGGCACTATGTATATTTGTCTAGAGCATTTTAATTTTTTGATTCACTATATGTTGCAGTAATGGACTTTCTGATGCTTTCTTGAATGCTGCATCAATCTCTGAAGAGCGCATTTGTACAACTTCACGATAGTTAGGATGAGTAAAGATATAAAACTCTCCATCATTAAGGGCCTCGACAACTCTTTTACCAACAATAGAAACATCAATACCACTTTCCACCATTTCTTTAGCTCTATTAAAGAAACTGTTTTCATCCACCTTAGCTTTAGTGTCAGATTTATACTGAGCTGGACGATTTCTTTCGGAGTTATAAATACGTGTTTGAACAAAAGCAGGACATAAAACAGAAACATTGATATCTTTACTTTCAAGTTCTCCAGCCCAGCCCTCTGATAGAGCAACTACGGCTGCTTTTGTCGCACTATAAGCTCCGCCATAAGGAACGCCACCCATACCTGCCATTGAAGCAACATTTACAATCCATCCACCTTCGCCATGCTCACTGATCAAAGGAACCATCACCTTAGCTCCGTAGACTACTCCCATTAAATTGACGTCTAATACCCATTGCCATCCTTTTTTATTTTGGTTTTCAATCGATGTCGAGTCTCCCCCAACTCCAGCATTATTTACAAGCATATGTACTTTTCCAAATCGAGCTATTGCTTGCTCTGCTACAACCTCCCACTGATCCTCCTCAGCAACATCCAGCACAACGGACAATACAGAAACTCCAGTGGCTTCAAGCTCTAAGCTAGCTTTTTTAAGATTTTCTTCATTGATATCTGTGAGTACAATATTCATATTTTGCTCAGCCAATGCTTTAGCAATTGATAAACCAATACCCTCAGCTCCACCACTAATAACTGCAGTTTTTCCTGTAAATTGTGACATGTTAATTTTTTCCTTTTTTATAAACTGTTAATTTCATCGGCAACCCAACTGAGTGACCAATTATGTCCAAGCTTTTTACCTCTGTAAACTTCTGGCAATCTCACTATATTACTATTTTTAAGATTAATAATTTGTGGATCTACCTTAAGATCTTTAAATGCTCCATCAAGTTTTTTTTGAGTTCTCCATTCATAGAAATTTACGTTAGGATTTATGAATATAGGCTCCCCATAATTACATAACTTATTTAATTTTTCAGAGCCAATTAAGGGTCCTGCTATTGAATGTATATCCAGTTGAGTATCAGATATCCATGATTCAGAAAACATGGATACCAATAGAGCTCCGTAACTATGACCCATAAGAGTAATTTTTTTGATGCTTATGTTTTTCTCAAGCAAGCTATCTATTTCCCTACCTAAGATACGGAAAGCTGAATTTGGACAGCTGTCATCATCCCATCTAAAGAAAAGAGTTAATGTTTCTTGATTGTCTATGGTTTTTAAAGGATAAACCCATTCGTAACCATTGCTATTACTTCCATGAACTGCAATTAAAACCTGTGTTTCTTTTTTTGTTTCGGCCTCTAAAGGATGAAGTCCGAACTCAAGTCCCATTAGATTTTTACCTGACTCAATAAACTCTACCTCTGCATCTAAATCAGATAACCACGGGTAGGGTCTTTCTTCTGAGCATGAAACTAAAAGTATAGAAAAGAATATAAAGTAGAGTGCTTTCATTTTTTTTTGTTTAATCATTATATTAATATTAAGGTTTTGTTGGTCCAGGAAAAAAGCGATTTGTTTCCTTTTGATAATCCTTATAGCCAGGTCTTTTTTGTGCAGAGAAATATTCAGATGGCACTGCTCCTGTTGTATAAACTAAAGTGGTGTACATAAATTTGGAGGCTAGTAAAAGTCCTATTCCTAGAAAGAACCATACCAAATCACTTTCAAGGCCTCTAAGTGCTATCCATGAAGGGATTGCAGCTATGACTAAACCATTCCAAACCATCCACTCTGCAAAATAGTTAGGATGACGGGAGTATTTCCAAAAGCCAACTTTGCACACTTGACTGTGTTTACCTTCTTTCTTCATTCTCTGAAGAAAGCTGACCTTCTGGAAATCAGCAATAGATTCCATTGCAAATGCCAGAATCCAAATAACAAGACCTACCAACTCTAATACTAAAAACTCTTTACTATTATTGGAGGCGATAATGAAAACAGGAAATGCTAAAAAGGATGCATTAGCTAAGCCTTGTGCAATGGCATCTATCTGCAGAGCTAGAGCTGTATTGTTTTTACCCTCTTCTTTCCAGACTATTCGCTGATATTGATACCTAGGAAACTCTTTTTTTAATAAGCCTAATTGCCACATTTTTAGAGCGCCTAAACCCATACGAAGTCCAATCAATATAACCACACCACTAACAACTAAAGATCTCAACCAATAACCATCGCTAAAACAAAAGCTTATTATGCCTAGTAAAACCAAGCCCCAAGGCCACCCTATATCAACATAGCTCATTCGCCCAGTCCGCCATATGGGTATGCACACTACAAAGGTGAAAAGGACTAACTGGCCCAAGCTATTTAAAAGAGCTAATTTAAAGAATGTTGCAGTCCATAAGATAAGACCCAATCCTATTAAAAAAGGGTAAACAGGGCGAAAATAATTAATCATTTAAAATCCCTTCATTATTATGTGCAATAGCTGTTCTTTTCATATTTTGCATCTCTCTTAAAAAACTTATTTTTTATTTCTACTATTTAAAAATTTCCATAGCATCTTCGTAACTTTAAAATTAAAAAATATACTTGTTAACCTATATAACCTTCCTGGTATTACTTCGGAAAGACCTTTTATAGATGCTGATTCTGTTTCTTCAATTACTTGTTGAGGAGTTACCCACATCCAACTAGCAATTTGCTTTTCTAAATGTGCTAGGCCAGATCTTTTATGAATATTTGTTTTTACATACCCTGGCAAACTGACTGTAACTGAAACATTTTTCTCTACAATTTCTTCATTTAATGATCTTCCATATGCATATATGCCAGATTTGACTGCAGCATATATTGCAGACTTTGGCATTGGTATAAGCGCTCCTATGCTTGAAATAATAACTACTCTTCCTGATTTTTTTTCTATCATCCTGGGTAAGTAGTATTCTATTAGCTTAATGGGTCCGGCAAACATAAGGTTATTTGCAAATTCAATATCCTCATTAATATTTCTACCTGCCGCACCATTAATTCCTATTCCTGCATTGGCAACAACCAAATCCGGAGTTGAGATATTTGAAGTTATTTCTGTGATGGAATCTAAGGAACTTAAATCATGTATATGAATCTTAGAGTGCTCATAATTTAGCGTTTTATAAGCCTCTTCTGCCCTATCAATATTTTGAGATACTAAATCAATATACCATCCTCTTTCAGATAAATATTTAGCATATGCGTAACCAATACCAGAGGAAGAGCCAGTTATTAATGCTCTTTTCATGATTTGTTTATCACTTGTTCCATTAAATAATTATGCCATGAACTTATAGCTTAAAATTTAGAATTATTATTCTATAAGAGTTTTTAATAGCGGGGCTATTATGGAAGGGTCTGAGCGGTTCGACTTAAGATTTAGGCCTGTTGGAATTCCACCTAATCGGACAACGATAGTTTGTGTTTTTGGGTTGATCATTATGACCTGGAGCCCTAATCCTTCAATCCAAAATATCTCAGGCAAATTATTTAAGCCGCTATAGATATGGTATCCATATGAATTACCAACAGACTTTCCAGTAGCCTGTACATAAAATGATTTTGGCGACGAAGCGTCTTGCACCATTTTGACTAACCAGCTCTTGGATACAATTGTATTATTTGGATTTAAGAATAGATTGCCGATAGCTAACCATGACTGTGCTGTAGCAAATAAACAACAATAGCCTGCCGAGCTGACCATAGAAGCATCATCCAATCTTAGTGGCTGCCACACCTTTGCTTCAATGATTTCATTGATAGGTTTTTGATACAACCGCTGAAGAATTAGCATTAACAGATGGTAGTTTATATTGTCATAGCTAAACGCTCTATCGCCACCAAACGAAAGTTCTCTAATGCTAAGGTCTAATAATTTATTATTTAATGTGTTTCGCATATCCGCGTTATTTGATTGAATGCCGGATGAATGTCTTAAAAGATCTCTTATTTCTATTGGTTTATATTGTTCAAGCTCTAGTTCAGGAAGGTATAGGCTAATTAGGTCTGTCTCAGAGTTAATTAAGCCATCGTCGATAGCAATCCCTATAAGTATTGCAATAACACTTTTTGCCATAGACATGCCATTAACGCCAAGGCCCTGCTTAGCATCTGCCTCATAACGCTCGTATATAATTTTCCCTTGCCGTTGAACTATTAATGCTTGGGTTTGGCTTCGATCAAACCATGCATCTAGTATCGAGTTTTCAAGGTTTAGCTCATTGGTAATTATTTGAGAGGGATTTGTTGATTTCCCACTAATGAGTTCTGGCTCTGACATTAGATAATTATTGGGGCGAGTCATTAGCTCGTTGGTGTGAGCGTTATACTCAAGGGCAAGCCAATCTTGAATGTCTGATTTAAAGGGCGAAAACATCAAACTTATGACTGTAAAAATTACTACTAAAGCCATTGTGGCCAGTATTTTTGGCAACAAATTTTTGTTAGACATTAGTTATCACTTAAGCAATTATTATTTATTTTCTAGGTAAGCTTTCCATGCAATTTTTTGTAAAAAAACTCTATCATCATCTGAAATTCTGCCGAGGTAGTTATACGAAAGTCCTTCTGGAGAAGAATTAGTAATAGTTGCAAATACAGTACAAGCGCCTAGATATGTTCCAAGGAGCCCAGGATGGGTTCCATCAGGATGATGTAATTTAATCTTAGGGTTTTCTTGATAAGCCATTTCATATGCCAAACCTACAGGTATAACCAAGGAATCACTTTTTATACCAGCTTCATAGTAAGTTTTTTCAATTTTTTTTATTAAATTTGGTTCATATCTTTTATCATTCTCAAGATATGCATGTGTCATATACAAGGCTGTTTTTATTCCTAATTTATGAGCTTTACTGCTAAATTGGACAGCAGTTTCAGAAAACTTTTTTCTTGATTCTGGTGTCGTGACCTCAGCACTGCCGCCTTGCATGATAAGTAAATCTATTTGTTTATCTAATTGTAAATTTTCATGATTAAGTAAATGCTCTATATTGTGATTGTGAAGTCTTGAGCCACCAATTGTTGCAGATTTGGTAACAATATCGTCTTTTTTATAGTGCTCAACCAACAATCTTTTAACATGATTATGAATACTGTCATTGTAATAAAGATAGCTATTTCCTACAAAAAGAATTCTATTTGGGTATTCAGAAGCAATACTGTTAGAGAAAAAAATAAAAATAATAAAAAATTTAAAAGAATCTTTAATGTATTTCATAATTTTTTATTCCCACTCAATAAAACGATGCTTTGAAACCCTTAATATAGAGGCATCTAAAAAAAGTTTGTATGGGGTTTGTATCATTTTTTTGAAAAAAATGTTTTTACAAATCTATCAAGTAAACTTAATTTGTCTTGAAGAACCACAATTCCATTCACCATTATTGCTGTCTCTTATACACATCTGACGCTGCCGACGATATGCAGTGTGTA